>MTKX01011273.1_pt1 | contig 11891 bp, 15 predicted proteins | sample 1042771 | NCBI WGS metagenome assembly MTKX01 (sample SAMN06212183, study PRJNA360534) | anaerobic digester metagenome | biome: Wastewater treatment plant; material: sludge; isolation source: anaerobic digester fed with sludge from wastewater treatment plant | place: Denmark: WWTP Randers ... | reverse complement strand
GTGCTGCTGGTGATCTACTACGCCTGGATATTCTACATACCCTTCGGCCCGTTGGCGGGCTGAGGGATTTTTCCCTTTAAAAGTACGATTATCATATATAAAATGATTAATAGTTAATAATTAGTTGCATCAAAACCATTATATATGAAAAATACAGATGATGGTGAGATCTATGGAACAGAGAACTGAGCCTTACAGGCCTGAAATGGAGCGGTAATAAAATGCACCTAACGACTATGTTGGAAGGAACTTTCGGTAAAGCAGTGCTTACTGCGATGGTAATTGCGCTGGGGCTTTTTGCAGCAGTCTTTTCGCCGTTATTGAGCGTTTTATTGCTCATTGGAGTGGTGTTACTCATGCCCATTGATCGCGTAGCCCGTGTAAGCCTCGCGATAATCGGCTGCATTTCCATAGGCTTAGGGGCTGCTTTGGCAACCGGCGATCTGCCTATCTCTCAGATAGCCGCTCTTAAACTATATGGTTCACCGGTTCAAGCGGCTGTTTCTTGCCTAAATTGATTACCAATGAGAGGCCACAATTTGAGGCCTGAACTGATTTCTCCCTTTTATATTTTATAGCTAGCTGTGAGCGCAAGCTTTGGATTCGAGCAATTTTTTTTATTCTATTGCTTTATGGAAATATTATGGAAGCCATTATATTTGACGGCAGGAGAACCACATATATAACTGAAATAAAATATATATAAAGCTGAAAACCAGAACCACAATGATCAAAAGGTTTTCCTGAAGGACATCTTTGCCAATCTTGCTTTTGCTACGCAACTCGCGTGTCTCAGCCATCCTTATCCATCTCTAATATTCCATGTTCAACAAATAGACTTCTTTCATTGCCTTCCGTTCATCTGCTAATTCATGCCGGCCCCTCAAGTCTACAAAAAGGTAATAATAAAAATAATCCATATGATCAGCATGATTATTCCAAGCGAAGCCCCCGCAAGCACCAATCCCTCATCAGCATCCATATATCTTACCCCAGTATAACGGCATCTAATACAACGGTTATATATATCCAAAGGGTGATAAGTGCCATCAGGATATAGCCCAAAGATTGATATCGCATTTTATCACCATCCAATTCTCTCGGCCTCAATATGCGTTTTCATGCTCTGACTTTGGCCAACTATTTCTATAAAATCTTCTTTTGCTGATAGGATCAAGATTAGACCACCTGTTTTGGATCTCATCCCTTTCGATCTATTATCAGTCAATTCCATTCCCCACCTCAAGTCTATTCATTCGCTAAGAGAAAATCCAACGATATGCCAACTCCACAATCAAATACAATACCAGGAATAAGAGAGCCAACATCACTGATACGCCGATGAACAATCGTTCTTCCTTTTCTGCTCCGAAAGCTATGAAATCGGCTGCAATTCTTTTAATATGGCTGTCCATCCATGTTGAAAAACCAGTTAACGGCCCTTTTACGAACCATATGAACCTTCCTCCCATAAGCCTTAATGGCCAATCGGTATCGAGGCTAATTGTATTCCTCTCTGGCGGGTATATTCCGGAGGTGATGAGAAGGAAGAACGCAAATGACGCGAATAATAGCAGTTGAAGCGTCTCTACTACATGGGATGCTGTATAAGCTTCAAAATCAACAGGGTATGGAAGGAGTTGATAGAGAGGATATGGATACATGCCTATAAAGATACAGAGGAATGCCATTATCCCCATACCTAATAGCATATTGAGGGGAGGGTCCTTTACCCTCAAGCCGGAATCATGGCCAAAGAAGGTGAAGAAGGGAACCTTTATGCCCGCATGCTCGAATACACCCGCCGAAGCAAGCTGCAAAAGGACATATACTATAGCAAGACCACCCAATGCAGATGCCTGAACGACCATTGCCTTGGTCACAAAACCGGAAAACAGAGGGAATGCCGAAATAGATGCCGCTCCCACTAAACAAAAAGCAGTGGTCAACGGCATAGACTTATATAGCCCTCCCAGTTCAGTAATCTTTGCAGTTCCCGTCCTAAAAAGCACGCCACCTACACTCATGAAGAGCAGCGACTTATAGATGATATGGGCGAAGGCATGTGAGGTAGCACCGTTGAGAGAGAGCGCTGTACCCATTCCTACGCCGCAGAGCATGAATCCTACCTGGTTTATAAGGCTATAAGAGAGGACCCTCCGCAAGTTATTCTCTAGAACCGCATAAAAAATGGGATATACAACCATAATTGCCCCCAGCCACATCAGAGGAGTAAAGCCTGCAAATCCCCTGGCTAGAACATACACCGCAGATTTAGTTGTGAAGATGCTCAAATATACAGTGCCTGTAACGGTTGACTCAGGATAAGCATCAGGGAGCCAAGCATGCAGTGGAGGAACGCCTGCATTTATTATAAAACCCAAGAAGATTAATAATGAAGCAACATAGGTGCTGCTTGAATCCCAGCCCATGGCATTAAAGGTTGTTGTGCCCGTGATCGCAATATACATGATAATGCCCGCTAGTAAAATTATGCCTCCGGCAACGTGCCACATTATATACCTAAATCCAGCACTATGCGCTTTTTCTGTTGCCCCATGCCAGATAACCAGCATGGAGGCTACAGACATGATCTCCCAGAAGAAATATAGACTTATCAGGTCGCCTGCAAAAACTACTCCGAGAGCACTTCCAGCATATACTAATTGTGACATGTGCTCTGTGCTGCTTTTTACATGCAGCGAGTAAATCATCACCGGGACTGATGCAAGAGTAAATGCCAAAGCAAACAGAAAGCTCAGCTTGTCCACCCTTCCGAAGACGAGTTCGTATTCCAAAAAGGGTAAACGCCAGGCTGAGAAAGGAATATCTCCAAATACTCCCGCATACATGAGTATAACATCTGTGAGCGCCGCTAAAGGAGGCAGTATTAAATATGCCTTCATAAATTTGCCTTTAAAAAGCGGCACTAGCAACGCCCCGACGATCAGTATAAGTCCTGGGTGCAGCCAGTCAATCATCTGCTTCACACCCCCTTCTTCTTATAGTAATCCTCTTCTTTCGAGAGCCAAAGACGCAATCCTTTGGCTGCATAAATTAGAAAGGTAAATGCGCAAAAGCCAAATATCGCATAGAACGCCGTTATTTCTTGCCACGCGAATTCGACTGGCCACTTAATAAATAGGCCAGCTATTACCATTACAATAAGAGTGAAAGCTACGAGTGCAAGGAAAAGGTTTCCGTGACGGTGACGTGGCTCTGCTGTCCCTAGAAAGAGGAAAACGTATCCCACAATGCCCAATAAGGCGAGAAATGCTAATGCAATGTCCATTTTTTTGTCATCTCCTTGCCGCATACTCGATTTTTAATAATTATCATAATATACCTAGTGCTACTGAAACCACAAATGCAAAGTACAACAGAGATACTACTAGCAAGGCCCAGCCAAGCATTTCAGAGGGAAAGCCATAATAAGTATGCCAGAAGTACTCGCTGCCCTCCCTCTTTCCCCCTTCTTCTTTGGTATTTTCCATCGATATCATTCCTAACATTTTATTTGACTTTTATCAACCAAACATCTTCCTTTCCAGCTCCATAGGACTTTGTGACACCTGCAACAATGTATCCACCATCTTGCGTCTCTTGCGCAAAATTACCCCAGTCACTGCTAGTGCCACCAAACGTTTCATTCCAAAGCTCGTTTCCCTTGGAATCAGTCTTTATCAGCCAGGCACGACTTCGATATGATGCGCCAAAAAGCTGGGAGAGGCCAATCTCACCTTCAGAGGAGATTGTACTGGAGCCTGTAATAATATAGCCTCCATCACTAGTCTGCCGGACAGATGAACCCATTTCAAAACCTTCATTTCCGAAGGTCTTATCCCATTCTTTATCTCCTGCCGAATTGGTCTTTATCAGCCATACATCTCCCTTTCCGGCGCCAAAGGACTCTGTCAAACCAGTAATGATATAGCCACCATCTCTAGTTTCCTGAACCGACATGCCCAAATCCTTGCTGGATCCGCCGAAGCTCTTGAGCCACCATTCTCCCTTCGCATCGGTCTTGATCAGCAAAACATCCTCTTTACCGCTTCCATAAGATGGCGTGTAACCAGTGATGATGTAGCCACCATCGTCTGTTAATTGGACACAAGCTGCCTCAGAATCCGTTTTGCCAAGGGCCAAACTCCAAACTCTTTTGCCCAAAGAATCGGTCTTTATGATCCAGGCCTTTTTGCCGTCGGTAGATGTTGCATAACCTGCAATAATGTAACCGCCATCTTTGCTCTGCTGTACAGAGAATCCAAGATCCTCTCCGGACCATCCATCATAGGATCGTTCCCATTCCACGTTCCCTTTTGAATCGGTCTTAACAACCAACACATCATAACTGCCAAGAATCCAAAAAGATTTCTTCCCTCCCACCAAGATGTAACCATCATCTCTCGTCTGTTGGACAAAGAAGCCCATTTCCTTTCCTAAGCCACCGATAGTCCGATCCCATTCCTTGTTTCCTTTTGCGTCGGTTTTTATGAGCCAGATATCTCCCCGGTAGGGAGCCTTTATCAGCCAGGAAAACGGTGCGTCTGTGCCATAAGACGAGGTATAGCCCGTGATTATAAAGCCACCATCCTTTGTCTGCTGACCATAAGTGCCTACATCGTCGCCGGAACCGCCGAATGTCCTGTTCCATTCCTCTTGAGGAATTTGGCCACTAATAGATGAATCATTCAGGCTGGGCAAAACTGTGTCGGAGATAGCAGATGCTAAAGGAACTCCCATTAATAGCGAGAACACGATGACCAATCTTTCCTTAATCATGCTACCTCTAATTTCAAAATCAATGTTATCTCTGCCTTTTATTGCAGCCATTTTATTCTTCAGACACCTCCAAAAAGCTGCGATATCGCCATCTTGGCCAGGTCGTAAATATAAAACATATTTGGATAAATAAAATATATTAAAGAAAATATTGCAGTAATCGTCAAGGGGATGACGACCAGAAGTGGGGCCTCCTTTACCGTTTCATCTCTGTTTTCTCCTATTTCCTCGACAGGTTTCTTGAAGAAAGCTGTTAGTATTATCGGGAAGAAATATATTATATCCAGCAATGAGCTTATCAGGATGACCGCAAGGAATACCATTCCATAGGGAGAGCCAACTGCCCATGCACCCAGGCAAAGATATAATTTGCTGATGAAACCGCAAACCGGTGGAATTCCAGCCATGCCTATGGCAGCTACACTGAAGGCAAGCATGGTCATGGGCATTCTCTTTCCGATACCTGCCATCTCACTTATCTTCGTCTTCCCCGTAGCAGCTAGGATGGCACCGGCACAAAGAAAGAGGGTTATCTTCATGTAGCCATGAAAGGGGATGTGCAGCATTGCTCCTTGTATGCTATCCGGTGTAAGCAATGCTGCGCCCAAAATTATGTATGATAGCTGGCTTATGGTAGAGTAGGCGAGCCTTCTCTTGAGGTTGTCTTGGGTGATGGCGAAGAAGGAGCCAACTATCATGGTGAAGCCGGCGATCCCTGCCAGGATCAGCCAGAGCCCCAGTTGTTGCATCAGGTCCATGCCTATGACGTAGCCTACTATGCGCACTATTCCGAAAACTCCAGCCTTGACCACCGCCACAGCATGCAATAAAGCGCTAACAGGCGAAGGTGCTATCATCGCCGAGGGCAACCAGGAATGAAATGGCATCCACGCCGCTTTCATAAAACCCAATAGGAAGGCGAAGAAAAGCACGGTTATTATCATTGGCGAGGCAGAGGCGAGGTCTTTTATTCCGCCAGGCGTAAAATTTGTGGTGCCTGCAATGTAATAAGTGACCATGATTCCAAAGAGGAGAAAGGCACCTGCCGGCATCAGATAGGCCAGGTACTTATGCCCGGCTCTCAGTGCATCTGGAGTCTGCTCATGAATTACCAGAGGATAGGTAGAAACGGTTATTATCTCAAAGAATATGAACAGGGTGACCAAATTTGCCGAAAGCGCAACCCCCACCGCACCCAGTATGGCAAAGCAGAATGAAAAGTAATATCTCGTCTGTGCATGCTCTTTAAGTGATCTCATGTATCCTATAGAGTAAATGGAAACCAGGACCCAGAGGGATGAAGCAGTAATGGCAAAGATTTCCCCAAGGGCATCGACTTTGAATCCAATATAAATATCTTTGAACATCGATTGGATTAGAATGAGTTCTATAGTCTCTCCTCTTACGATAAGCGGTGCCATAGACAGAACAAGCAGGAACGTGGCCATGCTTGCAGCTATTGTCCATGCCTCTCTTATGTTGGGATGGTTTCTGGATAGCAGGATCAAAGGTGCAGCTAATGCTGGGCACAGGATGGCAAAAAGCGGCGTCATTAGCTCCATTAGAGGGTCACCCCCATTCTCAAATTCGATAAGATGTGATTGATCAAAGGCAAAGGAATATCTGTGAGCCAAATGATGCCCATGATAATGCAAAGGGACGCTAGGATCAATATAGGGGCAACCATGCTCAGCGGGATAGATTTGGCTTTTTCGGCACCATCTCCGGAGTTCTCGGTACCCTTGTGCTTGACAAAGTACATTTGATCAATCACCCTCCAGAAATACACCAGGTTTAGGAGGCCACTAAGAAGCAATACGGCCACAAAGGGGTATTGAGCGGCATCCAGGGAGGCAACAATCAAGAACAGTTTGGAGGCAAAACCGGCAGTAATCGGAATTCCTATCATGGAGAGTGCGGCAACAGTAAAGGCGGCGCAGACATGAGGCATCTTTTTTCCCAGGCCCTCAAAATCTCTAATGTCCTTCAGGCCCTCTTGTTGACTGATAGCTCCGGCGCACATGAAGAGACAGCCTTTGCCTATGGCATGATTAAGTATATGAGCCGCAGCACCAACCAGCCCCCAAGGAGATAAGGGAGAAAGCCCCAATCCCAAGAGTATATAACCCATTTGTGATACGGAGGAGTAGGCCAGCATCCTCTTCAGATTCCTCTGCTTTATAGCCCAGATCGAACCTGCAAGAATGGCTATTGCTGCAACCCAGCATATTATCAGATCGAGACCGATATAATGCCTTACAAATTCCAAGGTGAAGACGGAGTAAAACATTCTTAAGAGAATATAAAACATGACCTTCACATGCACAGAGGCCATCATCGAGCTTATGGTAGAGGGTGCATAGGTATACACATCCGGCTGCCATAAATGGAGAGGAAATATGTACGCCTTTATCATAATCCCCACAACAATCATGGCAAAGCCCATCTGAACTGCTTTATTATCATATACAAGGGGCAACAATAGCCGCATATCACCAAAGTTGAGGGTTCCGGTGACAGAATAAAGCCAACAAACTCCAAATATGTAGAGGACGGCGCCGATGGAGCCCATTATCACATAGTTATAAGCCGGACGTAGTGCCCTTCCACCGGCTACAGCTATCAATGCGTAAGCGGTCAGAGAGGCAATCTCCAGCCATATGAACATATTAAACAGGTCGCCAGTGACGGTTATTCCGTACAAACCGGCGGCCATAAGCTGAACAAGGGTATAGAAGGTGGGATGCTTCTTTCCCTCTATCTCATGCCTCACGTTATCTCGCGAATAGATCAGTCCCAATATGATCATTGATATAACTATGACCAGCAGGTAGGCATTCATGGCATCTACAACGTACTCTATGCCCCAGGGTGGCCTCCAACCTCCCAGCCAGTAGCGGATAGGCCCCACTTTAAGAACGTGATTCAATATGAATAGAGACAATATAAGGAAGAAAGAATTCATAGCCAGAGACATGAAGAACGGCAGCCTCCGGTTAAGATATCCTGCAAGCAGCATGGTATAGGCCAGGAACATGGAAAGGCCAACAATGATGACCGGCAATTGCTCAACTGGTTGCATGCCTTAGGTCACCTCCTCGCGCTCAAATTCTATCTCTTTTTGTATTATTTCGCCTTCTTCTATTGTCCCATACTTTTGATATATCCTGATCACAATGGCGAGTGCAACCGCAGTTGTCGCTGCGCTCACCACGATCCCGGTCAGCATGAGCACATTAGGAAGGGGATTAGCATATATGTATCCTTTCTCCGCCGCTTCTGCCCATAAAATGGGTGGAGTCTGCGTTTTTAGGCCCCAAGTAGACAATATATTTCTTCCTACATCTCCGAGTGATACAACCCATAGGAAGAATGCAGTTTGAAATATACTGAGTCCAATGAGTTTTTTCAAAAAATTTTCCTTAACTATCGTTGCAGTGAGGCCAATGATGATGATGAACATGGCGATCCAGAAGTTGTATTTTTCAAGGACATGCACAGTTATCCATTCCATCATCCTTCATCACCTTCCATCTCTTCATCTTCTTTCCATGCCAGATCAAAAAACTGCGAGACGAAAGAGGCCATCACTGTCAATCCTATGCCTACATTTATCATATAGCTGACCAGGAATGATCGTGAACCAGGAACTCCAACAAAATCGGTCACAGGCCAAAACGCCGGTAAATTCAGCCACTGAGCAGCTGCAAGGCTGAAGAGAATACATATCCAACCGGCTCCATTGTAAAGAAACAGCCCTAGGCTCTTGAATAAAGCATTCACAGACTCCGGCATCTTTTCTCTACCTTTCTCATGGCCAACGACGGTTATGTAAAGAATATAAGCAGCTGCCATTATTGTTCCGCCCTGGAATCCTCCACCCGTTCCGCCTGTTCCAAACATCACATACAAGCCAAATAATAAGGTCAGGGGGAACATCAGATTCGTAGTTACCTCTATTATGACGTCCCTCTTGTAGGCTTTTTTTTCCGGGGTCATAGCCGTCCTCGCCTCCGCAGCAGCAAGATAACACAGATAGCACCGGTTATAATGACGGTTTCCTCCCCCATTGTATCGTAACCTCTGTAATCAGCAAGACCTGCAGTTACGACATTTGCAATACCCGTCTCCTCTTCGGTCCTCTCAGTGACTCTGACCGGCCAGTTATATCTGAAAACAGAGAGATTTCCATCATTTTCAGCAATGAAATAATATTGCTGGGGCTCATTGTAGAATATTTCTCCTTCATGGATGAGTACATCCCATCCTGCTTCCGTATAGATCCTTCCACCCAGCCAGGTGCCTTTCTCGATGTATTCTATCTTGTAGTTCCCTTCCTCCAATGTGGGATAATTTTCATCCTGGCAGCCTTCACATGTAGGACCTTTTATAAAACCTAAATCGTATATTCGAGCCTTTATTTCTTCTGGAAGAGTGTCGGCATTCAGGGCTTCAATGAGGGCTGCATCTGAATCCATGGAAAATAGTTTAATATATTTATTTGCCGGAGAGTTCTCGTCGCCGAACGCAGGGACATCCTCAATAGCATATAGGGATGCTGCGGTCAGAACTATTGCCACGAGAATGCCAGTATATGTCAGGGGCTTCATTGTTCCCAGGCTCATTTCTCCCGCCTCGGTACTCTCGATAGACAGGCCATCATCAGGGCAGTTGAGGCTCCAGCACCTACTGCCGCTTCAGTAAATGCAACGTCGCATGCACCTAACTGCAGCCAAACATTTGCCATTATGAAGCTGTAGGCACCCGTCAGTACTATGGCTGCTAAGAGATCCTTTGCCATCAAAGCCGCAGTACCTACTATCAGAAGGAATAACAATAACAATAAATCAATAGGAACTATCATCTTTCTTTCCTCCCTATTCCTCCATAAAGACATATCCCACTTTTTTTTGCATGGTCTGGTCCACGGTAAGGGATTCGGCAGGCCCCTTGGCTATTGCGTGGACTATATACTTCCCTCTCTCCGGCTCTATGTCGATGGTTACTGTTCCAGGAGTCAGGGTGATAGAATTTCCAAAAGTCAACAGGGCAAAGTCGCTTCTTAAAGTTGTATCAAACTCGATTATTCTTGGATCAACTTCCAGGATGCCGTAGACGCGCTTTGCCACATCGATGGTGGCCAGATAAATTTGCCAGAGCTCCCATCCAACGTATGGAATTAGCCTTCGCATCTTTAAAAGAACATTCTTGCCACGGCCTGGAATAAAAATTTCATAGGTAAGAAATGTTACAATTAGGGCAGCTAAAATGCCTTTTGAGGATACTACAGACAGATCATAGGGCTCGACAAGATAAACGGTCCAGGCAGACAGAAGCATCCAGAATGCAAACATGACGCAAAAGGTCAGGATGATGGAAAATGCCCTGTGATCTTCTTTCATTTCAGTCATATTCATCACATCCTCTTGTCACCTTTTTTCCACACTGGCAGGCCTGTGACATAAGCAGCCTTCATCAGGGCATGCGTTCCTGCGGGTGCCACAAGCAGATAGAAAGCCGAGACCATTAGTAGTTTTATGGTGATAAGAGTAAAACCTTCGTAGATCATGCAGCCGATTATAACCAGGATCTGTCCAAGTGTATCGCACTTTCCCGTGGCATGTAGCCTCGTATAAAAATCAGGGAACTTCAACAGTCCTATAGTCCCGGTTATCATGAAGAAAGCCCCTGCTGCCAAGAATATAGTTGATACCGCCTCTATCGCGAGCATAGTTCTCCTCTTTCAGCATATTTGGCGATAAATATGGTCCCAATAAATGCAACAACAGCATACATAAGTGCGATGTCGATGAATTGCGGCCTTTCGATGATATAACCCACCAATATCAAGAGTACAATCGCCTTCGTGCCTATCACATTGGCGGCTACTATTCGGTTGAATGTCCCTGGTCCATAGATCGCTCTATACGAGCACACTAAAATTGTGCACGCTATTATGATCCCAACTGCAAGGAATGGAATAATCATCATCATTATTGTTGATAATGCTTATATATGTAGTTTGCGTTTGGAATACTCAATCTGAAGATTAATTCCGCAGAACATATATAGATAAATTGGCTGTCGAATAAATTATAAGCATTAATTGTTATCTTTTAAATAGACAACTGTCGAATCCCAATAAAAAAGACTTCTGTATCATTGATAGAATGAATTAAATTATAATAACTAAAATATGCGCTGCCACATCAATGATTGGCCTAATTATTGGTATTGCTATTAGGATATTCATCTATTCTTGAATTGATGCACCTTTTAGATCAGACTGGGCATATCCCCGGAGATACTATACTGGGTGAACATGGTCTCCGCCCTGGACAATGCCACCCTGACTGCAGCCGAGATCAGCCCGGCTATGAGCATGGTGCAGATTCAAGCGGTGCTCATGGGACTGCTCATCTCCGGCGGCATGCTCATCCCCGGCAACATCCACAATATCATCTCTGCCGGAAAGCTGGGCATATCCAGCAAGGAATGGGCCAAGCTGGGCGTCCCTCTGGGGCTCATTTTGATGGCTATCTACTCTGTGTGGATCTTCTACGTGCCTTTCCACATTGAGCTCCATTTCTGAAGGCGATGTGAAATCATCGCCCCATTTTTTTATTAAATCTATCAATGGGCTTTGTTTTTTTTACCGATATTGATTACAATATTTTCTGAACGCAGTATCGGCAAGATTGACCTTTTTCATCTCCTCAATTTCAAACAGCATGGTTTAAATGCCTTCAAGTCTCTGAGCCGTATTTATTAGTCGATGGGGAGGGATCAGAAGCTTATGCCAAGCGCCAGGTACACCCGGATAGAGATAACTGAGGAGGCCTATATGGGCCTGGAAGCAGAAGCAGTATTGCAGGGTAAAACCCTGAAGAAGCTTGCATCGGATCTGATACTGAAAAACATATCGCAGAAGGCCTTTAGATTTGTGCAAGAAAGTCGCCGATCCCCTCCNNAGCCATCCAGAAGATCAGGGACCTTTGGGCTCAAAATCCCAGGCCGTCACAGAGGGAGATTGCCAGGAAGATCAATTATCCCGCTTCATCCGCCAAGTATCAGATCAAGATGATGCTGGAACATGGAGAGCTCAAAAA
>MTKX01021334.1_pt1 | contig 11892 bp, 18 predicted proteins | sample 1042771 | NCBI WGS metagenome assembly MTKX01 (sample SAMN06212183, study PRJNA360534) | anaerobic digester metagenome | biome: Wastewater treatment plant; material: sludge; isolation source: anaerobic digester fed with sludge from wastewater treatment plant | place: Denmark: WWTP Randers ... | reverse complement strand
TAAAATGCCCATTAGACCATATAAAAGAATTCCAACGAAAGCCCCACCTATTGCTCCTTCAATGGATGTCATAAAAATTCAAACGGAGATGCCTATCATCGGCACCCCATTTGCTCCAGTATAAGTGGGCAATTTTCCATCCCACTTTTCTATGGCCATTCTCTGAACCTCGATCTTGCGAAGTTCGATAAGTTCGGGAGTGACAGCTTCACGTTGAACCTTCAGAGCCTCGGCTTCTCCCTTGGCCTTTACCACGGCCTGCTCGGTCTCGATCTTGATTCTCTGCAAATCCATCTCCGCCTTCTGTTTCTGCTGCTGAGCAGTAACTTTGGCTTCAATGGCATTATTAAACGATTCACTAAATTCAAAATTCGTTATCGCCGTGCTTTCCACGTATATTCCATATGGGAGGAGTCGTTCTCTGAGCATATCCTGGACATTGTTTGCTACTACAGATCGGTTTGTGATCAATTGGTCGGCAGAGAACTTAGCTGTGATTGCTTTCAATACCTCTTGTAATTGCGGCTGAATGACTTTATCGCCATAGTTTTGTCCAAGAGTTCCATATATTTCTGGAACCATCTCAGTGTCAAGATGATAAATCACAGCGATGTTGCTCTGCACCATCTGCAGATCCTTGGAAGCAGCTGATGCGCCGGCCTCATACTTTTGGGTTCGCACATCAAATTTCACGGCGGATTGAATGAAAGGCCATTTAAAATGCAATCCAGGGCCAATTGATTCATCCCCGGCCTTGCCCCAGGTCAACAATACTGCTCTTTCTCCCTCATCTACGGTGTATACAGGCCCAAAAAACATCCCTATTAGTAAGAGTGCAATTAGACCGACCACCAAGATTTGTATTTTTCCTTTAGTACCAATAAGCATGGTTATTCTCCATTATATACATATACATTTTTTTGAATATCAGCATATGCAAAGAACTCAATGAATCTGGCGTAGGGGGTAGAGAGTTTTCAGGCTGTCACCCTATCGAGGCTCAATGTCAACATCGATCTTTCTTTACCCTGATCCATCTCTCTTTATAGCCCCTTCGATAATCCCATCCAATATTCCAATCACATTCGCTCTGCCCGCTTCGCCCTTATAATCTTCGCCCGTAAGAAGATCGTCTGGGGAGAATACAGGCATTCATCCCTGAGCCTTTGAGGGTTGTGATGGTATGTGGATCTTCGACTCTTACTACAAGGGCAGCATGCAGCTCTGGGGCCGGGAGCGTGGCCTGATCCAAGCCAGCGCCGCCTATCCTCTCTCATTCTACATGCACCTCCCGGACCCTCCGGCTCATAGAGATATGATCGAGGCCCTGGAGAGCCGCTTCAAGACAGAGGAGTGCAGCTTTAAAACCATCTTCGGAAACCTGGAAGGCCACAGGATCTACGCTGGTCGCAAGGTGGCGGAGACGATCGAGATCCACCCGCCACTAGGCCCAGCTCTACAATGTGGACGTCCGGCAGGACCAACGCTACTTTGCCGAGCATGACATCTTCCCCTGCGAGGACCGGGACGAGTCCAGGTTCTCGCCGGACTTCGATGCTCCCCTAACCAGCCTGGAGTTGCAGGTGATCGGAGACCCTTCCCTGCCCGGAGAGATCTCTTGCGTAGAGGTCCTGGATGGCCGCAAGAGAAGGCTGGAGGGATCTGAGAGAGAGGGCCTCTCCGACCTCATGGACCTGATCCGGGCCCACGACCCTGACCTGATCCTCGCTGCTCATGCCGATACCTGGATCCCGCTCATGGTGGATAGAGCCAGAAGATATGGTCTGGAGCCGAGCTTCAGCCGCACCGGCTTCTTCAAGCCCATAGCCTCCAAGTTCTACATGAGCTACGGCCAGGTCAAGCATAAGGACGCCGCCCTCATCCCTGAGGGCCGGGTGCTCATAGACACGGCAAAGAGCTTCGTCTATGCCGAGAGCGGCTTGAAGGGGGTTCTCATGGCCTCCCGGCTCTCCGGTCTGCCTCCCAACCTTACCTCTCGCTTCACACCGGGCACGCTTATCTCCTCCTATGAGGTCTTCGAAGTTCTGCGCCGGAGCCTATCCGTGCTCTTCCGGAAAAGAGATGCCGGAGGCCTGCAAAACATCTCGGAGTTGAAGGCCTGAACAAAGGAGGCATGATCTTCCAGTCAGAGCCAGATAGCTATGTGTAGAATATCTTTTAGAGCAATTGAGCAACATTGGAAAAGCCAAAGAAAGCAAGATACTTGCGGGATCTCATTCCCCGGATCCGGATAGGACGATGCTGGATATTACGGGAAGCTTCTGGAGAAGGCCTGGGGGGAGGCGGCTTGCGTGCTTAGGTAGGAGGGCTTAATTCCACCTGACCTCTCTCCAGCCGTATGGCCTCGTGCAGCTTGGCCTCCAGCATCTCCCTGGGCGGCAGCTCCACCAGGTACTCTGCCACCCTGATCTCGCCCCGGTCCAGCTGCAGCAGCTCAATATGTCCTGGTTCTTCTCGCCGCATAAGATCAGCCCAGAAGAGCAGATCCGGGTAGAAGTCCCTCTCCCTCGATCATGCGCTTCTGCCGGGCGATGAAGGAGATGTCGGTGCCCAGCTCCAGCAGGAACCTCTCCAGCTCCCGGAGGATGGCCGCCTCCAGGTCCCGCTCGCTGTAGGTGTCTGCGAGCCCTAGGAAGTCCAGGAGATAGGGATCCCGGAAGACCAGATCTAGGGGTCATGTGGTCCTCCTCCTGCAGCGTTCGCACGCTCCATAGCTCCACCTGGCCAAGACCACAGTCCGGACAGTGTCTGGACTATCTCAGGGTCTTCCGCGCAGAAGCTTGCCTATTCAATGACTCAGATCGCCAAAATTCAGGCTTCAGTGAAGATTCCTCTACCACGTGATGCCTGGCGACGGCCCGTGCCCCATGGTCCTTTGGTTGATATCCTGCCGCCTCAGTGATGGTAGCTCATATGGCTATTTGCCTGTTCATATCCGAAGGGATCGGGGCAAGACCGAACTGCTTGAGTGCGCCCAGCTCCCCCGGTGTGAGAGCCAGGTCCGCGCGCCGCATCCCGGAAAAAGATGCATAGGCAGCAGAGGGCTATCCAGGCCTCTAAAAACCTCGAGATGCATGCCTATAGCACTCGATGTCGTGTTATATCAATTTCATGACATCAGTTGGGCAACACGTACCACTCAAAGTGCAATCCATGGGGTTGGGTCTCAGGCTTGATCAACAGGTCACTTCTTTCATAGCTCAGGTGTGAACAACAAGAATATGAGCATCATCTCCAGCCTGCCAATATACATAGCAAAAAAACTAATCATCTTTCCAGCTGCTCCCATCTGCGACCAGTCGAAGGTTACGATTCCGAATCCAGAACCAACTCCGCCCATACTATGAGGCTATGCCTGAAGCCACAACCTGCAGCTCTACTCGCGGATCGCTCGATGATACTAGGCCAGTTAAAAAAGTAATCAGGGCTTACTCCACATGGTATGTCAGATTATTACTATATTGGCTTTCATTTATGTGATATCTACTTGTATATGTTCCAATTTCATCTGCAAAGAACCATATCCTGTACTGTCTGCCAGCAGTAACAAGCCCAAGGTCGTCTTCTTGAACCTGACCACGGGGGTCTCTTTTTTCGAGCAGAAGCTCCCCGGATGCAGCAGGAATGATTAACGACCTCGCATAGCTATCCAAAGGCATATCAACAGACCATATACGTTTGTCACCACCGGGGGACACAATCCAGAAAATATTCTGACTAGCATTTGACGAGACCGTTGCTTTGGAATATTGGTTTGAATAATCTTCATCGATAAGCACGCCGTCCTCTTCTAAAATTTCAAATGGGTAAAGCTCATCTAGATCATCAACAGATTCGCCCCATTCTGAATCTAGGCACGAAAGAGAACGAAGACCGCGAGTACAGAGATGAGGTTATCGGTTTACTTAAGAGCATAGACAGACGGCTTGAACACATTGCGAACCTCGTAGATAAACGCTAGACGTAGGTTGTAGGGGAGAGGACAACTGAAGCCGACAACACTGCTACTACAGCGCCGGATTCATTAACTCCAGGTTATATCTCGATATGGCCCGGAGCATCATTCCCCGGTACCCCCTTTCAATCCCGGGTCTTAGGCGGAGGGAGACCCCATACCTAACTTGGCCATTTCTCATCCCTCCGCTGCATCCGTCAAAACTCTATCCTGCCTTCACCAAGTCGCTAAAATGGTCTATGATTTCTGGAAGAGGATATAATGGTTATCCGGCTAAAAATCATGGCCTTAAAAAATAAAATAACTGTTTATTATATTAATGGCACCTCTTCGTCGGTTATCCTGATCTTGTCGCTCAAGGCATCAAATATAAATAGGATGACCTTATTAATATCTTTTATGTTAAGGAAATATATGTTAGCTAGATTTAATTTCGCTAGAGAATGCTTAACAAATATCCTCATGAAGATGAAAATTTATAGAGAACATCATCCATGTCACAAATGCCCACCATGCCGCCCGATTTCTAAGTGTCTACCAGGCTACTCGGTTCCCGAAGACCAGTAAGACTCAAAAACCATCAATAACCGAGTGCTGTCAATCTGAGGGTAACGGAACTTAACAAGCCGAAAAATTGCGGGCCGGTTTGCTTCTTTGGTCTTTCTTCTTCTGTCTCTACCAAAAATACCGCCATCCTTTTTTCTTAATCCTCTCTTCGTTGGTTCAAGCTAATCACTTCGCCGGTAATTCTGATCCTGCCTTCCCTGGCCAGCTCTCCCAGGATGAGGTTCAGGTCGGCAAGCTTGATCCCGGTGCACCGTCTCAGTCTGCTCCTATCCATGCGGCCTCCGCTGCGAGTGAGAATCCAGAGAATACGGTCGCAGGGTGACTGTAGAGATGTCATTCGTTTAGCGTGAAGATTTGTTGCTTGGGCATGTCCAGAGGCTCTATTATGGCTATAGCATGTTTGAATACCAGTATTTGTCCTTTGGCAGTCTTGATGAGGATCTCATAGGCATTGTAGCCTTCCAGAATACCGGTGATAGGCTGGCCTCCGGTCACTAACCGGATGGTGACTTTCTTGCCTCTGAGCTTGGGGATGAATTGCGGGCCGGTTTGCTTGGTGGTTGGCTTCTCTTCTTCTGTCATGCTTTCTCATTTCTTCCGTTTATTCCAACGAATATTTTCCTCAACTGCTGCCCATAGTTTGGGGTCTTCTTTTTTCAGAGACTTTTCAAGGCGCATCTCGATTTCTGGGCTCAGCTTAAATCGAGGTGTCGTTATCTCTCTGTACCTCATAACGGCAGCAATTATCGGGGAATAGACTGTCACCTTCGGATACTTTTTCCCTTCTTCAATAGCCTGTTTAAGGGCCTCTGCATCTATCTCATCTTTCATCCTATGAGTTTCTACTTCTGAAGGCTGAATTTCAGCTATTGATTTATCTTCTTTCAGAGTCTGACTTTCAGCCTGTGAAAATATCGCTGCTGCACCCTTACCCAGTTTAGTCATTTAAGATCTCCTCCGCAAGTTGAGAGTACGCGATTGCCCCGGTGGAATCAGGAGCATATTGAAAAATGGTCATCCCGTGGCTAGGTGCTCTGGATAGATCGATATTCCGGGGAATAACCGTATTGAGTACCTTTTCTTTGAAGTAGTCCCTAATTTGGTCTGCGACTTCCTGGCTGGTCTTGGTCCTTCCATCATACATAGTCAAAAGTATGTGCTGTTCTGGATCGTGCTTCAGATGACTTCCTATAAGGCTTAATGTCTTGATGAGGTGTGCGTAGCCTGTCATAGCAAGCCATTCTACCTGTAACGGGATCAGAAGCATAGTGCTGGCGAGTATCACATTAGCTGTGAGCACTCCCAGGCTCGGAGGGCCATCAAGAATAACGAAATCATAGCCTTTCAGCTTATTTATCTCATTTCTCAGTATGTACTCTCTCCCTGGTTGTGTCGAAAGCTCCATTTCTGCGCCGGCCAGGTCGTATGTGCTGGCTACAACGTCTAGGCCGGTGGTATCTGTGGTTTTGATGACTTCACTCAGTGCCTTGCCTCGGACCATGACATCATAGAGGGTCGAAGGCTGGCTCCATTCATCAAGGCCGAGGCTAATGGTCACATGGGCTTGAGGGTCTGCATCCACCAAAAGCACATGCTTTCCCCTTCTCGCCAGGCAGCGGCCAGGTTTATTGCGGTCGTGGTCTTTCCCACACCCCCTTTCTGGATAGCCACTCCTATGACTTTCATAATTCATAATTCAGAAGCTGAAATACTACTTACATTTTTCTACTGCTGAATTTCATAAATCATAAATCTACTTTCAGCTTTTTGGCTTGTGGGCGGGGGCTCACCATCGCACGAAAAACCTTTGGATATGGAGATGATTTCAGGATGGTGGACTCATGACTGAGCAAAACCGCAAGTACATAACAAAAGAGATCGGCAAGCTCCTCTCCGAGACCTGGCGGATAAAGGGCCTGGCCGAGCAAGAGTACGGGCCGCAGCACCCTATCACCAAGAAGCTGGCCGGCTTGCATGAGGAGATACAGAAATTGCTGCGGGAATAGTCAGCCATGCCAAAAGTTCTTTAGGATATACTGTCGAGCATGTTTTGGGGTGGGATGGGTCATCCAATACCGCAAAGGCTCCCTGCCCTACTCACCCCCCCTGAAATGATAGTTGGCCCGGCATTCAAATAATTCATAAACCTTGGGTGAAATCGCATTGGCGATGGAAAGGCTCACCGAAAAGAAGGTTATCCAAATCCACGATTTCATCATTGAAGAGACCGGCGGTGAGCCTGGGGTCCGTGATCCGGCCACGCTATTCTTTGTGGTCGAAGCTATTAACTATGAGCCAGATATCTTCAGAAAGGCAGCTCATGCTTTGTTCTTGGCCGATCGTCATCCTTTTTGGGATGGCCAAAAGAGAACTGCATTTGAGTTAGCAGACCTCATTTTAAGGCAAAACGGATATCGCTTTGATCGAAGTGACCGGGCCGAAATAGTTCGCGTGATGATAAAGATTGCTGAATATAGGTGTCCTGAAGGAGAAGAGGTAGACGAAATAGTAAAATGGATTAAAAAGAAGGCTGTGAAGCTGGAATGAGTTATTTATTGGCTAGCTCTACCAGCATATCCTTATGATACGCAAAACTTTCAAGGAAATGCTCGCGTTCGCTAGGTGATAGCGCGCTTAGCTTCTCCTCGGATGTCATCAAGGCCGCCGGGCTTGTTGGCACCATTGCGCCCTCGATTGAGTCTGAGCATACCATCGGAAACACTCCACATTAGACGCTCATTGTTTCCTATTTGAATCTGTCGAATCCAGAAGAATCAAGGTAGTCAGATGGGAGATTTAGTTATATGCATCTGGAGGATATATTGAGAAAAATGTCATAGAACTTTTTAGGGCAAAATGCAAGTTATACGTATTTAAATAGATGCCTTCATCAGGCTGGAATCGCACAGGAGACATTATTATAAGGATGCTTTCGGCCTCGCACCCCTGATGTTACGCGCCCGGTTTTAAGTTAGCTTTAGCTTTTGATATTCTGGTGCATGAATCCAATTGAGCGGAGTGAGACCTCAATATATTCTGCTCAAAAGATCTGCCTGGTGAGGGAGGTGAGACCCGAACTGCATGCTATCGTATTTATCGAGCGCAAAAGCCGTGTCGGAAAACGTCATAAGCAATTTGGGTTAATAAGACACTGGATGATGGGATGTCAAAGAAGCAGAGAGCTGAGGATGTTTCCCAACGGTGTGATAATTGTGGCTCGCTGGCGAGCGACGGTGGGCATGGTGGCTTTGGCAAAGATGGAAAGTACCATACATTCTGCAGTTCTAGATGCCGCAGCGAGTATATTCAGAAAGGGCCTAAGCCATTACAGGTAAAGTTGACAATGTTTTTCGAACTAGTTATCTTGAAGTAAGTAATTTATCGAATCCCGCTTTTTCATACGCATTTCGCCGATGGTTTGGCCTAGCCTGCAGGTAAATGGCCGTGGTAGTCAACGAAGAATGGCCTAGCTGGTGCTGAAGATAGCTGATATCTATCCCGGCATCAAGTGACCACCGGCTGAAGCTGTGCCTCAGAAGATGCGGCGTTATCCTCTTTCGTTGCCTCACTCTACCTAGCCTTGTCTCCTGAAGTCCTGCTTTTTCCGCAGCATCATCTAGCAGCCTCTGGATCTGCCTGGTAGAGATATGGCCCTGGTCTCTGCCCTCGAAGATGTATCCGCTGTCTCTCCCCTGAAGATGGGCCTCTAGGGCTTCTAGGACAGGGTTGGGCAGGATGGACGTGCGTTGTTTACCACCCTTCCCGTCTACGACGTGCAGGTATCCTCCTGGGCAGTCAAGGTGCTCGACCTTTAAGGCCGCTACCTCTGAGACACGGAGACCGCAACCAGCCATGAGCCACAGAAGGGCAGCATCGCGTGGTGTAGGTGCTGCAGCAAGTAGCCTATGCCATTCGTCTAGTGATAGGAAGTCCTCGGGGTGCATGCTTATAGCATGCGATGTCATGTTATATAAATTTCATGACATATACTCAGGGAAAAATTATACCTCGGCGGAAGATAACTGACTGCCTGAATTTGGAACAAAATCATTTAAGAGATTTTGCCCACAAACGATCCGCTCTAGAGGGCAAGATGGACTCGATCCATCTTCTCCTGCAATGGATGTGGTCGCTTCCGGAGATTCCTCTGTATTTGAAGATTTGTTGAGATGTTCGATCCCGGTTTTAATATCGTCCTTCCCTAGAATTCCCTACTCAAATCTTTTTTTCTATGCAACACAGCATCTCACATTCAGCCTTCAAGCCCGGCCGTTCAGGACCTTTTTGGCCGGATAAACACGTTGGTGGTTGACGACAGCTCGCCTACATAGCCGACCAGATCACCTTCAAGCATCAGGCAACATGGATCTAACCTTAGCGAGCCTTTACTAAGCCAGCGACCTTAACCTAGCCATCAAGGATGCCGAGGAAGAGACTGTCGTCTTATTCTGCTCCGGCTCGGAGATGGAAAGATGCACATTTTATTGGGTGGGAGCGCGAAAAAGTATCATTATCAAGAAATTTTTGAATACATAAAAAAATCAGTTTGCACAGCAATAACGGGTCAGCTAATAGGCCCTGCAGGGCAAAAGTGGCGATATAAAATTCTGAACCTGCATCTTTTCAGGCTAATCAGTGCGCGACAGGAAGATAAAGATATTAAACAAATAAGAATTAAAATCAGTAGAACTAAAGCTCATTATCATGTAGAGGCCATAGAAGGTCACTAATCTGACAACATTTAAATAGAGAATTGACTAAATTTAGATATATTTTTAAAGCTTAATTTTATCTAATAGAACTATTTTGATCCATATGAAATGAACGTTAAATTAAATGATCTGAGAATAATCGAATAAAACTATCATAGTTTAAGTCTAAATAATTTAGAAAACTAAGCCATAGATTCTTATATTCAACCAGATAACATGGATTATTTCATCCTAAAGCGCAATATGGGTTAAAGCAATCTAATTTAAAATTAAATCTATTATTTAATTTATGTGCCTGATTTAGACAATAACTATTAATAGTATTAGTAATTTTCAAATAACAATCAGATTCACTTTTATAAATAAGTGAATGTTGAATTAACCTTAAAGGAGGAATATAGATAATGAGAGAACACTTGAAAAATTGGATTATTATATTAGTGGTTGCCGTTTCTTTCATAACTATGGCAACGGCGGAGACATGCGATTCCATCCGGAGTGGAGATACATCCGATGACAGTGGTTGGATAGGATGCTATAAGGGAGGTTGGCCATCTGAGTCAGAGTTTGGAGGCGCTACGTATATATGGCCGACTTATCTGGCTGATCTAGCAGGTGAAGTTCATACATACTCCAGAACATTCGATATCCAAGGAAATCCTACTGAAGGAATATTGAAAATCTGGGTCGATGACTTCTACGACTTGTATGTAAATGGAAATCTCGTAGGTAGCGGTGGTTACGATTATGGTATTCAATCGTGGACTGTTACGGGTTATCTCAATCCAGATGAAAACACGATTATGATTGACGCAAGAAATAGGGCCGGTGGTGACACAACATGGAATCCTGCTGGACTGATCTATCAGCTTGATTTCTGCTGGAACACTCCGCCTAATGCAGCAGAAGATGCCTACGCAACCAATGAAGACACAGCTCTAACCGTTCCAGCTCCAGGAGTGCTCGGAAATGATAACGATCCAGACGGAGAAGCACTCACAGCAACTATAGTCACCAGTCCAAGTGATGGCACAGCCACTCTTAACCTTGATGGCTCCTTCGTATACGAACCAAATGAAAACTTCAACGGCGAAGATTCTTTCATGTATGAGGCATCAGATGGCAAAGGCAGCACTGATATAGCTATTGTGGATATTACAGTCAATCCAGTCAATGATGCCCCTGTAGCTGTTGATGACGAAGCTACAACTGATGAAAATACAATGGTAGAGGTTAATGTCTTAGCCAATGACGCGGATCCAGACGTGGACGATGCTCTTACGATCACCTCTGTAACAAATCCTTCACATGGGACCGCTATTACAAATGGTGAAATAGTCACTTACCAGCCAGAACTGTGGTACTCAGGGGATGATCAATTCGATTACACCATAGCAGATATCGCTGGTTCGACAGCAACTGCCACAGTGACCATAACCGTCGTCGATGTCATTCCCTCCCCAGAGGATATCTGTGCCTATATTGAAGCATTGCCGGATGAAGCCTTCGATAAAGATGCCGGCAACCAAAAGAATGCATTGTGCAATAAGCTGGCCGAGGTAAGCAATAAGATAGCCAGCAAGGAATACACCGATGCAATAAACAAACTGGAAAACGATATCCGATCTAAGGCAGATGGAAACGATCAGCCCAAGGATTGGATAACAGATCCAGATGCACAATCTGAGCTTTGTGAGATGATTGACACTCTGTTGGATGCATTAAAAGCGCAGCTTGTTGATTATCTGCCACCTGTTTAAAAAGATTAAGCTCTATTGAATCTAGAGAGCGGAGGGTCACAAAAACCCCGACTTTAAAGCCGGGGATTGTAGACCCTTGCTTTTTTTGGCGCCTCGCTATTTCGCATGAAAATAGGCCAATGAGCATCGATTTTCATCCCTTCATGTATGAGGCTGGGCCTCATGGCGGTGTCCGATGAAAAACCAAAAAAAAAAAAACAACCGCTAGAGAGGCTTATTCTCCAACCTCCGATTTGATCTTTTTAACTTCGTACACAGCTTACACTATGTATTGAGAACGTATGTATGTCATCTTATAGGCATAATATGATATCGACATCAATGGGGAATGTATTTTGAGGGCTTGGCAAGATAAGCCCGGGGGTATATAAATCCAACACTTATTTAGCATACTAATAAGCAAAATTTTATATCAAAAAGAGGATACTCTCAACAACTTATCAACACAGATCGCCGGCAAAACCAGAGCCTTTGGTCTCTGGCCAGAACCAAAATCACAAGTACGCACACTGCTCGTATCCTCGTCTCTGATCGCTCCCTTTGAAAGCAATCACTGAGATTGAAGCCTGCTCTGTCTGCAGTTCAAGTAGTATGCCCCTTGGCCCCTTAGCCACCAGGTCAGCACGCCTGCTTCAGCCACACCCTTTGCCCTCGCCAGTACTTCAAGGAGAGGGCCCACATGGTCAGGTTATAGATAGGATCATCAGCGTCGGTAAATTATCCCCCTCACCATCGTCGATGCCCAGCCACATAAATTGACCTATTCTGGCCGCGCACAAAGCCACAAATTCTTACCGGTATTTTATTCCAAGTTGCAAGCTGCGGAGCATGTTCGCGCCGTTTGTAATCAGTCGAAATCCAGTAGGTTCATCTGCTT
>MTKX01010054.1_pt3 | contig 11935 bp, 32 predicted proteins | sample 1042771 | NCBI WGS metagenome assembly MTKX01 (sample SAMN06212183, study PRJNA360534) | anaerobic digester metagenome | biome: Wastewater treatment plant; material: sludge; isolation source: anaerobic digester fed with sludge from wastewater treatment plant | place: Denmark: WWTP Randers ... | reverse complement strand
GCCGGTCACTTTAGGGATTCAAGAATCTTGGAAGAATCCAATTATACCAGTATAAAAGAATTCCTAGAAAAGAATAAAATTAATTTTATAGAAGTATCTTTTAATCATTGGGCGGTAGGTTGGATAGAGTATTTAATGGTTCAAGAGGATAATATAAAAGACATTGAGTTTATCAATGATGAAATATTGGATAAACTAGAGGATTATCCTGTATTTGATGAGGATGATTTTTATACTAGGGAATTTGAAGAGGCAGAAAAGATTAAAGAGGATATGATAAAAGATTTAAGACATACTTTTAGAAATAAAAGTATGTCGTATGAAGAGAAAAAGGCTTATGCCAAAAGGTGCTGGTATTTAGAACTAGGAATAGACAAGATAATGGAAAAGGCTTTAGAAATGGTTGAAGCTTAAGGAGATTGATTAAAATGGAAGAATTTAATTTAAGTGATGGATATGTAGAAGAATTGAAAGAGGATAAAATGAAGCAATTTAAGGATTCAAAACTTAAACAGATTTTGAAAACAGGCTTTAAATTTGATGAAGAAAGAAATATTTATCTCTTCAATGATATAATTGATAAAGATGAGGAGATAATGGATAAGCTTTTCCATTTAGGCTTTGAAATTGAAGATTATTCTTATCAATGGTTATCTGACTTTTTTAATGAAGCTTATGATATCATTAACGAGGATGAAAAGCTTGATTATATAGATATAGACTCAATCTATGATGATATTTTGTCGAATTTAGAGGCAGATCTTTATACTTACGATTTAACTAAATGGCTTAATTCTCATGCAAGCAATGTATATTATCTCACCGAAGTCTTAGAAGAATACGGAGATATTAAGGATGGGTTTAAGCTTTTATCTCTGGCCCAAATAAGAGCTAAGGAAGAAGTCTATCAAATAGGAAAGGGATTATTAGAGTATTTACTTGAAAGAGAAATAGACGAAAATATAGAAGAAGAAGGTTAAAACATGTTTGATAATACTTTTTCTGTTGGCTCCGAGATTTATGCTACTTGGACGAATTCAAATAAGATTTATTTAACTAAAGTAAAGATTATTAAGGAGAATAAAAAGACTTGGGTAATAGAGGTTATCAGTCCGATTAAAAACACCGATACAATTTTTAAAGAAAAATATCCTTATGCTTATCCTGTCGGTCAATCTTTTAATATTCCAAAAGTTGATACTCCAGGATATAGTAAAAACAATAGGTTAATCCATCAATTAGAGATTGAAGAAGTAATTAAGCAAAATAAGGATAAGGCTAATTACCATATAGGAGAGATTTAACATGTTTGAAGTAAATATTAAAATGGTCGTAGAAAAAGAGGATATCCTTAAAAACCTTGAATTGGTAAAGATGGAAATAGCAAAAGGAGAAAGGGAATATAACGATAAAGGAGAAAAAATTAAAAACGGCTATTTGCCCAACAAATATAATAATGTTGGGAATTCGACATTTAGGATACTAGATATGAATTCTCCTTATTATGAATATGAGAAAGATTTAAGGAGAATATAAATATGGAAGATCAAATAATATTTGATCGATTAAAATGTCCTTTTTGCGGCATTCCCACAATAGACGATAAAGAGGAAAATATAGAAATAGAAGAATATACCTGCACCGATTGTTTTATTAAACATTTTTCCGAAGATTAATTTTAAATTTATTTAAATCTCTTTTATCTTTAAGTAACCTATTAAGTTATTTATAATTTAATAGGCTTATTAGATTTAAGGAGATATCTTAAATGGCTAATTACGTTCTACATCTTCGCGGCGCTAGATATTTGTATCTAAAAGAATCCGAATTTAAAAAGAATATCGAGAATAATTTTAATTATTCTATTCTCGGACAGATAAACAAAAACATACATATAGAAATAGAAGGGATTAAGAAATGATAGATACAAACCTCATAAGGGAAAATATCGATCTACTAAAGCCTTTATTCCAAGCTAAAAAGGATATCAATGAAATAAGGTATAATATCCTTATGACTAAAGGCTTAATCGATTCAAGCCTTCAATATAGCTTTTTAAACCTCATAACCGATATAGAAATAAAAATATTAAACATTTGCGGATTAAAAGAGGTAAATAAAGAGAGCTTTAACAGATATGAATCGGATTTATTTTATATCATTGGTAAGTATAATTATATAATTAACCACGAATTAAATAGGAGAGATTAAATATGGACGAAAATATAAAAGAGATAAGAGCAATTGTTAAGGTTATACTTAAGAAGTATAACCTTGATATTAAAGAGAATAAATTTAGTGTTAAATATGTATCTTTTGCAGATTTAGCCAGAGATGGAAAATATTTTGTTGAATTTAAGGATTTAATAAAAATTCCTAAATTAGCAATAGATGAAATTAAAAAAACTGGAGAAGAAGAAGATTTTAAATTATATGGTGGAATTTCATTTAAAGGAGATTGATTAAAATGCCATATTTTGTATCTCGCCAATTGTATTATTACCAAAATATAAATGTTGTTGAAATTGCCTACCCTTCGATAGATTCAAGCGGTCCAGATATGCTAATTGAGAAGTATAAAGGCGAAGGAGAAGAGTATAAAAACCCTATAGAAGCTTTAGACGTTGCTCTTAATATTGCTTCAGCTTGGCAAGAGGATATACCTGATGAGGATATCTTTATTACCTTCGGATGTATGGAATTCGGAGAAGGTGAACCGATAAATCCGAAGGATTTAGAGGATATAGAAGAACTAAAGCAAAACATACAAAAGCATTATGAATCTTTGCCTAAATGCGATTATTGTAATGAATTGATAGACGAAAAAGAATATTTTGTTAATCCTGATTCAGAATATACCGAAGATAAGTTTTGTTCTGAATTTCACGCAGAAAAAGCTTATCTTGAAGGTTATACTCTTTGCCATATATGCGAAGGTGATTTTAAAAGGGAAGATATGTATTATCGGGATTTAGATATTTATGTATGTAATAAATGCCAGGATTTAGAAGATAGTTATGAATTGATAGATATACAAAAAATATCTAATAATTCTTTTGTTGGCTATTCTTTAGAAGATCAAAATATTATTAGATATTTAATAGGAAAAACATATATAGACGAAAAAGAATTAAGTCTTTTAGAGGATAGACTAGAAAAGCTTTTGATAGACATTAATTTTGTAGATGAGGATGGAAATATTATTAATACTATTATTTGGGGTTGAATAAAAATGCGAAGAGATGCAGTTATTGAAATGATAAAAGAACTAAAGAGCAAATTGGAAGAGCTAACCGAAAATATAGACTTTACAAAACTGGATAAGGAAGAAATAGAGTATCTATTACAAACATTAATATTTAATCACTCATATTTTGAAAAGCTACCACAGAAAGACCAAAAGTATTTGAGACTTTATATAAATACAAAAGTATTCGGTGTTTCGATGGAAAGAATAGAGGAATTTTATAAAAATTAAAAATATAAGGTGATTTTATGGATTACAGAAATTTAAATCCAGAAGAATTAAATTGGTGGAATAGAAGAGCCGAAGATAAAACAGCTTTTATAATTATAGAAGGGAAAAGGATTTATTTTAATAAATAAATCCTATTTTTTTTATTCAATTTTAAATCAATTTTACTTTAATTAAGTAAAATTCATTTAATAAAAGCTTAAACTCTATTCTCCTTAGAAAATAGGGTAAAATCGTTATCAGTAAAAGCCTTATAAAATCAATTTTAAAGCCTTTTCTTCTCCTAAATTAAGAGTTATCTTAACTCTTAATTCAAAAGCCTTAAAACAGATCGTCTTAAACCTCAAATAAAAATGATTTTTCAGTCTATAGACTGTTAGTCAAATGGATTGATAACCTTGATTTATCGGTTTTTAAATCAATCGCAAATAAAAGGATTGAAATATAAATGTTGGCGAACCTGGAAGGCTTGAACCTGGAAGGCTTGAACCTGGAAGGCTTGAACCTGGAAGGCTTCTAGATCTTTTACTTAACAATTGTTATAATCAAGCAATTTTTATTAAACCTAAAAAGTCTATAAAACCGATATTAGTCTAATAAATCTAAAAGCTAAGATATAAATAGGATTAAAACCATAAGGAGATTAGAGAAATAATACGGCGCAAAAATATTAGTTAAAAATGATAAACAAAATATAATAATCAGAAATACGGATAAAGTCACAAGGAGAGAATATTAAAATTAGAGATAAAATTAAGTACAAATATAGGAGGTGTACATTTATAAAAATCAAGAAATACAAATCGAGTGAATAAAATTAGAATTTAATAATCGTAAAAGAATAAAAACCTAAGTATAAATGTAAAAATAATTAATTAAAATAACAGTCTAAATATATAAACGATAATATCGATAACAGTCTAAATATAATATTGCTGCCATGAATGACGAATCGTGACAATTACTGTCTAGAAAAATTTAATATCAAGATCCCCTTAAAAAAATAATTTCCTTAATAATCGCGGGAAAATATTGGCGGGGGAAATCCGGGGCAGGGCCGAAGGCTCCGTCTCGGGAGGTGAAGGAGGAGGCGGCGAGCGTCCCCGAGATTCCCGTTTCAGGGAATCAAGGAGATCTCCGTTTCAAAAAATAATACAGAAACTCTTAAATATCATCAAGACGAATAATCCTGTATGAGCGCGGATCTATTCATCCATTTATTTGAAGGAATTACCGAGCGGGACATCGCCATAATGGAAAAGAATACTTTTGGCTCGAAATATTTTAACCCAGGAAAGCTCGGAGATGAATGGGACAGAGCTATTGAGAAAATAGGAAAAACAGAACAAATCAAAGTCGGAGAAGTCTCTTGGTTAAAGGCGTTAATTACTGACTCAAGCGAATTTATCCCCGATCCTGTAGCAGAAATTGTTAAAATTATCGGGGAAGATCTTCCTACTGTGGACGAAAATCTTATTTGCAAAATCAAGTCTGCGCTGATACTAAAAAATAAAACAAACTATTCTGTCGCAAATGCTAGGGACATAATAGATTGGCTGATGGCTCGGAAAGGAAAAAGAGTTTTTGTGGTCACTTGGTGACGCTTTAAATTCTTTCTTTTCGCTCAAATATATTTGAGCGCTTTAATTTTTCTACCGCCTTAATTTTTTGGACGCTTTAATTTTCCGCCGCCTTAATTTTTCTCCGCTTTAAAATTTTGGGCGCTTTAAATTTTCCTGGGCTTTAATTTTTCTCCGCCTTAAAATTTTGGGCGCTCAAAATTTTTGTCTCTATAATTTTTCTCAAAAAAGTTTTGCAGCGGCATAAAATTTACGCCGCCGAATTGATTGTATAGGGGTATTTCTCATCTACGCGCCGCTAGTATTTATAGTTGCTGCTACCGTAGGCCGAATTGCCTACGGACGGCCTAGCGCACCGTGAAGCCGGAAAGCGGCTTCACTGCAACCACGCATCTTTATTCCCGTGTCTAAGTTGTTTACCCTCTAAAATCAGCACATCGAGAGAGGAAGTGCCCGTCTCTTCTATGTCTCCGGCTGGTTCACCTTCGAAATCTGATCTCTGCAATACGCTATGAATAGAATACTCAAACGGCCAGGATTTTTGACTCATAATAAAAACCTGGGCCTCGGGAAGATAAAGAAGAATGAGACCACAGAAATCGTGGTCCGCGTATCGGAATATAAAGGGCAGATGGGCCTAGACATCAGGGAATACGTCGAATCCCCAAGGTACACCGGCTGGTCAAAGTCGGGAGTGAGAATTCTTTAGTGTATAATCTCATTTTTACCATATCCAGGGGATTAATTATGGTGGTCTCCAGAAGTCTAATAAATATTCAAAGGTCACACCCATTGTTATGTAATTGCTAGGCCAACCAAATATGCCAATTCTATTCACTATATTTGTCCTGTCCCAGATGATGATATTCCTCAGTTCATATCCTCTTTTTCTTAACTCATTAATGAGAGCTACATGTATGGTTATTCTTTCATTCTCCCACCACATATCCGGCACATTTATCACACAATGAGCCTTTGGCTTCAACAGTGGAAGAATACCTTCAAAAATATCTCCCATAGAAATGGCATACTCATCAACTGCCAGAGTCCCTAAATCTCTGGGGTCTTGAGAATATTGCTCAACTTGACCTAGCTGATCATTTTTCCTATCTCGTCTTGACTTATTCTTCCTGACTCTATTTAGCAAATTAGCATAGGGAGGAGATGTAAATATCAGGGAGACCGTTTCTTCATCCAGATACTTCGGAATGCTCCTGGCATCATCCTGAATAGCTATCTGATTGGATGTGTCAAAGAGCCGTTCATTAGCTATTCTCTGGCCACAGAGTCTGATATAGCTTTCTTGAAGATCAAAACCTACTGCATTTCTTAAAGTATCCTGAGCTGCCACTAATGTAGTACCGCTCCCCACAAATGGGTCCAGCACTAACTCTCCCTGATGTGTAAATAATTCTATAACTTTTCTGGCCAGAGAAATAGGAAATGTAGCAGGATGGATCTTTTTATCTCTGATGTCTCTTTTTTCATAGAAAAATTGCCATACACCTAATTGGCACTTGATCCATTCTTTAGCAGTTATACAGCTCAAATGATTGGTAGGACATTCACATGTTTTAAGATGGCCCAGCTTCAATTTTTTACTATGAAGTTCATGACCAGTTAGCACTACTCTGGTATTATGCCTATTTGTGTCAGTGATGGTAGCCACCTCACATTGTAGTTCTAAGTCGTCCGATACCATATTTAATCCCATTTTTCCAGTTCTGTCATAGGTCTTCAGGTCATTCTGACCTTCTGCTATAGAGTTATCTTTAATAAGCTCTTTGGATGCATGCATAACCATCTCTCCTCTGATTCTCTACTCCCACTATTTTATATTCCAAGTCTTGAAATCCAACAGGACTTCCAGTGACTTTTTCGCTCAAGAGATCCCAAAACCACTCCCAATCGTTATCTATACAATTTGGAACCCCAACATCGACAATCACAGATGCCCAAGGGGATATATCGGAGCCTGTAATTATTTCTTTTATCTCGTCATTTGTTAATGGTCTGTTCCTGCAATCTGGATATTTGCCGCCGTCTATTTCTATTTGATCCATGATTTTACCTCCTACACAACGGGCAATCGTCTACCGCGCCCGCATGATACGGTTTTCCGAAGTAATGTTCTAAGGCGAGCTTTACTTCATCTAAATTTGCGGCGCAATATGTCTTTCTTGTCCCGATAGATATTTTGTATTCGTTATAGTCGTTTTCTACTTTAAATGTCATTTTTAAGCCTCCAAGTATTGCCTCGATCCAATAACATGTATAGATTCGTTCCCATCGTATTCTTCGATCTCAAACAATGTCCCAGGCTCTAACCATTTTACCTCTAGGTCCCTCGCGCCGCCCGAATAAATTTGTGGATATTTTCGCTCTGCTATGATCCTTGCTTTTTCATTGTCCTCATCCAAAACTGCCTCTACGATTTCACGATCAAATACAATATCTGGGTAATCTTGATTCCAAGAATACCATCCTGCACCCCAATCAGGAGAGTAAAGTACAGCTACCTTACCATCTTTGATATATTTTTCCATTTTTAGCCCTCCTCAAATATTCTCCACCAACACAGTATTATTGAATTCCCTCTTTCTCTTCTTATCGGCCCTACTAGATGTCTGCGCCTCGAATTTATCTCTGAGCAACCACCTCAATTCTATTCCATCCCAGGATTCGGGGATATTGCCCGCTTCTATTTGCTTAATTATCTTGTCTCTAACGGTGTTTGTCAAATCGGTTACAAACTGAATCTGTTCTTGGGAGTCCATTTTAACGCACCTCTATACATACTAGTATCTACTAGTATATATAACTTCGCATCTCAAACTACCTCTCTTACATCAGATGTCTTAATCCAGGCAACCGCGCCCTCTCCGTCATCATCGACGGACGCATTGTAATTCTCCCATATAGAGATCCAAAATCTATCGCCTAATAAATTTTCTTCCCACTCACCAAAATAAGCCTCTGGAAATTGTTTATTTAAGATATGAATAGCCTCTTCTTTGTGTCTAACTATCATATCCGGCGTTATTCCATCTGCATATCTTATATACATCCTAAATCCCCTCCCGCCAGTTTTGCGGCAATCCCTCTTCCTCTTCCAGATAATAAATCTCTGAGCTTATTGCGCTATATACATTTGAATTTGAAAGTCCTCTTACTTCTAGCTCAGTTTTTGCTGCCTGTAGCAGCTTGATGAGTTTCGAGGGCATCTCATGCCACTTCCTCAAATTCCCGTAGTGGAGAATAACACTGCGGACAATCTGCTTGATCAACAAGCAACTCACCAATGCCCCAAACACGCCCACATCGGGAACACTGTTTAAATTCGATTTCGGTCAAGGCCATGTTTAGGCCACCTCCTCCAATTCTATCGCGTAAAAACCTAAATATTCTTCATCTAGTTTATCAAGCAATCTCTGTTCCCAATCTTCTTTAGTTACATCGATTCCAAGAGCTATTGCATCATTTGTCATCTCTTCATCTGATGCGTCTCCCTGGCAATGTCCATCTTCCCAAAGATGGTAAGCTGCGAGCAAAATACCCCTCTTTTCATACTTTTCATATAATGCCGCTCTCGCATTCTGTTCCGCCTCCATCAATATATCCAGATCTTCTATGCCATCTTGAATGTTTTGAATCTGTTCTCTAAAGCTCATCCTCAACACCTCTTAATGCTATTTCTTCCATCACTGCTTCTATCATCTCATCCTTAGTTCCGGGGACTATTTTTATAGGATTAATACCCGATCCATCCCAAAACATATCATTCTGAAAATATGCATGGCCCACTATACGATAAGCTGCCATCTCCAATAGAGAAGGCTCTAGATAGAGCCATAGTAAATAATTATCCGGCCCATTCCACTTCTTTATCCTTTTTCCTGTGTATGATCTAAGGTTAGTGATTATCATTGTCCCGCCTCTCTATTTCCTCATCCAGTTTTTTCTGCACAAACGCAGAAAAATTAAGCTCCCGATGGTTCTTAAGCCATACGTCCTGATCCGGTCTAATAGAAATCGCCCGGCGGATAATATTTTGTTCCGTTTTAATCACCTCAACATTACTGATCCATACTTGTATCTAATGGTATATAAGCTTATGCACGACAATGGCCATATTCAGCCGATCGACAACTATTTATACTACCAATACCATATGTATGAATTGCGCGGGAAAGGAATTTCCAAATCCGGGGCATGGCCGGAGGCTCGGCAACCGGATTGACCCGTAGCGAATCGAGCTTCTCGCGAGATGAGCGTCCGAAGCTGAGGCAAGAGAATAATAATCCCTCGGGATTACAATCCCTCGGAACGCTCCCCTTCGGGTCGCTATACCTCAATCTCCTGAAACGGAGATTTCGGAATCCTAAGGAGCGATTTCAGTGATCGTCTATCATGTATGTGGTGCAAACAAACTTCGTAGGTATAAACAAAGCGGATTTATAAAACCACCAATAAGGGGATGGGTAACAATTCAAGAGGCGGAACGTTTTAGTAAACAAACAGGAAGGCCAATTATTCTTCGGTTAAAGTTCCCAGAAAATGCAAAAGTTCTTGAAGGACACAGAGGTATGGCAAGATATATAGAAACACCTTATGATGTGAGGGATTTATTTGGAAAGACATAGGGATAGTGATTTTTTTGAAGGTGGAGAGTTTAAATATCCTCCTGATGCATGGATTTTAACTAAAATATACAAATGTTCTAATTGTGGAACTATTGTGGAGTCCGGGACAAAAAAAGTGTGTCCGGGGTGCGAGAAGAAGATGAAGATGATTATTTACTAAAGATTTAAATTTTGAGTGCCATAAAATTTCCGGGCTGCCTTAATTTTTCTCCCCTAAATTTTCCTGGGCTTTATTTTTTTGTCACCTTAATTTTATCCGCTCTATTTTTTTTTGTCGCCATAAATTTCTTGGCCTTAATTTTTCTGCGCTCTAAAAATCATACGGGAAACTATAAATACCATATGCACCATATAACAAACTCGGAGGATTAAAAATGTCTCGTGCTGTACCACACACAATAACTTTTGCAACCGATATAGACCAATTTTTAGACACAATTCCCAAGGGCCAGAAAGCAAAATTTGTGGCCGATGCGATTAGAGGGACGGAAGATTACATTCGATGGCTGGCAGAAATCTCCGTTTCAGGAGATTGAGGTGAATATAATGAGAGTAACTTATTATGCTTATGTAGGCGGAACCATAGATATAGACGCAATTGACTTTAAGGGAATGAACGAGGATCAGAAGAGAGATTATATTGCCGACTATGTTACCGAGTGTGCGAACGAAGATTTGGATTCACATTTAACCTGGGAAATAGATGAGGAATAGAAAGGAGCTAAGAAAGCATGAAGCGATATTTCCGTTATACGATTGAGTGGAACCGGGAGACGGCAAGTGAAGTTGTCGAGATGGACGTTGATGATAACATATCCGAGGACGAACTAAAATCGCATGTATCTGACGCCATGTGGAACGATATTATTAACAACAATATAGATTCGTGGTCGGAAGAGATCACTAAAGAAGAGTACGAGGAAGACCAAGGAATGTAATTCCGAGGAGTGGTGATATGAGTCTCATAACCGAAACCAAGAAGCTCCGGGAACTGGAGCAGAAAGCGCAGGATGCGCCGGATTGGCCTTCCCCTGTAGAAGAAGTTGTTTACACCGATGCGTTATTGCAGCATGCCCCGGCCATGTTCTCCGTTCTCGCATGCTTTAGAGATGGAGACGCGGAGAGACTTGAGCGAGCATCAGAGCGACTTAGGATAGAATCGCTTAGATGGAGAGAAGAGGATCGACTTGATGCGAAAGAAGACATTGACGCATACAGGCGATTGCAGAAGGCAGCTTCCTTGATGGAGCAGGAATCATGATCTATCAAACTCCGTGGGGCGATTGGGCATTTGCGGCAGCAGGAATAATTTCAGATGATTATGCCTCGAAACCAGAAGCAATTAGAGCGCGACGTAGAGCGATAGTGAAGATGGAGCAGGAGGCGAGAGAAGGATGATTTGCGGAGAGTGTGATGCTCATTATGAAAGCCATGAGCAATATGCAGGCAAACCGTTGCATACCGGATACTGTAATAAAATGATGCAGAACGTCAATAAGTGGGATCGATGTCTGTATGAACCAAAAGAGGTCCAGCCATGAGCCCGGACATTGCTAGACGGTTGGTGGCATCACTGAAGTATGATGTTATAAACGGATCTCAGGACGAAAAAGCGATATTCGCTTCCCAGGTCCGAGAGGCAACCTCCTATATTAACTCCCAGGCGGCTCAGATCGAGGCCCTGAAGGAGAAGCTGGTGGAAGAAAGAGCGCAAGTCTTGGCCGGAAAAGGCAACCTCATATGGGAACCATTGCCAGATGATGATCGGCCAGATGGATTATATCCGGCTCTGGTGATACGAGGAAAGGCATATTGGCGTACCGTGGCCCATCAGCAGATCGAGGCCGAGATGGTGGGGGTGGAATGGGAATGAACGATGATTGGTGGCTTACTATTGATGATCCGGTTGAGCTTGGAAAAGTGATAGCAGAACGTGCGCTGATAGCTGTGATGGAAGCGATGCAATGAAGACCGCCCGAGAGCTATTGATGGATGGCCTGAAAGCGATGGGTGCTGATGGGCTCTGCAATCGAGATGGACAATGTGGATGCGGAATATGTGATCTGGCTCCTCTCGGAGATTGCATTAATATCGAGATGTGCGAAGCAGCAAAATTCATAAAACCAAGATCGGACGAACATGAGTATTGGGATGAGTATCCAGATGGGTACTATACTCCGATACAGGAGGAGCAATGAGCAACTCTGTAGATATCTGCCCGTTCGATGACGATCTTA
>MTKX01038797.1_pt1 | contig 11984 bp, 10 predicted proteins | sample 1042771 | NCBI WGS metagenome assembly MTKX01 (sample SAMN06212183, study PRJNA360534) | anaerobic digester metagenome | biome: Wastewater treatment plant; material: sludge; isolation source: anaerobic digester fed with sludge from wastewater treatment plant | place: Denmark: WWTP Randers ... | reverse complement strand
GCCGACCGACAAGGTCTTGGTATCCACGTGGGTAATCTTCGCCTCCGGCACAAGACGGCCGGCCGCCAGCGCCGAGTTCAGCGTACCGCTCAGGCCCGAGCTGATGTGGATGGAGAGGATCTCGGGGTCCTCCGCCGCCAGGCGCCGGTAGACTTCCGCGAACTCACCCACCGACGGCTGCGACGTGGTGGGCAGCCCTCCGGTCGACTCCAACAGCCGGTACAGCTCGCCGGGCTCGATATCCACCCCTTCGCGGTACGACTTGCCCGCCAGGGTCACGGTAAGCGGCAGCACGTGGAGACCCAGCTCCTCGCGCTGCCCGGGTGGTAGGATGACATCTACGCCGCTATCGGTCACAATCTTCATGGGTGCCTCCGCTCATTGTCTGTTTTGATTGCGCCGGGCCTGCCGGTACCTGCGGCAGGCGCCGGAAAACGACAGCGCGGGCCGGAGGCCGTCCGGTCCGCGCTGCGCTTGGTTGCCTATGGATCACCGCATGACATCGCGCGATGCTCTCCTAGGAAAGGGTGCTGGCTGTGTAAGCCTGCACAGGACAGAGTCTACCAGCGGGGCCTGCGCCCTCCGCTGGACCGAAAGTCGCGCTGGCCGCCATCGGTCTTGGGCTGTGCCTTCTCGACCTTGATCTGCCGATCGTCGACCGTCTTGCCGTTGAGGGCGCTGACGGCCTTGTTCGCATCCTGCTCCGTAGCCATTTCGACAAACGCAAAGCCCTTCGGCCTGCCAGTGTCGCGGTCCATGATCAGGTTGACAGACACGATCTCGCCAAACTCGGCGAACATCGTGCGGAGCGTCGCCTCCGTGGTGCTGTAGCTCAGGTTTCCGACATAGAGTTTCTGGGACATGGTGAACCTTTCCGTTTCTGTGTTAGGAAGAAGGGGCCGCCGGTCCCGAGAAAGAAAGGAGCGCCCAGACCTGTAAAAGTCTGGGCGCCCATCGTCTTTGACTGTGCCAGAATCCTACTTCGTCCTACGGTCGATACCATACCGCACCCGGCGCCTTCTGTCAAGTCTGGGCATGGGCATGGCGGCGGGAATCGCCTGGTCCCTCTCCATCCCCCTCTCCCGTCGTCGGGAGAGGGGACAGGGGTGAGGGTTCCCTACACCTCGAACTGCAGAACCGTCCGCCCTACCTGGATCCGGTCACCCGGGCGTAGTGCCTGGCGCTCGATCCGCACGCCAGCCAGGAACGTGCCGGCGGCCGATCCCAGGTCCTCCACCACCCAGAACCTGCCCTGCAAGCTCACCTGGGCGTGGTGGTCCGCCACCAGCACGTCGTCCACGACAATCGTGCACGATGGGCCCCGCCCGATCATCACCGGGCCGCCCGACAGGTGGACCGCTTGGGGCATGGCTCGACCGGCAGCCACCACCAGCCGCGGCCCGGCTGGGGGAGCAGCCTGGGCTCTCCCCGGCGCGGTTGGCCGGAGCGCCTGCGCCGGTGTGGGCCGCACAGCCGCGGCCGCGCCGGGTAACGCCTTCTTCCTCCGGGAGCGCACCACGGCCCAGATCACCAGCGCCGCCAGGAGGGCCATGCCTGCCAGGCAGCCCAGGCCGAGGAGGATCGAGCCCGCGCCTCCCTCCTCACCGGCGGTGCGCGTCACTGCGCTCGCCTGGCCTCGGCTCACCGTCATATGCTCGCCGGCCTGGAGCACCCCCAGCTGCAGCGCACTGCCCATCGCATAGACCTCCACCACGCCGTCGAACACGGCCACCGTGGTGTCTCCCGTCTGTGGGTCAAAGGCCACGCCAAAGTCGTTCTTGCCGGCCGAGCGCACCGACGCCTCCGACGTCTGCACGTCGACCAGCACCTGGTCGGAGGTTACACCCAAGCGCATCGGCCCGCCGAGCATCTCGATCCGCAGCTGCACCGGTAGGTCTTCCGGAGCCTGGGCCGGCAGGACGAGCGCCGCGTCACCCACCGCGGCGACCTCGCGCGCCTGGCCTGCCTCGGCCAGCCCGCCGGCGCACTTGAGCAGGATCGAGCTGATCACTATGTCGAGCCTGCGAATCGGGACGCTCCAATCCGCGATCATTGTCATGTCTTCGCTGTAGGCCAGTTGCATGAGCGCCACCCTGTAGAGGTCCGGGCAGACCGCAAAGAGCTTGGCGGAGTCGTCTCCCTCCTGTGCCTCCAGCAGCGTCGACTGTCCTCCGTCCAGGCCCGGGATCTCGAACAGCCCATTCCGTGTCTCGATCTGGATGTACTCCGGCCTCGTCACCAGCGGCGGCTGCCCCACCTGGACGGTCGTCGAGCTGGGGGCAGAGGTCGCGCCGCTGGCCTTGTCCCTGGCGGTGACCTCAAAGGTGTGAACCTGAAAGTCAGCCGAGACGAGGATGTCGAGCATCGCCCCCGTCTCTGCCTGCACGGCACCATTCCACTTCCACTCGTACTCGATGTCGGCACCGCTCGGCGCGTCAACCGCCTGGGCGGTGCACAGGACCCGGTCTTCCCCCGACAAATACGTGCAGGCGGGTCCGGAGACGCTCAGGGCCGCGCCGGCTGCGCCGCCGCACGGCGGCCCCTGCGTGCTCGTGAACGTCCAGCTGATACCCGTCGCCGTGAGGTTGTTCTTGGCATCCGTGGCCGTAACGGAGACGGTGTGCTCCCCCGCGCACAAGCCAAGCCCGGTCGGGTCGAACACATCGTCGATATAGCCTGGGGTGGGAACGCCATCCATGCTCCACTCGTACCACAGGTCGGCATCCGGGCAGGCATTCACCACCGTCGCCTGGCAGGTCACGCCGTCCGTCGCCTCCTCGTACTGGCAGCCATAGCCGGACACGGCGAACGGCCCGGCCGGCGCCGGCACCCCGGCCCCACACACCGACGGTGTGCCACCCGACCCCGACCCCGCCCCCTGGCACGCGCTGGGATCGGCACAGCCTGGGCAGGCGGCTGTGCCCAGCAGCGCGTCGGCCTTCAGCATGAGGTCCAGCTGCTTCTTCTTGGCCGCCTCGGTAGACCACAGCGTCTCGCCCACCAGCAGGTAGCAGCCGCGCCTCCAGGCATAGCCCTGCCCGCCCTTCCAGGTCACTCCCTTGTAGCTGTGCCCGGCGCCCGGAGGTGCGACGTCTCCCTTGTCGAGGGGGGAGCAGGGCACGGGTGCCAGGCCTGCCGCGCAATCATCCGGCTTGGGGTCCATCAGGATGTAGGCAAGCTCTGGTGACGCGGCCTTGGAAAGCTTGAGGTTGAGCATCGTCCCATCCGCTTCGTTGTAGACCACGTAGCAATAGTCTGGCCTGTCATCCAAGGAGGCCGGGTCCCAGCCGGGGGGCACGAGGGTGCACAAGTTCCGTGCCTGCGCGGCGGGCGCGGCCTGCACCGGCCCCGGGCCACCAGTGGCCGCCGGCAGAAGCAGGGTCGCCAGAAGGACCAAGGCCAAGGCACGCTTCGCGGCGCGCCCGACTTGCTGTGCTTGCACGCATTCTGCCATGGTGCACCTCCGGTAGTGGGTTTAATTGAGTATACTCCGATCGCGCGCGCCGGTCAACCTGCGGACCGGAGCCCAGAAGGGCCATGTCGGAGTCAGGCTTCTGCCCGTCCCGCCCACCGTGGTGTAGGGCCATGGGCCCGTGCCGGCGGACCGCCGGGCCACTTTGGCACGGCCGTGGGCGGCCTCTTGGGTGAGGACCTGTCCCTACCTTGTCCGGCAAACGGCCCGGGCGTAGAATGTCGCTCACGAAGGCAGGAACGCTCATGATCTCTTACAAGCGGGCAGGCGTGGACGACGGTCCCCCGCGCGTGGGCCTCGGGTCGCTCGTGGCTGTCGAGTTGATCGATGCGCGCGGCGACGTAGAGGGGATGCGGCTTGCCGTCGTACCCGACGCGAATGCCGACTTCGCAGCCGGCTATCTCGGTGCCGGCACTGCCCTTGCCCAAGCCATTCTCGGCCGGCAGGCCGGCGATACGGTCCCCTACCCCCACGGAGACCTGCTGGCAATCCGCATCTTGACAATCGAGCCCTTTGCCGTCTCCGAGGCGCCCGACGCGGCGGCCGCGCGGCGCGCAGCGCTCCAGAAGGCCGTGGACATGTCCGACCTGCAGGACACACTCCGCCTGGCTCTGGCGGTCAGCGTCAAGTGGGGCGACTACGACCCCGATGGCATCGCCCCGGAGACGGACCGTCCCCAGGAGTAGCCACAAGCTGACCCGCTGACAGCCTTGCCCCCTGCCCGCGCCGCCTTCGCCGGCCCCTTCCGGTCCTCCTTCCTGGGGCCGCAGGCAGAATCCACGTGTCTCCCGGCCCACGCGTTGCGCCTTCTCCGCTTCTGTGCGATACTGTGCTCGCTCGCCCGCTCCGCAAAGCGGAAAACCTGGACAAGGAGAGTTTCATGAAACTCCGCGGTCTCATTCTCCCGATGGTGGTCTTTGCTCTTCTTCTGGCCGGCCTGCCCGCCGGCGCATCCCCGGCCGGGTCCGGCCCCGAATCGCTCTCCGGCTCTTTCGTGGCCTTCCAGCCGGCCGCCGGTGGCGATGCCTGCTACACGCCGGCCACGGCACAGACCTTCTGCTTCACCGCCGAGACCTACACCGACGACTGGGAGTACGCCTACGACCTCTGGGTGCGCTTCCCGGCGGACTGGAGCGTAAGCAACGTCTACGTGCAGGGCACGCCTGTCTGCGACATCGGCACCTTCGCCGACGACTTTGAGTGGGCTTTTGTGACCGCTCCGCACGAGGTGCAGATTACCCACACGCGCGAGATGGACACCGTGGATCACTGCGTGGCCGTCTACTGCTTCGAGGTGACCTCGGGCAGCGGCGCCCCCTATGCCCAGGAGTCTTGGTACTGGTCGGGAGACGGCTGGGGCGACCCGCCATACAACCCCTGCAGCAGCGACGCCTACACGCCGGCCGGCCAGCCGCCGTGCGACGAGTCGGTCCTTCCGCCTGCCTCCGTCCCGCCCTGCACCTGGCCGGCGGGCCTCTACATCGAGCCGGGGCAGATGCTCCTTGAGGGGTGCAACGGCGTCCCACAGCCGGCCTCCTTCAGCGTGACCAACCGCACCGGCGCCGCCGGCACCTTCGACGTGACCTACTCGGTCCTGACGGGCAACGGTGCGCTCACTGGGCCCGCTGCGATCACCATCGGCGACGGGGAGACAGCCTCGCTCGACGTCGAGCTGATACCCGATCTCTGCACGGGGGCCGGTGACCTGGTCGAGGGTCTGCTTCAGGTTTCGAGCAACGACTATGCAGCCGAAGCGGGACTCCAGGAGACGGTGGCGATGGGCAGCTGGGCCAACAGGGCCCCGGCCCCTGTCTCCGACTTTGCCTGGGCGGCCGTTTCGGCGACGGACCCCGACGACGGGCTGGAGTACCTCTATGTCTTCGGCTCTGTTCGGCAGCGCATCTACCGCTACGATCCGCGTTTGGACGCCTGGGAGACCCTGGGCCTGCTGCCTGGACGGCTCTATGAGGCCTCCGACGGTGTTGCCTACGCTGGTCACCTCTACGCCCGCACAGATGGGCAGGGCACGGTCACGCAGAGCCTCTTCGACTATGACATTGCCGCGGACAGCTGGAGTGCAGAGGTCGTGCCGGCGCAGCACTTCGACCGCTCCTACTACGAGGCCGTGGAGCTGGACGGCTGGCTCTACTTCATCGGCGGCACCCTTCTCCCCGACGACGTGACCACGAACCAGGTGGACCGTTATGACCCGGCGACGGGCACCTGGGAGGCAGTCGCACCCATGCTCCACAATCGGGCCTCTGCTTCCTCCTGGGCCTACGACGGCCGCATCTACGTCGCGGGAGGGTACGACGACAACGGCGACCTTCAGACGACGGAAGTGTACGATCCGTCGACGAATACCTGGGCCGTCGATCCCGCCTTCCCGGCATTGCCAGCCACCTGGTTCGGCGCCGCCGACGCCGTGCTGCACGGCGACCGGCTCTGGATGATGGGTGGCTACTACTCCTTCAGCGAGTCGAACCGCACCGCGTACTGGTCGGCGTCGGAGGGCGCTTGGCACATGGGTCCCCGCCTGGCCCATGTCGTCGTCGACACCGAGGCCGATCTGCTGGCCGGTCACCTCCATGTCGTCGGTGGGGCCTTCCTGGGCGTGACGGACCACAACCAACAGATGGTGGAGTGCCCCTCCTGCCTCTCCTGGGACAAGCTGGTGAACGGCCAGCCCTGGCAGGCCGGCGTGCCGGTCGTCGTCCAGACCCACGACCTGGTGACGGTGACCGAGACGGTCCTGGGCCACAACTTTGCCCTGTCAGAAGGGTGGGACCCGGCCAGGCTCGAGCTGGTCGACTACCAGGCCGGCGACGGCGTCGTCGTCGCGGACGCAGACAGCCTGGAGTGGCAGGTCCCCTACGGTGCACCGGCGCCCCACACCCTCACGCAGACCTTCCGCGTCCTGCCCTGCACCTGGACCGAGACGATCATCGCCGAGGCCCTCTGGTCCGAAGGGGTACAGGTCGGCTCCAAGCCCCTGCTCATCGAAAAGACCCCTCCCAGCCTCTCGCTGGGGGCGACCTACAACCCGGGCGTCCAGCCGGGCGAGGAAGCCGCCTTCACCCTGACCTATGGCAACTCGGGCGGGTTGGAGAACGACGCCATGGTCCGCGTCGACTTCCCGGAGGACGCACCCTTCCATGGCGCGCTGCCGGCCCCCGACCGCGTCGACCCGGCCGGGCTGTGGGCCGAGTGGGACTTGGGCGACCTGGCCCAGGGCGCCCAGGGAAGCATCGACGTGACGGCGCTCGTGGCCGTCGACGCGCCCGCCGGCCCGCTCCAGGCGACCGCCGGCCTCTACGACCACACCGGCAGCCTCGCGGCCACGGCGCCGATCCAATGGCAGGTATCTCAGCCAGCAGGCTACTTCCTCTACCTGCCGCTCGTCGTCCGGAACAAGTAGCTCGCGCCGGACATCGACCCCGCGCTGGGGGCCGGTCTCCCGACCGGCCCCCACCTGCCCGGCGAGCGGATAGGCTAGTCAGGTCTGCAGGAGGACGAGACTGCATGACAGATCAATACACCATAGCGTACCAGGACGAGCCCGAGTGGGACATCATCGGGCCCGGAATCACGCTCTACAACACGCAGATGGCAGGCGACGACCATGTCAAGTCCCTCTGCTTTGCCCTGCGCGGCCCCGACGGCCAGGTCGTCGGGGGTCTGATCGGCGCGACCTTCTTCGACTGGCTCCACGTGGACCTCGTCTGGCTGCCCGAAGAGCACCGCGGCAGGGGCTTCGGCCGGCGCCTGTTGGCCCTGGCCGAAGAGGAGGCGCGCAAGCGCGGAGCCAAGAACGCCTTCCTGGACACCTTTGACTTCCAGGCACCCGGGTTTTACGAGAAGCTGGGCTACCGCGTCTTTGGCTCTCTGCCCGACTTTCCCGTTGGGCATACGCGCTACTACATGTGCAAAGCGCTCTAGCCGGACAACGGCGCACCCCCGCCTTCTCTCAAACCGGAGGGCGGCGCACTCTATTCGAGCGTCAGATCGCCTACCTGCCGGATGGCGTCCTGGAAGACGCTCTGCGCCAGCGCGAAGGCAGCGCCGGCGTCAGCCGCCGGATCGAACGAGTGCACCATAACATGCATCGGCACCGGCGCCTGGTGCCAGCCGACCCGCTGTAGATAGTCGATGCCCCCGAGCAGCCGCGCCCCAAGCCGCCGGTAAAAAGCGATGCGCCGCACCGCTTCCTCCCGGCCTGCGTCGCCTGGCTCACCAGGTGGGATCTCAACCTCCAGCACCATCCCCGGGCAGCCCGCCGCCCGCACCTGCCGGGCGATCTCCCGGTAGAAGGCCGAGCCCAGGCCCCGGCACCGCCCCGCCGGCCGCACGGCAAAGTACCACAGCCAGGCAGCCGCGCCGGCCGGAGCTGAAACCAGGGCCATGCCGTCGGACTCTCCGGCGTCGTCGAGGAACGCCAGAAAGCGCAGGTCCGTCGCGGCGCCGCGCGCCTTCTCGGCCAGTGCGCGCAGCAGGTCCGATACCAGCGCCCGCTCGCAGGCCGGAAACACGGTCTCATACAGGTCGAGCCAGGACAGGAACAAGGGGTTGCCCACGTCGACGATCTCGACGCATCGCACGCTGTCGGCCCTCTGCATCCGTTCGCTTTCGGGTGGCATTCCTTTCCTCCGGGCGGGAATCCGGCGCAGTATACCATGCCGCCGGCCGCCGCCCAACTCGGCAGCCAAGGCGCACTTTCTGCCGCACAGCTCGCGCCCGCCGGCGAAGGCCCGTTGCCCATCGCCCCGTGCCTTGCCCATCCGCCTCCTGTGGAGTATAGTGTCCCCCTGCAGAGGAGGTCGCTTCCATGGGCACACAGCCGCGCGAGCGGACCGGCATGCGGACATTCCTGACCATCTGGACCGGCCAGCTCATCTCGCTGGTCGGCTCTGGCCTCACCGGCTTTGCCCTCGGCGTCTACCTCTACCAGAGGACCGGCCAGGCCACCCAGCTCGCCCTCTCGATGGTATTCGCCAGCCTCCCCAACCTCCTCCTGCTGCCCTTTGCCGGGGCGCTGGTCGACCGCTGGGATCGCCGCCGGGTGCTGATCCTAAGCGATACGGGCGCCGCTCTGATCACCCTTGCCATCTTCGTCCTGCTGGCCGCCGGCCGGCTGGAAGTGTGGCACGTCTACGCCGGCAACGCACTATCCGCAGCATTGAGCGCCTTCCAGCGGCCCGCCTACATGGCCGTCCCCTCGCTCCTTGTGCCCAAGCAGCAGTTTGGGCGTGTGGGCGGTCTGATGCAGGTGGCAGACGCCCTCTCGACCATCGTGGCGCCCCTGCTGGCGGGGTTCCTCGTTGCCAAGGTCAAGATCGAGGGCGTGCTCCTCGTCGACCTGGCAACCTTCGCCTTTGCCGTCGGCACGCTGCTCATCGTCCGCATCCCCAGGCCGGCCCCAGCGGCCGATGCGGGAGCCGGGCGCCGCTCTCTCCTGCGCGAGGCCGCCTTTGGCTGGCTCTACCTCCGCCAACGCCGCGGGCTCATGGGCATGCTCATCCTCTTTGCCATCGTGAACTTTGCCCTCGGCTTCTACAGCGCGCTTTTCACGCCGCTGGTGCTCTCGCGCTTTGGCACCGAGGTGCTCGGCAGCTTGCTCTCCGTCAGCGGCTTTGCCATGCTGGCCGGCAGCCTCGTGATGAGTGCCTGGGGTGGGACCAGGCGCAAGATCTGGACCGTCCTGGCCGGCATATCTCTCTCGGGGCTGGGGATGGCGGCCGTGGGGTTGCGGCCCAGCACCTGGCTGATGGGCGCGGGCAACCTTTTCTTCTTCGCCATCGTGCCGGTGGCCAACGCCGCCAGCCAGGCGATCTGGCTGGCCAAGGTGGAGCCTGCCGTGCAGGGTCGCGTCTTTGCCGTGAGGATGATGCTCGGCAGCGCCATCACGCCGCTGGCCTACCTGCTGGCCGGGCCACTGGCCGACCGCGTCGCCGAGCCACTGATGGCGGAGGGCGGCGCCCTGGCCGGCAGCCTGGGACGTGTCCTCGGGGTAGGGGTCGGCCGCGGCTACGGCCTCATCATCCTCCTCACCGGCTTGGTTGTGGCCGCTGCGCCGGCCATCGCGGCACTGGTCGGGCCCATTCGCCGCGTAGAGCTGGACCTGCCGGACGTGGTGCCGTCCCCGCCGTAGCATAGCCCCTTCTGGGCGCCGTGCCGGCTGCCCAATTGGAGCGCGAGGCCTTCCCTTGAGCCGCGGTCCTTTGGCCACCTCGGAACAAGGAAGTGGGGTCGAGCATACCGGATTGACAGGCCGCCAACGACGTGGTAGGATGGAGTCATGCCCCGCTGTTGGGGGCGCTGTCGTCCGGCTTGGCAAAGGAGGTAAACTCATGCGTCGCGTGACCCGGCCCCCCGCTTGGTCGAAGCACCTTGGGCTCCTGGTCGCGCTGTCTCCCCTCCTGAGCCTGGTGGCGGCCCCGCCTGCCGGCGGCGCCCGAGCCGCGAGCTCCCCCTACCCACCTGCGGCCGGCTCGGCGACGCCCCCGGCCTCTCCCTCCCCTCTGGCCTCACCCACCCCGACCCTCCCTCCCGGCACTGCGCCCGCCGCGACCCTTGTGCCGTCGCCGACGGTCACCATCTCGCCCACCTCCTCACTCACGCCCACGCCGGCAGGCACGCCGCAGGGCCCACCCACACAGACCATCACGCCGACGCCGCCCCCCGGCCCCACCCCGACTCCGCCCGACTGGGCCGTGATCCTCCCCGGCGAAGGGGGCGTGCTCGCCTCGCCCGATCACCGCTTCGCAAAGGGTGTCGGAAGCTGCACAAGGAGTGCGCAGTGAGGTGACCTACCATGATGGACAGATATGAACAGGTACTGCGATATTACGTGGAGAGAATGGACAGCTCGCTTGAACAGCTAGGCGTCGCGATCTGCCTGACAAAACTGGAGCGCTACCCAGAAGCCAGGGGCTTCTACGGCTTGGCAATCCATAGCGCACTCGGAGATGGGCTCTGGCTGACAATGAGTCAGCCTGACCAGTTGATTTGCGCCTTCGTACTCGCAGGCCAGCCATCTCTCCGCTCGCGGGTCCTGCGGCAGGTCGAGGGCTACAAGCTCGACCCGCGTGGGGATTCCCTGGTTGCTTACGGCGCCTATGCGGTGTTGGGCCTAGCAACTGGCAACGATAGCGACGCCCAGGCGTATGTGCAAAGGCTACTCGCCAAGCCAGGAGCGAGGCTCCCGCTTGCGATGGGCAAGGTGATCGAGGCTACCATTCAGCGGAGCCAGTCGGGGTTCGACACGGCTCTCGACACCCTTCTCCTTGCACACCGAGGCATGGCCAAGTTCGGCGCACTTCGTGAGACGCCAGAGGGGTTCTTGTGCCTACCGGCAATGTCGTTGGCCAAGATAGCTCTTCAGCGCGGCTTGTCGGTCGATGTCAGCAGTGAGTATCTGTCCAAGGGCTATCTGCGCCATCTGCTTGCGGGCTAGGTGCCCCTTGGCGTGGGAGGGCTTGGCCATCCTTGGCACCGACGTCTTCGCCGATGCCGCGACTTTGTTTGGGCACAGCCTGGCTGTGCTCGGCGAGGCATCCCTTCTCACTCCAATGCCAGACAAAATCCTGCTTGAGTCGGGAGCAGGGTTCTTCCTGACATTGGCCAATGCCGCGGATCTGGCAGCCCTGGCAGATTTCACGGTGACGGTGGGAATCAACTGCGAAGACCGGGCGTGGCAGGCAAGTCTATTGGGGGTGCTTATGCTGCTTCTTGGTATGGTCGGTTTCCTAGGAAGAGGAATCGGCTTCCGGTGACCTTCTTCACCATCGCCAGGCCGTGCTTGGTATTGCCCCTCCGGCTGGGCAAAGCCGTCTCGCCGGAGGAAGCCCAACCCCACAGGTCGAGAACCCCTTCTACGGCGAGTACAGCGGGCAGGATGGCGGGACGCAGCTCAGCCTCTGGAGCCAGAGCATGACCTCCGGGCGGGTGGGCGCAGCCGTGATCGCGCAGGCCGGCCTGGAGCTGCAGTACAACGGCTACCTGGTGTTCGACTATGCCGACGCGTCCAACTACAAGTACGCCGGCATGGATGGCACCGGCCAGCAATGGGTGATCCGGGAGGTGGTCAGCGGCACGGACACCCTGCGGGCTGGCGTGGCGGGGACCATCGTCAAGGGCACCCTCTACGACGTGGAGGTCCAGGTCAGCGGCAACCTGGCGACCCTGAAGGTCGGGGGTGTGGTGAAGACGAGCTACACCTTCGACGGCATCCAGGGCGGGCAGGTAGGGCTGCGCATCGCCCAGGCACACACCCATTTCAAGGAGGTGTACCTCCGCGCCTTTTCGCAGGTCACCAAGTACTATCTGTTCCGCGGGCAGCGGATTGCCATGCGCCGGGATCACATCCTCTTCTTCCTGGCGGCGGACCACCTCGGGACGACCAGCGTGGTGTTGGACGCGGCGGGGAACGTGGTGGACGAGAGCCGGCACTACCCGTATGGCACGGAGCGCTGGCCGTTGGACGGCACCTTCCCGACCGAGTATCGCTTCACGG
>MTKX01000066.1_pt5 | contig 11989 bp, 9 predicted proteins | sample 1042771 | NCBI WGS metagenome assembly MTKX01 (sample SAMN06212183, study PRJNA360534) | anaerobic digester metagenome | biome: Wastewater treatment plant; material: sludge; isolation source: anaerobic digester fed with sludge from wastewater treatment plant | place: Denmark: WWTP Randers ... | reverse complement strand
TCGAAGGCCGCGCAGCCGACGTGGCTGACCAGGATGGACAGGTTGTCGGGGTTGATGAGGGCCATCTCGGGCGACTTGGAGAAGAAGTAGTCGGGGTTGTTGATGATGAACTGGTCAAGCGGCGAGCTCGTGGCGACCAGCACGGCCGCCGACAGGCCCGATTTGCGCCCGGCCCGGCCGGCCCTCTGCCAGGTGCTGGCGATCGTGCCCGGGTAGCCCGCCAGCACGGCCACGTCGAGCGTGCCGATGTCGATGCCGAGCTCCAGGGCGTTGGTCGAGACGACGCCCAGGATGTCGCCCGTCCGCAGGCCCTTCTCGATCTCGCGCCGCTTCAGCGGCAGGTAGCCGCCCCGGTAGCCGCGGATGAGGCCCTCTTTCTGGATGTTCGTCTCGATGTCCTCCTTGAGGTAGGTCAGGAGGACCTCGGTGATGAGTCGGCTGCCGGCGAAGACGATGGTCTGCAGGCCGTTCTTGAGGAAGATCGAGGCCACCCGCCGCGACTCGTTGACGTAGGACCGGCGGATGCCCAGGGCCGCGTTGACCACGGGCGGCGTGTAGAAGACGAAGTACTTGCCGCCCCGCGGCGCGCCGTTGTCGTCGACCAGGGCCACCGGGGCCTCGATCATCTTCTCGGCCATCTCGGCCGGATTGGCGATCGTCGCCGTGCACAGGATGAACTGGGGGTGGGCGCCGTAGAAGGCGGCGATGCGCTTGAGCCGCCGCAGGACGTTGGCCAGGTGGCTGCCGAAGATGCCGCGGTAGTTGTGGAGCTCGTCGATGACGATGTACTTGAGGTTCTCGAACAGCTTGATCCACTTCGTGTGGTGGGGCAGGATGCCGGCGTGGAGCATGTCCGGGTTGGTCAGGACGATGTGGCCGCGGGCCCGGATGGCCCGGCGGGCGTCCTGGGGCGTGTCGCCGTCGTAGGTGAAGACCCGGACCTCCTCGGGGAGCCGCTTGTTGATGTCGTCGAGCTCGGCCTGCTGGTCCTGGGACAGGGCCTTGGTCGGGAAGAGGTACAGGGCCCGGGCCGAGGGGTCCTTCATGATGGCGTCGAGGACGGGCAGGTTGTAGCAGAGGGTCTTGCCCGAGGCCGTCGGCGTCACGACGACGATGTTCTTGCCTTCCGCCAGGGCCTCCCAGCTCGAGCGCTGATGGGAGTAGAGCCGGTGGAAGCCCTTGGCCGCCAGGGCCTCGCGCAGGGCCGGGTGGACGCCGTCGGGGTAGTCCCGGTAGGAGCCCTCCTGGGCCGGCAGGTGCTTGATGGCCTTGATGGAGTCGCTCTTGTAGCCGATGTCCTTGAGGATGTCGAGCGACCGCAGGATCTTCTCTTCGTTGGACATGGGGCTCCCTCATCCTAGCGAATTCGAAAGATAGGGTCAAACCTAAATCCGGGAGCATGTTCCGAGCAGCGACCGGCGGAAGCGCTTCGGAGCGGCCCGGAGACGCGCTTCCGGGAAGCATCTCAGGAGGGACAGGGAACCGGACCGGTCTACGGATCGTGAAGGCTCAGGTAGACTGCGGCACAGGAAACCGGATCCCCCGGCTGATCGCTTGATATCTCGTCCCGATATTGAAACGTCTCAAGGGCTTTGTCGGCCCGGCCCGCCCGGGCATAGGCGCAGGCGATGAACTTGTCAAAGATCAGGTCCAAACCGATCGGGATGCCCGTCCTGGCGAATTCACGGTCTCGCAGGGCTTCCCTATGGAGCTTCTTGAGCGAATAGGTTGTGCCCCATGACCATCTAAAGAGCGATCCCATCGGCAGCGCCCGCGGGCCCGATCCGCCGGAACGCCGAAACTGCGGCCTCACATAACCGACGAGTTCCCCTTCAAGCCGGGCATTCAAATGCTCCTCTCTCCACGACCCTATAACGTCAATAATGGCCAAAAAGGGACATAATAGGACGCAGGGTGCCGTTTCCTTGACAAATCCCCCGGCCGCGCCGATGTTGGAATCAAAGAGCCCAGGCGGGAAATCGCTGCTTATGCCGTCCCGCCAAAGGGGGGGCTGAGACGAAGTCGAGGACCTCTGATTGAAAGGGGGAAGGCGATGAAAAGGGGCATGAGCGCATACACGATCTTGGCGGCTGTATTGGGAGTGTTGGCCTTTGGCGCCTTGGGCTGGGCCCAGAAATCCAAGCCGCAGCCCCCTCCGGCGCCAGCACCCGATCCGGCCATCGTCTACACGTACGGAACAGGAGCCTATTCGGTCCTGGCCGTGATTAACGCCGACGGGACCAATAAGAAAGAGCTGATGCCGAGGGTCAACGGCGTCTTCAACACCCGCCCCGACTGGTCGCCAGACGGCAAGAAGATCGTTTTTGTCGATAATGCCCTCGGGCCGACCGCGGTGACCATCGTCAATGTCGACGGCAGCGGTTTGACCCACATCATGGAACTCAATGATTCCTGGGGTCCCTTGGCTTGGTCTCCCATGCCTCTCGCCGACGGGAGGTCCAAGATCGCTTTTTGCGACAAGGATCCGCTCCCCGACGGCGGGTATGGGGCCAATAATGACCTGTTCCTTGTCAATATCGACGGGACGGGTCGGGTCCGCCTGACAGATACGCCGAACGTCGACGAGGGCTTCATGAGCGACGGGGCGATCTCCTGGTCTCCCCTGGGGGACCACATCGCCGTGACGACCTGGGACGATGTCCTGGTCTATCAGGTTGCTTATTCGGGCGGCACGTTCACGGCGACCCTGGTCGGCGGCCTCATGCGCGTGCCGGGATCGGTGATCGAAGGGTGCCAATCTTCTTTCGACGTGGATTGGGCGAATACACTCGGTCTGAACAAGGCGCTGATCACCACGAATCCGCCGTCCGGATCATCCTCTTTCGATCTCTGGGCCGTCGACGTTTTCGCGCCCCAGAACGTCTTCCGGCTCACCTCGACGCCGCTGACCTGGGAACGCGAATGCTCGTGGTCTCCCGACGATGCTCGGGTCGCCTATGTCCAGGGCCCTTCGGGCGGCATCTGGGTCATCAACTCCGACGGGACAGGCGCCAAACAGATCGTCGCTCCGATCAAGCGCATCGCCTACGGGCGCCCGCAGTGGCGCCGCAATATCTATTGAAGGACAGATCGGGGATACAGTACGAATTTCTGGGATTCTGGCCCGGGTGATGATCCCTAGATCGACGCTTTGACCTTGCCCTCGGCATACGGGTGGAGGATGGAGCCGATCAGGGTCTGATAGGGGCTCCGAACCAAGGAATTCCCGAACCCGGGCGCGGCGTCCGGACCGGACCTAGAACTTCTCGAAGACGACGAAGTCCTCGAGAGGCTTCTTCGGCGGCGCCGGCGGCCACTCCGCCGGGATGCCGATCGGGGTGAAGCAGACGAGGTTGTAGCGATCGGGGATGCCGAAGAACTGCCGCATGCGCTCTTCAGGGAAATAGGTCGTGTAGAAGCCCGTGCCGTAGCCGAGGGACCGGGCGGCGATCATCAGCAGGGCCGCCGCGAGCGGGCCGTCATAGCGGCAGTCCGGGGGATAGGGCGACCGTGAGTCCGTCAGGACGGCCACATAGACCGGGGCCGAGAGCACCTTGGCCATGGTCGCCGGCAGCTGTTTCCGCATTCCCGCGAGCCTCTCGGGGGCCGGCTTCATCCGCTTGTCGTACTCTTCCAGGAACCAGGACACCGCTTCGACCTTGAGCCGGTCGAGCTTGGCCCGGTCCTGGACGACCAGGAACTTCCAAGGCTGCTGATTGCCGGACGTGGGCGCCGACCGGGCCATGTCCAGGATCTTCATGACGTGCTCCCGCGGGACGGGGTCGGGCCGGAAATCTCGCACGGTGCGCCGGCTCTTGATGATCTCGAACAGGTATTCCTGCTGGGGGGTGTACGGCGGGGCCGACGCCTGGACCGGCGCGATCGAGGGGAGGCCTCCGCCCGGCGGGACGGCGGCGCGGCCGGGCCCGTCCGAGGCAAAGCCGGTCAACGCGGCGAAGAGCCCGGCGGCGATCAGGATCGAACGGAATTCGCGGATCATGGTCAACCTCCTCGGCCGCCGCCGGCGCGCGGGCCGCCCGGGGCCGCCTCTCCTTCCATTATAAGCCACGGCCGAAGGACGGTCGGCGCCGGCCCGCTGCGGCCAAGGGACGGGCGGCGGAGGGCGGCGGCCGGGTATTGCGCCCCCCGTTTGTGTGCTAAAATAGACAGGTTATGCTGGACGAGATTCGCATCAAGAGGGCGGCGCAGCACAATCTCAAGCGCATCGACGTCGCCCTGCCGCGCCACAAGCTCATCGTGGTCACCGGCCCGTCCGGCTCCGGCAAGTCGTCCCTGGCCTTCGACACCCTGTTCGCCGAGGGCCAGCGCCGCTACATCGAGTGCCTGTCGGCCTACGCCCGCCAGTTCATCGACCAGATGGAGAAGCCCGAGGTCGAGTCCGTCGAGGGCATCTCGCCCTCCATCTCCATCGACCAGAAGACCATCTCGGCCAACCCCCGCTCGACGGTCGGCACCATCACCGAGGTCTCCGACCTGCTGCGCCTCCTCTACGCCCGGGCCGGCACGCCCCACTGCCCGAGCTGCGGCCGGGCCGTCTCGTCCCAGACGCCCGAGGAGATCCTGCGCCGCGTCGCCGCCGACTCGGCCGGGTCCAAGGTCCGCGTCCTGGCCCCCGTCGTCAAGGGCCGCAAGGGCGAATACCAGCGGCTCTTCGAGCGCCTGCGCAAGAAGGGCTTCCTCAGGGCCCGGGTCAACGGCGTCCTGCGCGATCTCGACGACGACATCGTCCTCGAGAAGAACCGCAAGCACACCGTCGAGGTCCTGGTCGACGCGATCAAGGTCGGCCCCGACTCCGAGCGGCGCCTGGCCGAGGCCGTCTCCAAGGCCCTCGAGGTCGCCGACGGCGAGGTCCTCGTCGTCGACGAGTCCGGCCGCGAGCGCTTCTTCTCCCTGACCCTGCTCTGCCCCTACTGCGAGGTCTCGCTGGCCGAACTCGAGCCGCGCAACTTCTCCTTCAACAGCCCCTACGGCGCCTGCCCCAAGTGCCACGGCCTCGGCCACCGCACGGCCGCCAACGAGTGGGGCGAGATCGAGCTGACCGACGAGGTCTGCCCCGACTGCCGGGGCGCCCGCCTCAAGCCGGAGAGCCTGGCCGTCCGCGTCGGCGGCCGCAACATCCACGAGGCCGGCGAGCTGGCCCTCGGCGACCTGCGGGCCTGGTGCGCCGGCCTGTCCTTCCCGCCGGCCGAGGCCCTCGTCGCTTCCAAGGTCCTGCGGGAGGTCGCCGGGCGCCTGGCCGTCATGGAGGAGCTGGGCATGTCCTACCTCCAGCTCAACCGCACGGCCTCGACCCTGTCCGGCGGCGAGGCCCAGCGCGTCCGCCTGGCCGCCCAGGTCGGCGCCCGTCTGCGCGGCGTCCTCTACGTCCTCGACGAGCCGACCATCGGCCTCCACCAGCGCGACAACGGCCGGCTCATCGCGCTCCTGCGCGGCCTGCGCGACGAGGGCAACTCGGTCGTCGTCGTCGAGCACGACGAGCAGACCATCCGGGCCGCCGACTTCATCCTCGACCTCGGCCCCGGCGCCGGCGAGGGCGGCGGCTTCAAGGTCGCCGAGGGCCCCCTCGAGGCCATCCTCGCGTCGCCCGATTCGCTCACGGCCCAGTACCTGCGCGGCGAGCGCTCCGTGCCCGTGCCCGGCCGCCCGCCGCAAGGCGGCCGGCTGGCTGGTCGTCCGCAAGGCCACCGAGCACAACCTCAAGGGCGATCGACGCCCGCATCCCCCTGGCGGCCATGACCGCCGTCACCGGCGTCTCGGGCTCGGGCAAGAGCACGCTCGTCTACGACATCCTCTTCAAGGCCCTGGAGAACCGCCTCCACAAGGCCCGTCAGCGCGTCGGCGCCCACGAGCGCCTCGAGGGCGCCGAGGGCCTGGACAAGGTCGTGGCCGTCGACCAGAAGCCCATCGGCCGCACGCCGCGCTCCAACCCGGCCACCTATACGGGCTTGTTCGCCGCCCTGCGCGACCTCATGGCCCGCACCTCCGAGGCCCGGGCCCGCGGCTACGCCTCCGGCCGGTTCAGCTTCAACGTCGCCGGCGGCCGCTGCGAGGAATGCGAGGGGGCCGGGGTCAAGAAGATCGAGATGCACTTCCTGCCCGACGTCTTCGTCACCTGCGACCGCTGCCAGGGCCGCCGCTACAACAAGGAGACGCTGGCCGTCACGTACAAGGGCCGGTCCATCGCCGACTACCTCGACATGACCGTCGACGACGCCTACGAGCTGCTCAAGGCCTACCCCCAGCTCAAGCGCAAGCTGGCCACGCTCAAACGCGTCGGGCTGGGCTACATCCGCCTCGGCCAGCCGGCCCCGACCCTGTCGGGCGGCGAGGCCCAGCGCATCAAGCTGACCAAGGAGCTGGCCCGCCGGGCCACGGGCCGCACCCTCTACCTCCTCGACGAGCCGACGACGGGCCTGCACTTCGACGACGTCCGCAAGCTTCTCGAGGTCCTGGGCGAGCTGGCCTCGCTCGGCAACACCGTCGTCATCATCGAGCACAACCTTGAAGTCATAAAATATTGCGACTATATTATCGACCTGGGACCGGAGGGCGGGGAGGACGGCGGCCGCATCGTGGCCCAGGGTACTCCGGAAGACGTGGCCGCCGCGGCGGCGCGCTCCCACACCGGGCGCTACCTGCGCCCGCTCCTCGACGGCGGCAACGGCAAGGGCGGCGGCGCCGGCCGCCGGCCGGGGCGAAAGGACGGTTGAGGTCGTGGCCTTCAAGGACATCGCGGGCAACACGGGGATCAAGCGTATCCTCCACCTGGCCCTCGAACGCGGGCAGGCCCCCCACTCGCTCATCTTCGCCGGCCCCGACGGCGTCGGCAAGTCGGCCGTAGCCCTGACGCTGGCCAAGGCCCTCAACTGCCGCGACCTGACGACCGACTCCTGCGACGCCTGCCCGTCCTGCCTGGCCATCGACGCCGGCAACCACCCCGACGTCATGACCTTCGCCGTCGAGGTCCAGAAGCTCAAGGTCGAGCAGACCGAGCTCGTCAAGCAGATGGCCTACCTGCGGCCCATGTCCGGGCGCCGGCGCGTCTTCATCGTCGACGACGCCAAGGACATGACCGACGCGGCGGCCAACTCCTTGCTCAAGGTCCTCGAGGAGCCCCCGGCCTTCTGCCACATCGTCCTGCTGACCGACAGCCCCGACCGCCTCCTGCCGACCATCCGCTCGCGCTGCCGCCTGCTGTCCTTCTCTCTCGTCGGCCGCGAGGAGATCGAGTCCGCTTTCCTGGCCCGCGGTTTCAGCCGCGAGCAGGCCCGCGTCCTGGCCCTCGTCGTCGGGGGCAACCTCGACCGGGCCCGGGAGCTCGAGTGGGACGAGGTCCGGGCCCTCAAGGACGAGGCCTGGGCGCTCTTCGAGGCCCTCGTCTCGGCCGACCGGTCCGGGCAGTTCCTGGAGCGCTTCGGGAACGTGACCAAGGCCGTCCAGGAGGAGTTCGGCGGCGTCCTGGAGGTCATGGCCTCGTTCGTCCGGGACCTCTTGGCCCTGCGGACCGGGGCCCCGCCGGCCCTCCTCCTCAATCCGGACCTCGAGGACCGGCTGCGGCCGGCCGCGGACGGCTGGACGACGCCGCGCCTGCTCGGCGTCCTGGAGGAGCTCGATTTCGTGTTGGCCCAGCTCGCCGGCAACCTCAACAAGGGGCTGCTGGCGACGACCTTCTTCTCCAATTTCGGGGAGTTGAGACATGTCTGACATCGTCTGCGTGAGATCGGAAACCACGAGCCGCCTGGTCCGCATCCGCAAGGGGGAGCTGGACCTCCAGGTCGGCGACCGCGTCCTCATCGAGTCCGAGCTCGGCGGCGACCTGGCCGTCGTCGTCGACGGGACGAGCACCTACTGCCATAACCCCAAGGCCTCGCGGCTGGCCGTCCAGGCCCTGCGCAAAGCCACGCCCGAGGACGTCCGCAAGTTCGAGTGGCTGCGCGAGCGCGAGGCCCGGGCCTACGACCTCTGCCTCCAGCGCATCGCCGCCCACGGCCTGGCCATGAAGCTCGTCGCCGTGCGCTACTTCTTCAGCGAGAAGAAGGGCATCTTCTATTACACGGCCGACGGCCGCATCGACTTCCGCCAGCTGGTCAAGGACCTGGCCAAGGAGCTGCGCATGCGCATCGAGATGCGCCAGGTCGGCGTCCGCGACGAGGCCAAGATGATCGGCGGCCTGGGCGTCTGCGGCCGCTGCCTGTGCTGCTCGAGCTTCATGACCAACTTCGAGCCCGTGACCATCCAGAAGGCCCGCAAGCAGCAGATCGTCATCAATCCGACCAAGATCTCGGGGCTGTGCGGGCGGCTGATGTGCTGCCTGGGGTTCGAGGAGGCGACGCGCGGGCGGATGTTCGCCGACGACCGCCAGATCGAGGATTAGCGGTCGCCGAGGCCGAGCCGCCGGAGCAGGCGGCGCCAGAATGACACGGGCTCGTGGCCGTGTTCGCAGCCCTCGCCTCCCGCCGCGGCCTCGAGGACCCCTTCCTTCCTGAGGATCTGGACGATCTCGCTCTGCTGGTCCATCTTGGCGAAGCAGTGGGGGCAGATGAAGTAGTGCTCCTCGAACTCGGCCTGGTCCTCGGGCTTGAGCTTATCGAGGAGATAGCCGTCGATCCAGTGTTCGTACTTGCACTTCTTCATGGCCGGAGCCTTTTCGGGCTTCGGTATTTTAGTCGCTCGAAGGGGTGACAAGACGGACTTCCCCGGCCTATTTCCGGACGGCCTTCTGGATGAGCTTGAGGGCGTAGTTGACGCGCTCCGAGACCCGGCGGGGGGAGATGTCCAGGGTCCGGGCCACCTCCTCCCGGGACAGCTCCTTGTAGTAATAGAGGTAGAGGACGTCGCGGAACTTGGGCTTGAGGCCGCCGACGACCCGCTCGACCTGGCGGGCCCGCTCGCTCTTCTCCATCTCCTCGTGGGGATCGGGGTAGGGGGCGGGCTCCGGGGCGTGTTTGAGGACCCGGGTCTTCTGCCGGATGTAGTCGATGATCCGCCGGCTGGTGATGGTGTAGAGGAAGGTCCCGATCGAGGAGTCGCCGCGGAACTCGCCGCTCTTGATCTTGGCCACGGCCTGGGTCAGGATCTCGTTGACGACGTCCTCCCAGTCGGGGTTGGAGCTGCCGAGGGCCTTGCGGACCCGGAAGGAGATGACGGCCCGGTACGGAAGGACGGCGTCCTCGGGCGGGGCGGCTTTCCGGGGGGGCGTCATGCCGGTCAGTCCTCCCGGTCCCGGTCCGCGCCGGCGGCCCGCTTGCGGGCCAGCTCCTGGAAGTACTCCTTGCGGTCGATGAGGATCTCGCGGGGCTTGCTGCCGTCCTTGGGACCGATGAGGCCCGCGTCCTCCATCTGGTCGATGATCCGGGCCGCCCGGGCGTAGCCGAGCTCGAGGCGGCGCTGGAGGTGGGAGGCCGAGGCCTGGCCGCTCTGGAGGACGGTCTCGACGGCCTTGTCGAACAGCTCGTCCTTCTCGCCGTCCGCGTCGGCCGCGGGGTCGGCGTCGCCCTTGACGACGTGGAGGATGCGCGTGTCGTAGGTCGGCGTGCCCTGGCTCTTGACGTGCTTGACCAGGCGCTTGATCTCGCCCGCGGAAACGAAGGAGCAGTGATGGCGGACGAGGCGGGGGTTGAGGGGCGGCATGAACAGCATGTCGCCCATGCCCAGGAGCTGGTCGGCGCCGGAGGTGTCGATGATGACCCGCGAGTCGACCTTGGACGGGACGCGGAAGGCGATGCGGCAGGCGAAGTTGTTCTTGATGGTCCCGGTGATGACGTCGATGGACGGCCGCTGGGTGGCCATGACCAGGTGGATGCCGACGGCCCGGGCCAGCTGGGCCAGCCGGCCGATCAGGAACTCGACCTCCTGGGCCCCGACCATCATCAGCTCGGCCAGCTCGTCGATGATGATGACGATGTAGGGCAGGGGCTGGAACTGCTGCTTCTCCTCCTCCGTCAGGGGCCCCTTCTTCTCGGCCAGGAACTGCCGCATCTGGGTGTTGTACTGGTCGATGTTGCGGACCTTGACCCCCTGGAGCTTCTTGTAGCGCTCGTCCATCTTGCGGACGATGTCGTTGAGGACGACGTGGGCCTTCTTGGGGTCGTTGATGACCGGGCAGAGCAGGTGGGGGATGTCCTCGAAGAGCGTGAACTCGAGCCGCTTGGGGTCGATGAGGACGATCTTGACCTCCTCCGGGGTGGCCTTGTAGAGGAGGCTGGCGATGAGGGCGTTGAGGGCCACGCTCTTGCCCGTGCCGGTCGAGCCGGCGATGAGCAGGTGGGGCATGATGGCCAGGTCGGTCACGACGACGCCGCCGTGGACGTCCTTGCCCAGGGCGAAGGTCAGCTTGGAGGGCGAGTCCTGGAAATGCGGCGACTCGATGATGTCCCGGAGCTTGATGATCTCGCGCTTGTTGTTGGGGATCTCGATGCCCAGGGTGGACTTGCCGGCGATGCGCTGGATGCGCACGGACACCGTCTCCAGGGCCAGGGCCAGGTCCTCGGTCCGGCTCTGGACCTGCGAGACCTTGATGCCCGGGGCCGGGAAGTACTCGTAGGTCGTGATGACGGGGCCGGGGTGGTACTCGCGGACCTCGCCCTCGATGCCGAACTCGCGCAGCTTCTCCTCGATGCGGCGCTTCTTGTCGGATAGCTCGGCCGGGCTGATCTTCTCGGCAGGCAGGCCCGGCTCGAGCAGGGTGAAGGGCGGATAGCGGTAGTCGCCCTTCTTGCCCGGGTCGGGGAAGAGCAGGGGCTGGGGCGGCGGCGGCGCGGCCGGCTTGGCCGGGGGCGCCGGGGCCTTGAAGACGGGCCGGCGGGCGTCCTCCTTCTCGAGCCGGCGCTCCTCCCGCTCCCGTTCCTTCTCGGCCTTCAGCTCGGCCTTGCGGGCGGCCTTCTCGGCCTTGGGGTCGGGCTTGTCGGGCGGCGCGGCGTACTTGTCCTGGACCCGCTCGCGCATCTTCTCCTTGGCCTTGGCCTTCTGCCGGTCCGTGACCTGGATGCGGACCTCCTTGGCCGTCGACTCGAAGGCCCCCTTGGCGAAATGGAGGGTCTTGGCCAGCGACCAGCGGGTCGAGAAGAGCAGGAAGACGGCTAGGGCGGCCAGCAGGAAGAAGAACGTGCCGATCTCGCTCAAGAAACTCGACAGGAACGTGTGGAGCAGCTGGCCTAGGAGGCCGCCGGCCGGGAAGTCGCCGCCGCGGAGGGGGAAATGATCGAGGAAGGCCAGGAGAGGGCAGGCGATGAGCAGGCCCAGGGCGATCGTGCCCAGCCGCTTGAGGAGGTGGGCCGCCGTGCCGCGGAGGACGGCCTTGAGCGCGGCGTAGCCGAGGACGAACGGGAGCACGAAGGCGGCCAGGCCCAGCAGGGATAGGACGGTCTCCGCGAAGTACGAGCCGGCGCCGCCGGCCCAATTGCGCGTGGCGTGGCCTTCCAGGGGCTGGGTGTTGAACGACGGGTCCTTGGCGTCGAAGCTGACGACGGCGATGAAGGCGAACAGGGCCAGGAAGACGAGCAGGACGCCGGCGATCTCGACGGCCAGCGCGCTCTTCTTGGCCGCGGACTTGCCGGCCTTCCCGTTCTTGCCGTTCCGGGCCGCCGCGGCGCCTTTCTTCCGCTTTTTCACGGCGGGAATTATAGCATACTCGCGCCCGTCTCCGCCTTCGTCACCGCGACCGGTCCCTTTCGGCCCCCGTGCCCGTTCGGCCGCCGTCCCCTCGGCGATGAGAGGGGACGGCGTCGAACGGCGGCATTTGACCATGGGCCCACGAGGGGGCTATCCTAAGGACCGGCAAAAAGGATCATGGGAGGGATGACATGAAACGCGCGGTCTTCATCTTCGCTATGGCCTGCCTCGCGGTCCCGGCGCTCTTCGCCCAGGCGCCGGCCAACGCCCCGGCCTCTCTTCCCGTCTTGCCGGGCGTGGACGTCACCGTGCTCGTGGAGAACATGGCCGGGGACCCGTCGCTGCTCGGCGAATGGGG
>MTKX01006529.1_pt1 | contig 11990 bp, 15 predicted proteins | sample 1042771 | NCBI WGS metagenome assembly MTKX01 (sample SAMN06212183, study PRJNA360534) | anaerobic digester metagenome | biome: Wastewater treatment plant; material: sludge; isolation source: anaerobic digester fed with sludge from wastewater treatment plant | place: Denmark: WWTP Randers ... | reverse complement strand
GGCTTTCATGAACCCTTCAAAACGGCATGACGATTTATCGGAATGACGAATGAAACCCCGCTTTCCAAAAGGAAGCGGGGTTTCGAGTCTCGCGGATTTCTCCTTCGGATGGCCAGACGGGGCGTAAGCGGCAAAAACGGGAGCGTGTAATGAAGCGGGCAATCATCATGGGAATGGCGTGGGTCGTGATGCTCGTGGCCCTGGGAGGATGTTCGATACCCATTGAAGGCCATGAAAGAGGCGAACGGGACAGACCGGACATGGATGGCGGTTTCGGCGGATACGAGGGAAGAAGATAGCGGAAATTGATTTGTCTTACAGATGAATCGCGCGGTCAATCTATTTGAGGATTGATTTCTTTCGGACAGTATGATTTTATTTCGATACTATCGAAGGCAGTCTCTGCAACGAGGACGGAGAAACTTTAACAAACTGAAGAAAGATGATCAGGCCTGAGCCCGTCTTTCCGATTTCACGAGCCTGAACCACCCCAATGAGGCGAAAGCCAGCAGCGCGAAAGGAGGGGAAAGGATGAAACCGGCGAAGCTTAAGTTTTTTCTGCTGATGGCGGCAATCTGCCTCGGCCTTGCAGTCCTCACCACGGGTTGCCATGACGATGATGACGATTACGATCACCATCATGACGGCGGCTACTACGGTGACGGAGCCGGTACGATCAGGCTGATCAACGGAAGCACCGTGATGATCGATTTCTTCTACCTGTCGCCCGTGGACAGCTCGTCCTGGGGGCCCAACCTCCTGTACGGACCGCTTCCCAGCCTCGCATCCGCCGACATTGTGGACATCTCCGCGGGCATCTACGACGCCAGAGCGAAGGTCATCGGCCAGTATAGCGAATACTCGGCCTACAGTTACGACGTTCCCATTCGAGAGTACCGCATTTATGATCTCTACGCCTATGATTCAAGCTTTACGGGATCGCTGAGAATCGTCAACCAGTCTGCCGGCGCGACGATCGTTGCCGTGTACGTCGTCCCCGCATCGGCAACCTCCTGGGGAACCAACCAGCTTTCCGCGCCCGTCGGCCCGTCCGCTGCGCTGCATCTGTACGACATGGCCGACGGCAGCTACGATATCCGGATCGTCTGGGATGCCGGCCCGGATTCCTTCTACTAGGATATCCCCGTGGATTCGCTGACGCTGACGACAAAAAACGTGACTTGAACGATGGGGGGCTTATGAATACGGGAAAAGTGTTGATCTCTTTGATTCTGCTCGGCATGCCGCTTTTCATCCTGTCCGCAGGAAATATTGACGGCGCGGATTTCACGCAGCAGCGCGAAAGCGCCATCCGGACGGCCCAGGAGCCTCCGTCTGCGGCGGCCCGCCTGCANNAACCAGCCAAGACTGACGTCCCGGGTCCTGAAAAGCAAATCGGCGGCGGACGCGATCGAAGCCGGCAGCACGGTGGAAAAAAGGGAAAAGTACAAGCCGTACATCGCGGGCGAAGGCGAAAAGAAAGTAAAATAGAAGCGGCAAGATGAAAAACTCCCCAAGGGATGGGGATTAATACCCCATTTACCCGGATCCCACCCGGGTGCGGGGTTCCAACATAAAAAATTTTTCTCTGATATTGTCTTTTCATATCGGTTAGTTGTCCGGTATTTGCCGATTCTGTGCATTTCTGGTACGTCGTTTGCTTTTCACTTAATCAACTAAAACTTACAGGAGGTAGTTCAAAATGAAGCGTTTAGCAGTATTGGTCATCGGTTTGGTATTCCTTTTCACGACTTCCGCGTTTGCGCAGCAGGTGGCTCCGGCCCCGGCCCCGAAAGCTCCGGAAGTGAAGGCGGCGGATGTGAAGGCGCCGGCGGCAGAGGCAGTGAAGAAGGCTGACGTGAAGGCTGACACGAAGGCGGCCGACGTGAAGAAGGCAAAGAAAGTGAAGAAAGTGAAGAAGGTCAAGAAGGTCAAGAAGGAAGCGGCACCGGAAGCGGCAAAAGACGTTAAAGCGCCCGCTGACAAACCCGCAGCGCCCGCAGCAGCGGAAAAGAAATAACCAGCCATTTCAACGTTCTGAAAACGGGGCACTGCGTTCCACGGCATGCCCCGTTTTTTTGTCCTCTTCTTTAATCCTGTTCATAAAACCCCTCTTATGATATGAGCCGTGCATCAACGAAGCACACCGCCTGGGCTTAATGAACCGAAAAGACATTCTGAAACTCGTCGTCCTTCTTTTGATCATCGCCACGGGCATTTTCCTGTTCCGGCACTACGACCTGTCCAACTTCCTCTCCGACCGGGCAAAGATCGTCCCGTTTCTGGATTCATTCGGCCCCCTTTCTGTCGTTGTTTTCATCGGCATCCAGATTCTCCAGGTCATTCTCGCCCCGATTCCCGGCGAAGTCACCGGCTTCATCGGCGGCTATATTTACGGCATCGTTCTGGGCGCGCTCTACTCCACTATCGGACTGACCCTCGGCTCCTGGTTGGCCTTCGGACTGGCAAGGATGTTCGGCCTTCCCTTCGTGGAGAAATTCGTCAGCCCGAAAGTGATCGCCCGGTATGACCGCATCATGGCCCATCAGGGACCCTTTGTCGCTTTTCTGCTTTTTCTGATTCCCGGATTCCCCAAGGACGCCCTCTGCTACATCCTGGGCCTCAGCCATATCAAAACCAAGACCTTTCTGATCATCGCCACCGTCGGAAGGCTGCTGGGCACGATCATCCTGTCCATTCAGGGCAGTTGCGTCCGCAATCAGCAGAACGGGACCTTTCTGATCATCACAGCGGTCAGCATCGTTTTTTTCGGTCTCGCCTATTACCTGGGCCAGAAGTGGTTCGAAAAGTATCACAAGCCCCACCCGGCTGTAAAAAAGGACGCCGGCGCCGGTCCGGGACAGACCTGAAGGGACAGATTCCGGTGATCGATCAATTTATCCAGGGACTCTCCGGCTACCTCCAGGGCTCATCGCTGCTGGCCTATGCCGCCGTGTACCTCGGCGGCGTCCTGGTCAGTTTCACCCCCTGCGTCTACCCCGTTGCGCCCATCACCATCGCCTTTATCGGCGCCCACGGCAGCGGCTCGAAGCTCAGGGGTTTCAGACTTTCCATCATCTACGTCCTCGGCATGGCTGTCACCTACACGGCCCTCGGCGCGATCGCCGCCTTGTCGGGCAAACTCTTCGGCCAGCTCCAGTCCAATCCCTGGACCTATCTGATTATGGCCAATGTCTGCATTCTCATGGGATTATCCATGCTGGACGTCTTCACCCTGCCTGTGCGAACTCCTCAGTTCATCGCACGGCTGCAGCCTCGGAAAAACAAGGGCGGGAACATCGCCAGTTTTCTGGTCGGCATGGCCTCGGGCCTCGTCATGGGTCCCTGCACGGCGCCGGTTCTTGCCGTTCTCCTCGGCTACGCCGCCGCCCAGCAGAACCTGGTTTTCGCCGCGACCCTGTTGTTCGTTTTTGCCTTCGGGATGGGAACCCTTCTGATCATTCTCGGCACGTCGGCCGGAATGCTGGCCAACATGCCCCGGTCGGGCATGTGGATGACGCGGGTCAGCCGCACNNGGCTGGATCATGATCGGTGCGGGGGAGTATTTTCTGATTCAAGCCGGCATCATGTGGGGATAAAAATCATGACAAAAAGAAAAATTAGAGCGCGAGAGATTCTGCTCGGCTGCGCCGCGCTGACGATCCTGGCGATGCTGTCCTGCTCGGAGGCACCGCAATCTCCGGTCGCGACGAAGACGGCAGAAGGCAAGGCCCAGGACTTCATGCTGAAAGACCTCAGCGGCGGGAAGTTTCTCCTGAGCGAGCAGCGGGGAAAACCGGTTCTGCTCATTTTCTCCGCCACCTGGTGTCCGACCTGCCGGACGGAAATTCCCCATTACAAGAAAATCCACGAGACCTATGCAGGCCGTGGACTGGTTGTCGCCAATGTCAATATTCAGGAATCCGGCGACAAGGTCTCCCGCTTCGCGGAAAAATACCAGATCCCCTACAAGGTGCTCCTGGATGAGACCGGCCGCGTTGCCGAAGCTTACCGGATCGTGGGTGTGCCCTCCATGATTCTCATCGACCGGGAAGGCCGCATCCTTTCCCGTCAGTATCCGGCCGTCGACGGTCTGCTGAGCGGCCTTTTTTCCGGCTCTCCGTGAGGACAGGATCCGCCATGCCGGAAGACAACAACGGTAAAGCCCAGCGTATCGCCAAATCGGTTCTCCAACCGGAAGAGCGCCTCCTCTGGTCCGGCAGGCCCGATCCCCGGCGCGTTGCCCTTCAAACGCTGCCCGTCTTCATCCTGGGGCTTCCCTGGATCGCCATTGCCCTTTACTGGACCGCGGCTTCCTTCGGTTTCCAAATGCCCGATTTCAACGCGCAAAACCTTATCGGCTTCTGGCCGGTGTTCGGGTTTCTTTTCATCCTGATGGGGCTCGTCCTGACGGCCCTCCCCGGCCTGGCATACCGAAGGGCAAATCGAACGGTCTATGCCATTACGGACCGGCGCTGCCTGATCATCACCGCGGGCGACAGAACATACATCGAAGCCTTTGGAGAAGAGGATATCGGATCGGTCAAGCGGATCGAACGCCGCAACGGGACGGGAGACCTTGTTTTCACGGCCTCGGCGTCAGGCGCGGCGAAGGATGTGAGCCGCGTCCGGAAGGCCGTTTTTTACGGCATCCCGGAGATTCGCCAGGCCGAAGAGACGGCTCGTCGCGCATTCGGAAAGTGAATCACGAACCGGGCATGGCGGCGAGGCCGGACGGCCTGACCAGCAGTGTCATGCCGATGATATTTTTCTTGAGATCCGCCGAGGCGGCGTCGTAACCGAACAGTTCACGGCCCGGGTGGAGGGTCGTAATGGCCGCATGACCGACAATCCGCCTGCCCCTTCGGCCCAGCAAATCCCTCGTGCTGATGCCCCACATGTTGTGAAACACCAGAGGCTCGCCCTCATAAGAGCCGATGTACAGCATGATATGGCCCGGGCGCCAGAGCAGCGTGAGATAGGGAACGCCCTGCGCCAGTATCACCCCTTCTTTCTCATCCGCAGAGAGATCGCTCAGATCGATGAAACTTCCACCCTGCTTGGCCTGATGGGCTGAGTTTCTGGGCAGCCAGATCCCGAAAGGCGCAAACAGATCCCGGACCATCGCCGAGCAGTCCCGGTTGCCGTGAAGCCCCCCCCAGCCGTAGGGCTCATTGACCAGCTCGTTGGCGATTGCGGCCATGTTCTCCGCCGTCATTCCAAGGGGCTTCGGCGCGGCCGAACTTCTCGAAACCGAGACGTCCTTCAGTATAGCCCTCCGGTTTTCATTCGAAACGGCGGCCAGGATATCCAGTCCCCCCTCTCCATCCCTCACTTTCGGGAATATGGCGCCCAGCGGCGCCCGAAACAGAAAACGGCCCCGCGCGTCATAGAGGNNTCTTGTCCCGGATCACCACCGCGTACCGGCCGCTCTCCCAGCTTCTCATAAAACCGTCGTCCACAAGGGCCACATCCCCCGCCGGGACCCACCCGAAATAGACACCCGCTTCGGCAAAAACCCATGCCCTGTCCCGAGTGACGTGAGCGATGTAAACAGGCGTGTTGACCGTTACGGCAGAGACCTGGAGATTGTCAAAGGGATATCCCCGTCCGCCCCGGTTGAATGTGCTGAAATGAGGCCTCTGCGTCGGGAGCGCCCGCAGCGCGGTGGGGCGGATGGTAATGGCCGGATAGCCCCTGTCCGGATAGGCATCAAGGCGGGCGTTTTCGGTCATTTTTTTCATCCACTGCCGGGAGTGCTTTCTGCCATTTTCCCCATACCCGCGGTTCTGGCCGTATTTCCTGAATTCGACGGCAACGTCCTCGAGGCTGCAGGCCGGCTTCTCCCGGTGCCAGGGAGAGAAATACAGGCTGTTGTATTGCCGGTCCATGCTCTCCTGTTCCCCCGGGTCGATCCTCAGGGCATCCGGGGCCATCCGGCCGAGATAAAAAGTGTGGTCCTGCTTCAGCTCCCGAATGTCCCGGATGGTCTGGTGCGAACTGAAGCATCCGGACAACAGGAAAATCAACAAGCCGAAAATGACCGCAAGGCATCTTTCTTTCATCCGCTCTCACCCTTCGTCGGCAACGCCGCAGACACTGCCGTTGGTTTGGAATATTATTAAGTCATTTTTTCCGATCGGGCAACGATTTTTATGCGTTTTGATTGCTCTTTTCTGTGGAAAACGGAAGCAAAGCCTGTTATGATTACGATCCTTGAAATACACGGGCGGAATGTTGCCCCTTCGGGCCTTCAAGATCGAAACAGGGAGGTGATCAAAAATGGTTTCAGCAGGCTCTCTCAAGGAATATGGCTTTTTTAAGGGATTCACGGATGCGCAACTGAAGAAACTGGCCACGATCGCGGTGGAAGAAACCTACGAAGCCGGAGCCCAGATGTACAAGAAAGGCGATCCTGCCCGCAGCCTCTTCCTGTGCAAGGAGGGCAAGGTGGTCATGGTCATGGAAAACTATATGGGTCCGCAACAGCCGCCCATGCAGATTACCGTTGACATGATCACCAAGGGGGAATCCATGGGCNNAATCCATGGGCTGGTCGGCCGTCGTCGAGCCCTATCTGTACACGCTGGGTGCCCTCTGCATCGACCGGACAAAGCTGATCGCCCTGGATGCCGCCAAGCTGAGAGCGCTGATGAACGACGACTGCGAACTGGGATACAAGGTGATGCAGGCGACTGCAAAGGTGATCGCCAGCCGGCTGACGCATACCCGGATCATTCTGGTCGGCGAGCGTGGGCTTTCGCACCTGACGGATTACTGATGAGGATCTTTCCATGGCGGAGCATGTGATCATTTACGGAAAGGCCGGCTGACCCTACACGGATCAAGCCAGGTTGGTCTACAAGGACAGGGCCATATACGTGGATGTCAAATCGGACCCCGAAAAGCTGCAGGATATGCTCAAGCGGTCCGGTGGAAAGCGGCAGGTGCCGGTCATCGTGGATGGAGACCGCGTGATCATCGGCTACGGGGGCACCTGAGGCGTCTGACGGCCCATCGGGGATGGGCCTGTGGTTGACAAATTTTTCAGGAGGCGCGATCGATGAAAAACATGACACTTGAATCCTTGATTGCACTGGCCATCAAGAATGAAGAGGAGGCCTACGAATCCTATATGGAGCTTTGCAGCCTCGTGGAGGACCCGGAGGCGAAGGATACCCTGAAATTCCTGGCGCAGGAAGAAAAGCAGCACAAGGCCTATCTGGTGAAGTACCGGGACGGCGGTTTCCGCGGGGCAGCCCTTCCCATGGACGCGCCCGTCGATTACAAGATCGCCGAGCAGGAGGCAAAGCCGGAAATCAAGAAGGACGTCCGCACCCGCGAGGTTTACCTGATTGCCGCCAACAAGGAGCTCAACGCCGCTAATTTCTACCAGGACCTTGCCAAGATGCATCCGGGCGGCGAAGTCAAGGAGATCCTGCTCGGCATGGCCCGGTAGGAGATGCGACACAAGGAGAAGGTCGAATACCTCTACAGCAATACGGCATTCACGCAGACGGCGGGAGGCTGAAGGGGCGCGGTCCCCGAGCTGCCGAAAAACAAGCGATGACTGCACGCCTTTCTTGTATCCATTTTATACGGAGGAACCCATGGATGTCCTGACGGCCGTCAGACAGAGGAGAAGCATTCGCAAATTCAAGCCGGACCCCGTTCCGGAAGGCGTCCTCCGTGAAATTCTCGATGCCGCGCGATGGTCCCCTTCCTGGGGAAACACACAGTCCTGGCAAATTCATGTCGTGACCGGGAACGCCCTGGACGTTTTCAAGCGGGAGAGCCGGAAGCGAATCTCCGGCGGCGTGATGCCGTCACCGGAAATTCAACCGACCGAGGTCTGGCCGGAGACGCTGAAGAAGCGCTACAACGGGATCGGAAAGAGCCTCCTGGCCGCCCTGTCGATCGCCCGGGACAACCAAGCGGCACGCAAGGATTATACCGTGGAGATGTTCGGCCTCTTCGATGCCCCGGCCCTGCTGGTGTGGACGACATCGAAAGATCTTGTTCTTCCCTATGCCGCCCTCGATGCCGGCTTGATTCTTCAGACGGTCTGCCTGCTGGCACACAGCCGGGGGCTCGGGACCTGCCTCATGGCCGTGGCCGTCAGTTACCCGGAACTGCTGCGGTCGCTGCTGCCGATTCCAAAGGACCACATCATCCTCATCGGCGCCGCGCTCGGCTACCCCGAAGAAAGTGCGCCGGTGAACCGCTTTGAAAGAGAGCGGGCCGGCCTGGACGATTTTACGGTCTGGACGTCCTGAGGCAGCGGCCGTGCAGACGACGCCACAAAGCCCGAGCATTCTCACTCAGAGCATCGGCGACACCTTCTTGACATACCTCCTCTATGAAGGAAAGGGACCGACTGTGGTAATGCTTCATGCCACCGGATTCCTGCCTTGGCTCTGGCACCCCATCGCCCGGTCACTGTCTTCGTCCTGCCGGGTGATTGCTCCGTATTTCTGCGACCACCGCGAATCAGATCCCGATGAAGGCGGCCTGAATTGGATGACCCTTGCGGAAGATTTCAGTGAATTCTGCGGCGCGCTGAAGGTGAGAAGCCCCCTGCTGGTGGGGCACTCCATGGGCGCGACGGTTCTCACCATCGCGGCAGCCCGCTACGGCCTGAAGCCGGCCGCAATGGTTCTCATCGAACCAATCTTCCTTCCGCGCAACTTTTACAATACCACCCTCCCGGTCAAGGATCATCCCCTGGCGGCAAAATCGATCCAGCGCCGGAACCAATGGCGGGATGCATCCGAAGCCCGCAACTATCTGCAATCGCGATCTCTCTTCAAACCCTGGGACGAAGAGATGCTGTCCCTTTACATTCAGCACGGCATGAAGGACCGGCCGGGCGGCGGACTCGAACTGACCTGTTCACCCAAGCGGGAGGCGGCCCTCTTCATGGGCGGCGTCCAATACGATCCGTGGCCGCTGCTGCCGCAGGTGAACTGTCCCGTACTGGTGCTGGAAGGGGAACAGAGCGACAACCGGCACTTCATCGATCTGAAAAATATTGCCTCGCAGTTTCCGGATGCCACCCACCGGCTGATCCGGGATGCGGGTCATTTGATCCCCATGGAAAAACCCGAGGAGACGACAACGGTCATTCGGGAATTCTTTGATCTCATCTCCGGTTCGATAATTTCTTGATAAAAAAATTTTTACATGTATAATCTAAGGAAGGAAAGAGTGATTCGGCCGTCTGAAAAAAGCACAAATTCGATAAAGGAGGCGTCACAAATGGCAATTGCAAAGAAAGCTGAAAAAACGGTCCCGAAAAAAGCGAAGGCCAAACCGGCGGCAAAGGCGGCAGCGAAAAAAAAGCCTGCCGTGAAAAAAGCCGCGCCGGCAAAGGCAGCCGCCAAGAAAACGGCAGTGAAGAAAACAGCCCGGGCGAAAAAATAGATTCGGCGCCGTTTCGGACGTCCAGACAAGCTGCACTTTAAAGCCCCGTTCCGCGGATGGCCATGGGATGGGGCTTTCTTTTTTTCACGAGGATTTTTAACCGCGCCATCAAACCGTGATTCCAGCGCGGCGGTAAAGCCGGACAGGCGGTCAGCTCAGAATTTCAGCCACGCGGTCCATGTCTTCTTTCGACAGCATTTCCGTAGCGCAGAAGAGGAGTCCATTCTCCCACTCCGGGTAATCCTTCGCCAGCTCATAGCCACCGACGATTCCTTCCCGTTGCAGTTTCCCGTTGGCCGCTTCAGGGTCCGGACAGCGGACGGCGAATTCGTTGTAAACCGGGCCTNNTAACCGGGCCTGAGAAAATCGGCTCCCATCCCCGAATTTGCAGCAGCCGCTTCATCAGGTACTGGGTTTTCTGGATGTTGAGGATCGCCAGCTTTCTGAAATTCTTGCCCAGACTGACGAGATAGACGGCGGCAGCAAGGGCACAGAGCGCCTCATTGGAGCAGATGTTGGACGTCGCCCTTTCCCGCCGGATGTGCTGCTCTCTCGTCTGCAGGGTCAGGACATAACCGCGCTTCCCTTCCTGATCGACGGTTGCCCCCGCAAGACGGCCGGGGATCTTTCGCAGGAACTTCTGGGCGGCGGCAAAGATTCCCAGGTAGGGTCCGCCGTAGTTGAGGGGATTGCCGAATGCCTGCCCTTCCCCGACCACAAAATCCGCACCCGTCTCGCCGGGCGGTTTCAGGATCCCCAGCGAGGTGGCTTCCGCAAAGCCGGATACCAGGAGCGCGCCCTGACCGTGGACGACGGATGCGATCGCGGCAGCATCCTCAACGACACCGAAGAAGTTGGGCGACTGAACCAGGACAGCCGCAGTATGCTGATCGATGCTTTCCGCGAGGGCCCTTTGATCCAGTTGCCCGCTCGGCACATGGGGAATTTCAATCACTTCATACCCGTTGGACCAAGCATAGGTTCTCACCACCTGCCGGTATTCGGGATGAACCGAGCGCATGACGGCGATCCGGTTGCGGTTCAGGGTCTTGGCGGCGAGCACGGCGGCTTCCGCCATTGCGGAAGCGCCGTCGTACATGGACGCATTGGCCACCTGCATGCCCGTCAGTCCGGCAATCATGGTCTGGTATTCATAGATGGCCTGGAGGATGCCTTGGCTGATTTCGGCCTGGTACGGGGTGTAGGCGGTGTAGAATTCGGAGCGCGAAATCACATGCCCCACCACGGCGGGAATGTAGTGATGATAGGCGCCGGCGCCTCTCAGGATGATCGAAGGAACGACATTCCGCGCGGCATAGTCCCTCATCAGCCCTGAAATCTCCTGCTCGGACAGGGGCGGCGGCAGCTCCAACAGACGCTTCAACCTGTATTTTTCAGGAATATCGTCAAAGAGATCCTCCACCGCAGCGATGCCGATGGCGCGCATCATCCTGGTGATGTCATCCGGGGTGTGGGGAATGTAATCCATCGGACGCTCCTTCCTGGTCCATTCCAAAAATCTAATGTTTCTCTTCCCGGATCATTGCCTCGTACGCGACGGCGTCCATCAGCCCCGGCAGCTCTTCCGGCTTCTGCATTCGGATCCGGGCAATCCACCCCTCGCCGAAGGCATCCTGATTGACCAGCTCCGGTTGCGTCTCCAGGCTCACATTCACCTGGATCACTTCACCGCCGACGGGGGCATAGACGTCGGAAACGGACTTGACGGACTCCACCACGGCGAATGGGTCCATCTGTCTGACAACCTTTCCGATAGCAGGCAATTCCACGAAAACGATGTCCGTCAGCATCTCCTGGGCGTAATCCGTGATGCCGACGGTGACCGTACCGTCGCCGTCATCCCGCGCCCACTCGTGCTCCCTGGAATATTTCCGGTCGACCGGGTTTGTCTTGGACATATCAGGCTCCCTTCAGATGAAGACATTATAAAATATGTGCTTGTCACACCTTCTGTAAAAGGGGATCGTGACCACCCTGGCCTTGACCGGGCGCTCCCGAATCCGAATCTCCAATTCCGTTTGCGGTTCCGCGTACTGGACGGGTAGAAAGGCAAAACCGACAGCCCGGTTCAATGTGGGGGCGAAGGTGCCGGACGTGACCTCGCCGATTTCACGGCCCTGTTTGAAGATCTTGTAGCCCGCTCTGGCAATGCCCCGTTCCGCCATTTCAAAACCCACCAGTTTGCGGGCGACCCCGCGCTTCTTCTGCCGGTCCAGTGCATCATGGCCGATGAAATCCTTTTCCAGATCGACCAGCCACCCGTAAACCACTTCGTAGGGTGAAACGGTCTCGCACATCTCGTGGCCGTAGAGCATCAGGCCCGCTTCCAGGCGCAGGGTGTCCCGCGCACCCAGCCCGACCGCCTTCAGACCGGATCCGGCGCCCGCACCCATCAGCCCGTCCCAGACGTCCCCGATTTGCCGGCTGTCGGCATAAATCTCAAATCCGTCCTCTCCGGTATATCCGCTCCGTGAGACCAGGGAGGGGACGCCGGCCACGGTTGCTTGCATGGCGTGATAGTACTTCAAGAGCCCAAGATCGGCACT
>MTKX01003315.1_pt1 | contig 11998 bp, 9 predicted proteins | sample 1042771 | NCBI WGS metagenome assembly MTKX01 (sample SAMN06212183, study PRJNA360534) | anaerobic digester metagenome | biome: Wastewater treatment plant; material: sludge; isolation source: anaerobic digester fed with sludge from wastewater treatment plant | place: Denmark: WWTP Randers ... | reverse complement strand
TCATTGACGAATTGTCGCGTCCCATCGACGCCATACGGCATCAGGCAAAGACCGTTACCGTCGGCACGAGCCGAAAAGAAAGGCCGCCGGAAGGCATTGTTTTTGATCTGCTGAAAACGCTCACCTTTGACATCGCAACTCTGACGTATCGGGATATCATGATGATCAGGCGCATCCAGCCCGTCATTGCGTCGATTCCGGGATACACGATTTATGACATCAGCGCTCTGGACCAGCAGGGCAATCCGACAGACGACTCGCTGATCGCCGTACGCGTGAAAGGAGGCCTTGCGGCCGGAATGAAATCGCGCGCCGACAAGCCTGCCGTGCTGATGGGGGTGAAAAGAACAATCGTCAGCACGGGGCATGCCTATCTGGGCAGGGGAAAAACGGACAACGCCCCCATTCTGATCATCCCGTTGAGAACGCAGGAAGCCGGAATTGGCAATCTCCTGCTGCTGCATGTTCGATTCGATGAAAAACTGACTCTTCAGGAAAAAATTGACGCGCTGGGATACAGATACAACGACATTCGCAATCTTATCGACGAATACAATCTCAAATGGGATGACCGGTTTATTGACCGGTTTTCATTGGAGGCGCTATTTAGCGAACCGATCGAAATCATCGCCGGCAGGATTAAATCCCAACTGAATCCGTAGTACCGTATTGACGGTAAATCCCGGATTAACCGATAATGAGTTCTAAACATTTTTATCGTTTTTTTCTTTTTGGATCAGACGTGCCTTTATTTGCCGGGATATTCTCTGTTTTGATGTTGGGAGACAGTAAATCATTGATATTCAGATTAACGGAGAATTGCCTTGATTCCTTCTTAATGCTGTTCAGGATGATGTTCACAATCGCATCGGTGTATTGAGGCAGATTTTTGGGTTCACCGAGCAGCAGCTTCCGGATGCACAGATGTTCAATGGTGCCCAAAAGCATGGACCGGACAAGGAAAGCGTCGGTATCTTTCTTGAATGTTCCATCTTTAATTCCTTCCTCAATAACCTCCAGAAGCCCTCTAGCCACTTTTCTGACCATCCCGTATGCCTTGGCCTTTAAAAATTTTCTATTGGTCTTCAGCTCCAGCATCACCAGGGAAGCGTAGAGAGGATTCTCATCATAAACGGTCAGATATCCTTGCACAATGCCCCTGATTTTTGCCTCCGCTCCGCGAAGATAGGGAGCCACGTATTCCATGATGCGTATCGGCTCTTCCATAAACTTTTCAGGAATGGCAAAAAGCAAATCTTCTTTGGTCTTGAAATATTCATACAACACGGGCGTGGACACGCCTGCCTTCCTGGCAATGTCGGTCATGGTTGTGTCTGAATAACCTTTCTCGGCAAATACCCGCAGGGCGGCATCAATAAGATTATCTTTCCTTGCTTCCTTGATATCGTGTCTGGCCATAGCCTCTCCTTATCCGTTCAGTGCCGCTTATCTAAAACAGATCATGTCAAAACACAAGCACATTCATGGACTTTTATGCCGGGATCGCCCAAAACACCTCTCAACCAAATATCAATTATTATTTATGTTAATAATATTAATTCACCTAATAACTAATGTCAATAAATATTTCTTGACATTTAATTATCATGAATTAATATTTATACATATATTTTAAACGTTGATAATTATATACCGCAAATACAAGACATGACCGAAAGGAGCGTCTGATGAGGACAAAAGAACAATACATCAAAGGCCTGCGGAAAATGAAAAGAAATCTTTATTTCAACGGCAGTAAAATCGATCGGGATGATGAGGAACAGCTTCCCGCCTTGAATGTCATGGGATTCACGTTCGATGCTCCGCATATTCCTGAATTCAAGGATCTGTGCACCGCCAAGTCTCATCTTACCGGCGAAACCATCAACCGGTTTTGTCACGTTCATCAAAACTCCGATGACCTGCATAGAAAACAGGATATGACACGTGCGCTCTGCCGCACCGGCAGAATGTGCATTCAGCGCTGCATGGGCGTAGATGCCATCAACGGGGTCAATGCGGCAAGTTATGAAGCGGACAAACAGAACAATGGCGGTACCGAGTATCATAAAAACTTTCTCAAATGGCTGGAAAACTTTCAAAGAAATGATCTGGTGGGCTGCTGCGCTCAAACCGACATGAAAGGGGAACGTCTTAAACGTCCCGCCGAGCAGACCGATCCCGACATGTATCTGCGTGTTGTGGGAAAGAAGAAAGACGGAATCGTCGTTCGGGGATGCAAGCTACACATTTCGGAGGCATCCATTGCTGATGAAATTATCGTCGTGCCGACGAGAATTCTCGGTCCTGACGAACAGCAATTCGCGGTGTCGTTTGCGGTGCCGGCAGATTACGATGGCGTCAAACAGGTTGTTCATATTCACAAAATTCGCAAGCGGACCCATTTCAAAACCGGAAACCCCGATATCGGTTATACCGATTCCTACGTGATTTTCGATGATGTGTTTGTACCGTGGGAGCGGGTTTTCCTCTGTGGCGAATATGTACACGGCGGTGCTTTAGCCATGCTTTTTGCGCTTTTCCATCGTCACAGTTACTCAGGCTGCAAACCGGCAATCGGCGACATGCTGCTGGGCACAGCTTCGCTGGCGGCAAAAATGAATGGGATATCGAAAGCGCATCATGTGCGGGAAATCCTTTCCAGGATCATTATGGTTACCGAGCTGGGTTACGCGGCCGGATTTACGGCGTCCGCCAAGAGCAAACCGGAAATTTATGTTCCCGGCATCGGCCAGATGCCCTATGGTCCCGGTAGTTATATTCCGCATTCCATCTATGCCAACGTAGGTCGATGTCTCACCGGAGAAGCTGTTTTTGATGAACAGGAAATGCTCTGCAACATAGCTGGCGGCCTGCCTTCAACATTCCCTTATGAAGCGGATCTCGCCAATCCGGAATTGAAACCGCTTCTGGAAAAATATCTCAAACGCAACCCCAAAATCCCGATAGCCGATCAGATCAAATTCTGGCTGCTGTTCGCGGAAGCAACCTGTTCATCCAGTACGGGATTTATGTGTTACGGGTCTTATCACGGCGGCGGCTCTCCGATTATGGAGCAGATTGCCATCACCTTGCAGTACGATACGAAACTGCGCGAACACCTGGTGAATGCTGCGGCCGGCATAGAGAAACTCGATTACGGCCGTGTGACAAAAATTTAGATAAATTTTTTGCCCGGGCAGCCGGTCGGGCAACCCTAAACACCTTTTGATTCAGCGGCACACAAGAAAGGGAAACAAATTCTTTTATTAAAGGAGGTTTGTGATGAACTATCGTGCGGACACGCTTTGCGGACTTTTTCACAATCAGGCTCTGCGTTACGGGGATCGATTCGTTTTTCTTTCGGGCCGTTTCGAAGCCGACGGACGCGCCTGTGATCAATTCAGTTCGCGTACATGGAAACAAGTACGCGAAGAAGCCATCGCTTTGGCGAAAGGGTTGATCGCACTGGGACTTCAAAAAGGGAAGAAAGTTGTCATTTATTCCGAAAGCCGTCCCCGCTGGATCATCGCCGATCAGGCTGTTCAGGCCTGCCGCGCCATCGGCGTTCCTCTTTATCCGACCGTTTCGGAGGAAGAACTGGATTACATGCTCGAGGACAGCGAGTCCTGTCTGGCGATTGTCTCCACTCCGGAAAAAGCGAGACGGGTGCTTAAAGTAACGGCAGGCAAAGCCAAAATGCCCGTGATTATGATGAGCCCCTGGGATGATATCGGTCAAAAACCTGAAGGCGTTTACACCTTCCCGGAGGTATTTGCACTGGGTGAGCCCAAGGTAAAACCGGACGTGATAGAAGAGGGGATAAGAAGCGTCGTTCCCGAAGATGTCGCGTCGATTATTTACACGTCCGGAACGACCGGTAAGCAGAAAGGCGTGATCCTAACGCAATCCAACTGGATTCATTCCATGCACCAGTGTTCCGGCTCCGAAATCATGGCGCTGACGGCCCAAAAAGATTTGCATTTGAAGGCGCTGGTTCATCTGCCGCTTTGCCATGTCTACGGACGAATGAGCGATTATCATACCGCGGGACTGAAAATGGGCGGTGAACTTGTTTTTGCTGAGAGCTATCAGACCATTGCCCGTGACCTGCGGGAGGTTCGTCCGAATATAATCAACAGCATTCCCCGCCTTTATGAAAAGACGTATGAAATCGTTCAGTCCACCCTTTCCAGGGCCAAGAAACCCTATCAGGCGATCTATAACTGGGCCATGAGCAAGGGCAGAATTTATGTAGACTGCATGGCCACGGGAAAACGCATGCCGCCTCATCAGCTTATGCTTTTCGGCTTGGCCAACAGCCTGGTTTTCGACCGTCTCAAAAAAGAAATGTGCATGGACAAACTGGTGATGGCCTGTTCCGGCGGCGGAAAACTGTCCAAAGATATCTGTATTTTTTACAGAGCGCTCGGCATCCAACTGATTGAAGGTTACGGCCTGACGGAAACCACCGCCATCAATAATCTCAACGCGCCGGAAATCATGATGGAGAAACCACCCACCGGTTTTCTCAAGGTTCTCTATGACAGGATTATGGCCCTGACATTGCATCTGATGGTGGTGCGGCAGTCGCAGGGCAAATCGCCGTATGCCAATCCGGTCATGTCCCTGCTGCTTTCGCTCTGCTACAATACGCTCGTTTACCGGTTGCGGGTGAAGCCGGGCTTCGTCGGACGTGTTGTTCCNNATCGCCGAAGACGGCGAAATTCTCATCAGGGGGCCGCAGGTGTTCCAGTGCTACTGGAAACGGGAAAAGGATACCGCGGATGCCTTTACGCCCGATGGATTTTTCATGACCGGCGATATCGGTGTGGCGGACGAGGAGGGCTTTCTGCAAATCACCGACCGCAAGAAGGAACTGTTTGTCACCTCCGGCGGCAAGAATGTGGCTCCGCACCCGATTGAAGTGGCCCTGATTGAAAGACCGTACATTGATCAGGCCTGTCTGATCGGCGACGGACGCAAGTATCTGACGGCTTTCATCATCCCGGATTTTGAAAGCCTGAAACGCTATGCCAAGGATCATGGCATCACCTGCGCTTCACAGGAGGACCTGGCCAATCATCCGGATATCAAGGCGCTTATCACGAAGGAAGTCGATCATGTCAATGCCACTCTGGCGCGTTACGAGCAGATAAAATATTTTACGATTCTCGGCCGCGCCTTTGATGTTGCCTCCGGCGAACTGACGCCGACCATGAAAATCAAGCGCCGGGTCGTCAATGAAAAATATCAGCAACAGATTGAGGAGATGTACGGCAAACCGAATCAATAAATAAAATCAGTTTATTGTTTATTATGGAGAAAAAGCATGATCATTGACTGTCATTATCATCTGGAAGAAAGGGTTTTTACAGTTGAGCGTCTGATCGGCGAAATGCAGAAAGCCGGCATCGACAAGGTTGCGCTCATGGGCAGCATTATCGGACCATTTACGGAGCCTCCTCGCATTCTTATCAATCTTTTACAACGCTTACTGGAAAATTCTTTCTCGCGAAGTATAGGGAAAGCATTTGTTTCCAATTTTACCGACCATGGCGATGTCAGGATTTTGGGAAAGCCATATCCCCTTGCGACGGATCCGGATAATGAAAAGGTATTTAATGCCGTCAGAAAGTATCCGGATAAATTTCTGGGCTGGATTTTTGTAAATCCCCGGGGCAAAAATAATCAGGTCGAGGAGTATGAAAAATATAAAGATGAAAAAGGATTTATCGGCGTCAAGGCGCATCCGTTCTGGCATCACTTCGCACCCGTGGAACTCGCTCCGGTTGCCGAGAGGCTGGCCAAAACCGGCAAGCCTCTTCTGATTCACGCGGGATTCGGCGAAGAAGGAAATTATGAAGCTCTGCTCAAAAAAGTGCCGGACCTTAAGTTGGTTCTGGCCCACGCCGGTTTCCCCTGTTACTCGGATACGTGGAAAAAAATCAAGCCCCTGAAAAATGTATATATGGATCTTTCTCAAACCACTTATACCAGCGGGAAAGCCACCCGCCAGGCGGTGGATATGTTCGGTGCGGAAAGACTTTTTTTCGGCACGGACGGTCCGTTTGGCTTTCACGGGCCCGATCATCAATACGATTACGGCTTTATCAAGCGCAGAATCGAGGGCATGTTTGCAGATGTCATAATCCGGGAAAAGCTTTTGGGCGGGAGCTTCGCAAAAGTCGTCGGTCTGAGTTAAGAAATGTTGACATGATTTCAAATGAATGACAAAAAAACATCTGGTGGATCNNCCGTTACTTGATAGGAATCCAAAACTTTTGACTCTTCCGCATGTCATTCACACCGTTTTGCCTATCCGGTCCTGAATACATCCTCACGAATGACGTGTGATATCCGCTTTTGGCGCAGAACCGCCGCCGCAGATAGATGAATGCCGGAGACGAAAGAAAATGATCATCGTGTAAAGGTCTTGTGCATATTATGAAACGGTCCGGCGGGAAATCGATCAGACTTTTCGTTTGCATCGGAGAATAATTCGGGATAAGTTGCAAAAAATCTCTACGGGAAAACATGACTTTCTCCCATCAGGTGATTTGATGGTCTTGCATAAAATTAAACAAATTGTCGGCTGGTTGCGAAGTTTTTTTCTGGAAAATATCACGCGCTGGCTGGTGTTCGGTCTGCTGGTCGGTATTGTGTCGGGTCTGGGAGCTTCGGCTTTTTATTATCTTCTGCAGGCAGGCCGTCATCTTTGTTTTCATCTGCTGGCGGGTTATGCCGTTCCCGCACCAGCGGGTGAACAGGTTTTCGACGTCCCCGGCATACTACAATTTCATCCCCTGATTTTCTTCCTTCTGCCCGCTCTGGGTGGTTTGATCAGCGGCTTACTCGTGTATCATTTTGCACCGGAAGCAGAAGGACACGGCACGGACGCCATGATTGATGCGTTTCACAATAAAAAAGGGCGCATCCGGACGCGCGTGCCCGTTATCAAGGGATTGGCCTCTATTATCACGCTTTCCAGCGGCGGCAGTGCAGGAAGGGAAGGACCGATTGCCCAGATCGGCGCCGGCATCGGTTCGGCCGTTGCGCGTCTTTTAAAATTGAGCAACCGCGAGCGCCGCATCCTTCTTCTGGCGGGCTGCGGAGGAGGTCTATCGGCGATTTTCCGTGCTCCTTTAGGCGGCGCACTCACGGCCATTGAAATCCTTTACAAGGAAGACATGGAAACGGAAGCCCTTGTGCCCACGGTGGTAAGTTCCATTACCGCCTACATCATTTTTACGTATTTTTTTGGCAACACGTCGATTTTCTTTTTTCCGGAGTATACGTTTTCCAATCCGCGCGAGCTGATCTTTTATGTGCTTCTGGGTCNNTGTGCTTCTGGGTCTGATCTGTGTCCCCGCCGGGATTTTTTTCATCAAGATATTTTACGCGGTGCGGGAGCGTATTTTCCTGCCCCTGAAGATTCCCCGCTATGTCAAGCCGGCTCTGGGCGGTCTGGTTGTGGGCTGCATCGGCCTTGTCTTTCCTCAGGTTTACGGCGACGGCTGGGGCTGGATCCAACTGGCCATCTTGGGGAAACTCAGCATCGAAATCATGATAGCGATCGCCTTGGCCAAAATTGTCGCCACCAGTTTTACAATATCGTCCGGTGGGTCCGGCGGTGTTTTCGGCCCGACACTGTTTATCGGAGGAATGATCGGCGGCACTGTAGGATTTTCCGCCCATTATTTTTATCCGCATATTGTGACGCAGCCGGAAGCCTTTGTGGTTGTGGGCATGGCGTCATTCTTCGCGGGGGTGGCCAGTGCGCCCATCGGAACACTGTTAATGTGTTCGGAAATGACCCGAGGATACGGCCTCATTGCACCGTTGATGCTGGTGTCCATCATTGCCATTCTTTTTACACGGCAGCACTCCATCTATACAAAGCAGGTTCAAAGCAAGCGTGAATCGCCCGCGCATATGGCGGAATTCACCGTGAACCTTTTTGCCGAAACCCAGGTAAAGGACTTCTACAAGCCGGAGAAGGTCACCCCTGTCCGTGAAATCACGACTTACGGACAGCTGAAGAGAATTTTTTCTGCATCCAATGTCGAATGTTTTCCCGTGTACAATGAAGATGACGTGCTGATCGGGGCGATCAATTGGGACCACGCCCGGTCCATCGTCTTTGAAGAAGGCCTGGAAGATTTAGTCATTGCGCAGGACCTGATGGCACCACCGCAAACCGTAACGCCGGAAGACAATTTTTATGACGCGTTTGTAAAATTCATGGAAACCAATGTAGAGGAATTGCTGGTGGTGAGTTCCGACGATCCCAACCGGGTGCTGGGAGTTTTAAGGCACGACGATCTGATTGCCGCATATCACGCGGAGCTGAACAGACGAAAATATGAATAGGCATGAATGGATTGATAAAAAAATCTTTTTTGTCGTCCTGCGGACATGTTCTTCTAAAAAATAGTAGATTAATTCTAAATATTTCTACGGGCAATGATTGTTTCGCATTCCGTCGCTAAGTCATTAAGCATTTTAAGCCCCCCCGCGTTGTCCACTGCCGTCAATAAATTCTCCAGCCCGTTGGGAATGTGGTGAAGAAATGCGGGCTTGTGTTTTTTGAGTCCCAGATATCCGTACGCCCCCAGCGCCTGTAAAAGCCGCTGTACGGAACCCGCCCAGAAATTATGAGCGAACTCATCGCGGCTATAGGCGGGACGAATAATGTCATAATAAAAATCCAGCAACTCATCTCGTTCTTTCTCTTCAAAGGTGACGTATGGATCGCAGAGAAGAGATCCGAGATCGTAAAAAAGACAGCCCTGACGCATGCCCTGAAAATCAATCAATACAGGCCTTTCATTTTTAATCATGATGTTTTGCGACTGGAAATCGCGGTGAATCAGCGACGGTTCTATTTTTTGCAGGCTCTCGAAAAGCGCGTCCAGCTCTTTATTCAGTTTCGCGGCATCCGCAGATGTTAGTTTTATTTTGCAGACTTCCCATGCGAGATTTTCCAGGAAATAGTTATGCTCCCATTTGTAAAGCCTTGGACCGTAACTTTCGGATAATTGCACATCGGGCGAAGTGGATTTCAGATCAAAAGAATGCAGACGATGAATTTGAGCCAACACCTGAAAATAGTGATTGCGTCTTTCTTCCCAGGGTTCAAATCTGAGCGACCACAAATCAACATCACCCAGATCCTCAATCAAAATAAAATGCCGAGGGATATCCCGGAGAATAATCCGCGGCACATTGATATCCATAGATGCCATGAATTGATTGATGCCGGCCCAGTTGGCATTTTCCGCAACCTCATCGCCGTAGCGCATGAAAATAAAACTGTCCCCGTGAGGCAATGACACCCTGAAGAATTCACGGTCTGAACCGCCCTTCTTGATCGACTCCAGCTTAAAATCGGTTTTTCCCAGATGTTCAGTTAAAAATTTTTGAATTTCCTTCTGCATGAGCTTCACTTAATAATGTTGTCATGACCCGGTCTGAGCGGCTAATCCAAAACTGAAAAATACTGGATACCGGCCTTCGCCGGCATGACAATTTTGAATGAGATTTAACGAATATCTGTTTTGCTCAATTTTTCATATTCAGCGACAGTACCAACATCATACCAACCACCATCGTCAATGATAACACCGCCGACAGAGCGTGGATTTTCCTTTATCATCTCCACCAGCGGTAAAACAATCGATTCGATTTTTCCCGTCGTTAACCGTTTCAGGAAAGATTTTTCCACAATATAAATACCGGCAAACAAACATTTCTTGACGCCATCATTTTTCAAAATATGCCGCATGTCGCAGACAAAGCCATCTTTATCAACACTGACATTGAGCAGCGGACCTGTTGAGCGCAGCGCCAGGGTAACGGACGTTTTCAACTCAAAATGTTTTCTAATCAGCAGTTCGATCGGCATGTTGGCAATGATGTCGCCGTTGTAAACGATAATTCGTTCATCTTCGGCAATCAGGTCTTCGATATTTTTGATGCCGCCTGCCGTGTCGAGCAGAACCGGTTCATGGCAAAACGTAATCGGAGTGCCCTGCCAATTGCCTTCCGGAAAAGCCTCAACGTATTTTTCCGCGCAGTGATGCGTGTTGATAATAAACCGTTTGATACCGACAGCGCGCAGATGCGCCATTGCATAAGTAATCATGGGATGTCCGCCGATTTCCAGAAGCGGTTTGGGTGTATTTTCCGTCAGCGGCCTGAGCCTCGTTCCCAGCCCCGCCCCTAGAATAAATGCTGTGTTGAGTTGTTTGTTTTGCATATAGTTTCACCCGCGTGGTTCTTTGTTGATTTTCTTCCCATACTCAGGATCAATCTTCACCAGCGCTGCAACAATAAAACCCGGAATGGTTGTAATCAGAATCCAGATGAAGAAATTTTTGTAGCCGAGCATATCCTGAATCCAGCCGCTGCCCATCGCCGGAATCATCATGCCCAGCGCCATGATGCCTGTACCGATGGCGTAAAACACGGTTTTGTAACTGCCCTGTGCAACCATGATCATGTACATGGTGTAGGCCGTAAAGCCGAATCCGTAACCGAATTTTTCGACCGCCACGGCGGAACCGACCAGCCATAAGTTCTGCGGCTGGTAATGGGACAAATACACAAAAATCAAATCCGGCAGGTGCATGATGAAAACCATCGGCCACAGCCAATATTTTAAACCGTTTCTGTAAATCACATAACCGCCCAAAAGACCGCCCAGCATCAGCGCAATGACGCCGACCGTACCGTAAATGATGCCGATATCCGCTGTGCTCAAGCCCAATCCCCCTTTGCTGATTTCATCGCGCAGAAAAGGCACGACCATTTTCGTCAGTTGCGCCTCGGCAAAACGGTAAAGCAAAAAAAAGGTGATGATGATCAGAATATCCTTGCGCCGGAAGAATAAGGTCAAAACGCGGAAATATTCCGCAAGGAAATTTTTTGATTTGTCCCACGGCGCGCTGATGTCTTCGGCGGGCTTCGGCAATGCAAATATGTGATAAATAAAAAACGCGAGAAAAACCGCCGCCACGACGATAAAGGATAGCGACCAAGCGCCGACTGCCGGATAACCGTATTTTTGCAGCATACCGGCCAGAAACACCAGACCGCCTTCAGCGGCAATGGTGGCAATACGGTAAAAAATAACGCGCACACCGACAAATGCAGCCTGCTGCGGCGTGTCGAGTCCCAGCATGTAAAAACCGTCGGCGGCGATATCGTGTGTGGCGGAGCTGAAGGCCATAATCCAGAAAACAGCCAGAGAGTAGCGCACAAAATCGGTTGTCGGCAGCGTCAGGGCGACACCGGCAAACGACGCGCCAATAGCCAATTGCATCGCCAGTATCCAGAAGCGCTTGGTACGGAAAATATCGACAAACGGACTCCAGAGCGGTTTAATCACCCAGGGCAGATAAAGCCAACTGGTGTAAAAAGCGATCTGCGTGTTGGAAAGCCCCATATCTTTGTATAGGACAACGCTGACTGTCATAGCCATCGTGTAGGGAATGCTTTCAGCTAAATAGAGAGAAGGCACCCAAAGCCAGGGATTCCTCCGGACCGCATTTCTTGTTGTTTCTGTTATTGTTTCGGACATTTCCTTTCTCTTTTTTATGTCACTTCAACTGAAAGCTACAGTCCAGCTATGCCGCGATGAAGTCTTAATATTATTCTACAACACCATCTGAAGGACGGCTCACTCGCACTGATAATTCAATTACGGCTTATCAATACAGTTTTTTTAACTGCGCGCCGGTGAAGTAGTGCGTCAGAATTTCTTCCGCTTGAAATCCCTTGGAGGCCATCACCGCCGCACCGATCTGGCACAGCCCCACACCGTGCCCCCAGCCCCCGCCGANNAACCGATAACTTCTCCATACGTATTACGCCGAACAGTCACAACAAAAGCGCTGCTTAATAGATGACTCGGTGAAAGCCAGCGGCGAATTTCCAGTTCCTTTCCGACCATCACCGTCCTTTTCGAGCCGTCGATTTTCAGGCGTGAGATCCT
>MTKX01002543.1_pt4 | contig 11999 bp, 10 predicted proteins | sample 1042771 | NCBI WGS metagenome assembly MTKX01 (sample SAMN06212183, study PRJNA360534) | anaerobic digester metagenome | biome: Wastewater treatment plant; material: sludge; isolation source: anaerobic digester fed with sludge from wastewater treatment plant | place: Denmark: WWTP Randers ... | reverse complement strand
TCCGGTTTGTTTCCGGAGATCATAGAAAGAGAGACCTTTTTCTATAGCGTAATCCCTGATGGCCAGGCGTATGGCATTGGAAGGCTCTGCTTGAAGGTGGCATGTTTCAATGTCCAGGACCTTGTCAAACCGGCCTCGGACGTGAAAACCCAGGGCAGGAGCAGGTAGGGGCGGGAATTGGTCCTGGGGAAGAGGCACAGGCAACGGCAGATGGTCAACTTCCTGTTCCGTTGTGAATACAGGTCCCGGAACCGTATAAGCGGAAGTAGTAGCAGTAACAGTAGCAGTAGCAGTAGCAGTAGTAGTAGGAGTAGGAGTAGGAGCAGGAGAAGCAGTAGCTGGCACCCACCGGTTGTTGGAGAAGGTGAATTCCAGCTTGTTACGGTACTGTACCGTTTTTTCAGAACCCAAGATGGGGTGCACAGGAGGTAAGGTCAGTCTACCAATCCTGGTCAATTGGTCAATCACTTGTTGTTGTTTGAATTCCAGCTGCTTNNTCCAGGCGCATGGGTGAAGGCGTTACCAGTTTCAGTATGTTGCCTTCCATATAACTACGTCTCTTGTGAGTTACCTGTACATCAACAATGTCACCTGGCACGGCCATGGGCACAAAGAGTGCCTTGCCATTGACATGGGCCAGGGCATTGCCCTCGGCTGCTACTGATTCTATACAGATATTTTCCAGGATTTCCCTGTCTCTTTTTCCCATAAGGTTCATTTACAATTGGCAAAAATGCGAAAAAAAAAGCGTATTTTAGGAGAATTAATAAAACAGCCAGACCATGAAAACGTACATTATCTTAAAAAATGCATTCAAAATGCTGATAATGAGCATTTTGTTTGTATCTGGAGCTGTGTTTTCATTACAGGCCCAGGAGAATACGTTATATATCTCCGGAAAGGTAGTGGATTCAGAAACAAAACGTCCGATGGTTTTTGCATCGGTTAGTATACAGGATGTTGGCATAAGCATTGTCACGAACGGAGAAGGTTTCTTCACCCTGAAATTTTCCCGTGTATATGAAGACAAAAATGTAAATATCAGTTATTTAGGTTATCATACAAGTGTTATACCCGTCAAACAGTTCCTGGGCCAGGAAAAAACACCAATCATAGCCTTGATACAGGCTGCGTTGCCCATACCCATGACCACGGTAAGGCCGCAGGATCCCCTGGAACTGGTCCGGGAAGCTTTCCGCAGGATAAAGGACAATTTTCCGCAGGATAGAATGCAGATGACAGGTTTTTACCGTGAAATGATCCGCAAAGGCAATACGTATGTCACACTGTCGGAAGCCGTCGTGGACGTGTATAAACCACCGTATACACCCACATTTGCCGTCGACCAGGTGGGCATCTACAAGGGTCGTGGAAGTGTTGACTGGGCAAGGATTGACACGGTTTTCGTCAAATTCCAGGGCGGCATCCGCTCGGCTCTGGAACTGGATGTGGCCAGGAACCTCTTCATGGGTGTGAACCTGACAGAGGTGGATAAGTTTTACGATTTCAAGATTGAAAATCCCGTTCAGATGAACGACCGCATCAATTATGTGATCTCGTTTGACCAGAAACCCGGCCAGGAAGACATACTGTTCCGGGGCAAGATGTTCATTGATGTGGAAACCATGGCGATTTCCCGCGTTGAATTCAATATCAATGTCGAAAACCGGCCACAGGCGACGGCCATTTTCATTCGTAGGAAACCTGCAGGCTTGAGGGCGCAGGTGGAATACGCCGCCTATTTGGTACAATACCAGCAGATACCGGGAGGACAATGGGTATTCAATTATTCCAGGACGGATTTGAAGTTCAATGCCAAGTGGGACAGCAAACTGTTCAGGCAGAATTATACCATCACCTCGGAAATGGCCATGACCGAGTACAGCCGGGAATCTTACAAGATCCCGCAGGAGAGCCGGGTCAAGACGACAGACATCACATTGTACAGGGTTGCAGATTTTGAGGATGCTGAATTCTGGGAAGATTACAACATCATAGAACCAGAATCTTCCATCGAGAATGTGATATCCCGTATAATACGGCAACTAAAGCGCCGCCAGCGCTAAAAGCCTATAAGTACTATTATGCGAAGAATACCGCCGATAATTGTAAAATGCACACAATTTATATTATGTTAAATAGGTTTTTTACAATAAAAAAAAGAACTACATGCTGAACAGCAACATTCCCCTGGCTGAACGCATGCGCCCCTCCTCTTTCAGCCAGTTTGTGGGGCAGGAACACTTGGTGGCTCCGGATGCCGTATTGCGAAAAATGATCGAAAGCCGGAACCTTGCCTCATTTATCCTCTGGGGACCTCCTGGTGTCGGTAAAACGACGCTGGCACGCATCATAGCACAAGACCTGGAACGTACCTTCTACAGTCTGTCAGCAGTAAGTTCTGGAGTCAAGGACGTTCGCCAGATCATCGACCGTTCACGTTCAAATAAGATGTTCCAGAAAAACAGTCCCATCCTGTTCATCGACGAAATACATCGTTTCAGCAAATCACAGCAGGATGCCCTCCTGGGTGCCGTGGAAGACGGAACTGTTGTCCTTATTGGTGCCACTACCGAAAACCCTTCTTTTGAAGTGATCTCTCCCCTGCTTTCACGCTGCCAGGTTTACGTTCTTAAACCACTGGGCGTAAAAGATTTAGAAACTTTATTTGAACGGGCTCTGAAAGAAGATGAATACCTGAAAACGTTGAACATCCAGGTTGAAGAAACCGAAGCCATCTTCAGGCTTTCCGGCGGAGATGCACGTAAGTTGTTGAATATTATTGAAATAGTTGTTTCCAGCTACGATCAGGGTGAGACAATCGTCTTCAATGATGAAGAGGTGCAGAAGCGGTTGCAGAAAAATATCGTGCTTTACGACAAGAACGGAGAGCAGCACTACGATATCATCTCGGCTTTTATCAAAAGTATCCGGGGAAGCGATCCGAACGGGGCGGTTTACTGGCTGGCCAGGATGATTTCGGGCGGAGAAGATCCCCTTTTCATTGCGCGCAGAATGGTCATCCTTGCTTCTGAAGATATCGGTCTGGCGAATCCCAATGCCTTTCTCATGGCCAATGCCTGCTTCGACGCTGTTCACAAAATCGGAATGCCGGAAGGCCGCATTCCCCTCTCCCAGACTGCCATATATCTTGCCACGAGTGCCAAAAGCAACTCGGCCTATAGAGCCATTGAGGAAGCTTTTGAAAGCGTCATGAGACACGGAGATTTGAGTGTGCCGCTGCATTTACGCAATGCCCCCACCGAATTGATGAAAGAACTTGGGTATGCCAAAGATTATAAATATGCACACGATTTTGAACAGAATTTTGTGATACAGGAATTCCTTCCCGCAGAGATCAGTGGTACCTCTTTCTACCATCCACAGGACAATGCAAGGGAAAAAGAGATAAGCAGGTTCCTGGAGCGCTGGGGAAACAAATATTCAAAAGTGTAATAAAAAATATACTATCTTTGATGTTATGGATCTGGATAATTTTTTTCTAATAGCCGGCCCTTGTGTCGTGGAATCTGAAAAACTATGCATGGAAGTGGCCGAAAAGCTTTGCTTCCTGACTGCAAAGTACAACTTACGCCTGGTTTTCAAGGCTTCCTATCGTAAAGAAAACAGGACACGGGTAGATTCGTTTACCGGGATTGGAGACCACCGGGGACTGGAAATACTGCAAACAGTAAAGAATTATTTCAACCTTATTGTCACCACAGATGTGCATACACCCGATGAAGCCCTTATGGCTACAGAGTACGGGATTGACATAATCCAGATTCCCGCCTTTCTCTGCAGGCAGACATCATTGCTGAAAGCTGCAGCTCAGACTGGAAAGGCAGTGAATGTGAAAAAAGGCCAGTTTCTGTCTCCCACCCAGATGCAGTTTGTTGTAGAAAAACTGCTCCAATTTGGAGCCACTATGGAGCGGATCATCCTTACAGAAAGAGGCACCCAGTTTGGTTATTCAGACCTGATCTTTGATGTGCGCAGCATCCCCATCATGAAAAGACTGAATGTTCCCGTAGTCCTTGACGTAACCCATTCCCTTCAGATGCCAAACCAGGTCAATGGCGTAAGCTGCGGAGATCCATCACTTATATCAACTTTGGCGGCAGCTGGTGTGGCAGCCGGTGTGGACGGCCTGTTTGTCGAAACCCATCCCAGGCCGATGGATGCCCTTTCGGACGGGAACATCATGCTGCCGCTGGATCAGATGGAATCATTCATACGCAGGATCATAGCCTTTCGCAAAACGTACCTCAATATTGAAAAAGAATCCAATACTTGAAATAAATGACACACATCCAGGACCTCAACACACGTTATGAGAATCTGCCGGTTTTCATATATGATGACCAGGTAGAAGCTTCAACATACCTTGTTGACACCATACTGAACCTGTTAAGCCTTAAAGAATCCCAGGGAAAGAAACTCGTGCTGGGCCTGTCAGCGCGTACGGTCATGATTCCGTTATATGAGCTTTTTGCGCGCGCTTATGAGCATGGCAGGTCTTTCAAGAATGTAGTCATTTTCGGTATAAACGAATACTATCCTTTGTCTGAAAACGAGATACAGTCTCATTACCGTTTCCTGAGAGAATACCTTTTCGATGTGCTGGATATTCCTAAGAACCAAATACATTGTCTTAAAGGGGATATTCCCCGCTCCCAGGTATCACGTCATTGTGCCGATTTTGAAAAGAAGATCGCCTCATACGGAGGTATTGATGTATTGATAACTTCAGGGATGGGTTCCAATGAACCAGGTTCCCACTACAGCTCCCGAACGCGTTTGATCACCCTCAATACAAATACCCGCATAGCCGCTGGCAGTGAATTCTTTGGGGTGGATTTCGTTCCCAATTATTCGCTGACTATGGGAATTCAAACCATTCTGGAAAGTAAAACCATTTATTACCTGGCCTGGGGAGAAGGAGAATCCAAAGCAATCAAGGACCTGGTAGAGGGAAAGGTAGACGAATCCCATCCTTCCAGTTTCCTGCAAAATCACGCACAGACAGAGGTCATTATTGACAGGGCTGCGGCGGCCGACCTTACCCGCATTGCAACACCCTGGCTTACAGGGCCCTGTGTATGGACCGAAGAACTTACCCGCAAAGCTGTTTTCTGGCTCTGCCGCCTGTTGGACAAACCCATCCTGAAACTCACCGCCCGTGACTACAACGACAACGGTATGAGCGATCTGATCACCGAGCGCGGGCCTTTCAGCAAAATCAACATTGACACTTTCAACAGCCTCCAGCACACCATAACCGGCTGGCCGGGAGGAAAACCCAATGCAGACGATACCACCCGTCCCGAAAGGGCCCTGCCCTACCCTAAACGTGTGATTGTCTTCAGCCCCCACCCCGATGACGATGTGATTTCAATGGGTGGTACCGTGGCACGTCTTTCTCAGCAGGGTCATATCCTGCACCTGGCTTATCAGACTTCAGGAAATATTGCCGTATTTGACCATGAAGTGACACGGTTCCTGGATTTCCTGCAGGAAATATCTCCCGTTTACGGACTGGATCAGGAAAAGACACGTACGATCTTTGAACAGGCTTCCAGGGATTTGGAGAAAAAGAAACCGGGAGAAGCCGATACGCATGCCATCCGTAAAGTGAAAGAGCTCATCCGTCGGGGAGAGGCAAAATCGGCTGCACTGTACCTGGGCATCGCTCATGAGAACATTCATTTCCTGGAAATGCCCTTTTATGAAACCGGTGGTATCAAGAAAAAACCTTTATCCGATAAGGACATTGACATTGTCTGCAACCTGCTGGAAAAGATCCAGCCACACCAGATATTCGCAGCTGGCGATTTAAGCGATCCACACGGCACACACCGCGTTTGCTATACCTCCATTATCAAAGCATTGGAAAAGCTCCGTGACAGGCCGTGGACAAGCGATTGCCGCTTGTGGCTCTACCGCGGTGCCTGGCAGGAATGGGATGTTGCCGATGTTGATATGGCGGTTCCCCTGAGCCCCGAGGAAGTCATCATCAAGCGCAATGCCATCTTCCGCCACCAGAGCCAGAAAGATCCCGCCATGTTTCCCGGTAACGACCCGCGGGAATTCTGGAAAAGGGCTGAAGAGCGCAACCATAATACTGCTGTGCTCTATGACAAACTGGGCATGGCCGAATACCAGGCCATAGAAATGTTCAGGCTGTACAAAGAAGGGATGAAAATCTAAAAAGGGTATCCCACGCCAAACTGGAATGAGTAATTCTCCCGCTTCAGCCACCGGGAGGGCGGAACCCATGCCTGTTTTACCGGATCTCTCATTATCATGCCAAGGTCCAGCCGCAGGATGACAAAATCCAGGTTGACCCTGATGCCCAGTCCGGCGTCCATCGCAATGCTCCTGTAAAAGTCGCTGAAACGGAAAACACCCGCCGGAGCTGCGTTTCCCCGGGGCAGGGTCCAGATGTTCCCTGCATCGGCAAATAAGGCTCCTTCCAGTTTCCAGAAAAGAGGAAAACGGTATTCAAGGTTCAATTCAAGCCTTATATCGCCCGCCTGGTTCGGAATGCTGAAAGTCGAATCCAAGGGCATTGAGCCTGGTCCTATGGTTCTTGCCTGCCATGCCCTGAGGCTGTTGGCTCCTCCTGCATAAAACATTTGCTCCAGGGGCAGTGAGGCTGCATTCCCGTAAGGTACACCTACCCCGGCATAAAAGCGACCTGCCAGCTGATGGCGGTTCCTTATCAGGGTATAGCCTGAATTGATGTCTATTTTTATATACTGTGAATACGCAATCCCGGCTATCATATGGCTTCCTGTGCTATCTGCCTTCATCAGTGAATTGAAAGCGCTAAGCAGGTTTCCCGCAGCCTCAAGGCCCACCCTTACGTAGTGCCATGTTGTATTGTGCACAGGTGAATTGTCGCTGGTGTAATAGAAAATTGATGAAAGACCCAGGTCCAGGTGGTCCCTGTATGTGTCAATCAGAAACGGGTCATTGAGTGATTCCAGGAAACCCGGACTCATGTTGTACAGTTTGACCAGTTTCATTTTAACGGGATTCACCGTATAATGGAACTTGTCTCCCATGCTCCATGTATACCCGAAAGTGCCTGAAGCAATGTTCCTTGTATATTCTGGGCGGGACTGGTAGCTGTAACTTGCCGTGACTTCCGTGCGTGGTATCCTTCCTGAAAAGATCCTGTTGCTTACCGGAAAAAGCATTTTTGGAAAGGTCAGCGAAAGTGAGGCACCCAATTCAGTAGCCCGGATGGGATTCTTCAATTTGAACTGAAAATTTCCCATCAGTGCCAGGGTCAGCCACTCCCCACCCCGGAATATGTTTTTATGGTAATATGACAGTGCGGGCGAGATCCCTATAAGACCGTTCGAATTGCTGGATGCTTCCAGATTCACTTTGTAACCCTGGGAATTGCCAGGAATCATTCGTATGGTACAGTCAACTTCTGCCGTATCCTGCTGTCTCGAAGAAGATACCTCGTCAAAAAGCAGCGTAACACTGTTCATCAGCCTGATGCTTGACAGACGGTCATATGTTGTTTTCACTTTGGATTCGTCATACAATTCTCCCGGTCGGATAAAACTCATGTTACTGATGATACGCGGCCTTATCGTGGTCTTCCCGTTGTAATGGAATGTCATGCCTTCATAGTCCCGGGACTCCACGGATTTATAATATGCCGTGTCCATTACCGCCTGAATAGGATCAAAACCCGGGTAAACGTTGATTTTCCTTATCTTATAAGGTTTATGCTCCCCATTACCTGGCAATTGAACTTCCAGCGTGGCTGTGCCATTCTGCCTGAGTGTATCGGCCAGGAAAGAAACCAGGCTGCGGTTGAAACTGTAATACCCGTTATTTCTCATTACTGAATTGATGCGGGCGGCTTCCCTTTCCAGTGTCTGGGAAGAGAGTATGTGGCCCGGCCCTATCACAGCACGGTCCTGGTGCTGCAAATATAAAGCAGCCAGGTTGGTATCTGCCTTGCCCAGCCGGATGGTGTCTATGGTGTATGTTTTTCCTGGCATGATGGTGTAATGGACCGAGGCTTTCCTATTCCGGTAAGTAACCGTGTCGGTGATGGTGTTGAAATAAAAACCCAGAGAGGTCAGGTAATTGTCCAGGTTGAGCTTGCTGTAGGTTATCAGGGAAGGATCAAAGACAACGGGAGGCTCTCCCATACGGCGGAGAAAACGGCTCCAGCCGTTGTCTTTGTCAGGACTCAGGCTGTAGATATTCAAGAATGCTTTCCAGCCGAAAATAATGCTGGTATTTGGTTTTTGGCGAATGTATGATTGCAGGGATGAAGGGGATACGATCTTTTCAGGTACCACTTCTAATGTATTCTTGCGCAACAGGTATTCTCCCTGTGGAACGTATCGCGTGCCTGCACACCCGGACAGAAACAGGATCATCAGAAAAACACCTTTACGCATATTGCAAAAGTAAAAAAAAAGGTCAAATACGATATCACAAATAATTATTAACATATATTTGCAATCTGATTGACTTACATTGATTATTTTTTGATAAAGTAACTCACTTACATTACTTCAATGAAAAACAAGTACATTGACCTGATCCAACAGAGTTTCGATTTTCCGCAAGAGGAATTCAGGATTGAAGACGGTGAGCTTTTATTTCACGATATTCCTGTCATGGACCTTATCGATCAATACGGAACGCCCTTGAAATTCTATTATTTACCTTCCATCAGCAAACAGATCCAAAAAGCAAAAAGGTTGTTCAATGTTGCCATGGCCAAGGTTGACTATGAAGCGGACTACCATTACTGCTATTGTACCAAATCATCCCATTTTTCATTTGTACTGGAAGAAGCTCTCAAGAACGACATCCACATTGAGACTTCCTCTGCCTTTGACATTAACCTCATAGAAGCGCTCCATGAACAAAAGATCGTGGACAAGGACCTGTATGTCATCTGCAATGGTTACAAGAAGCAGCAATACATAGAGAATATTGCCAAACTCGTGAATTCAGGCTGGGAAAACACCATTTCCATACTGGACAATATGCCGGAAATTGAAGCGCTGGACAATGCCGTTCAGGGTGAGTGCAAGATAGGTATCCGCATAGCGGCAGAAGAAGAACCTAAATTTGAATTCTACACAAGCCGCCTGGGTATCCGCTACAGCGATGTTGTCCCTTATTACCATAAGTATATTAAGCGGAACAACAAGTTCAAATTGAAAATGCTTCACTTTTTCATCAACACGGGCATGCAGGACAATGCATACTACTGGAACGAACTTGCAAAATGTGTGAATGTGTATTGTGACCTTAAGAATTTCTGTCCTGAACTGGACTCCCTGAACCTGGGTGGAGGTTTCCCGGTAAGGAACTCCCTATCGTTCGATTACGATTATGAATACATGACAGAAGAGATAATTGCCCAGATAAAAAGTATCTGTACAAGCCGCAACGTCAAGGAACCGGACATTTTCACCGAGTTCGGATCTTTCACTGTTGGTGAAAGCGGCGCCAACATATACCAGGTATTAGGTGAAAAACAACAAAACGACCGCGAAAGATGGTACATGATCGACTCATCCTTCATGACTACATTGCCTGATACCTGGGGCATAAAAAGACGCTTCATACTGCTTCCAATCAATAAGTGGAACGAACCCTATCAGCGCGTATTCCTTGGAGGACTGACTTGTGACTCTCAGGATTACTACAACGCCGAGGCCCACGCCAATGCGGTTTTCCTGCCCAAAAACGAGAACAAGGATCCCTTGTACATTGGTTTTTTCAATACGGGCGCATACCAGGAATCCATTTCAGGTTTCGGGGGTGTCCAGCATTGCCTGATGCCGGCTCCCAAGATGGTCATAATAGGAGAAGAGAATGGCACGTATTACACCAAGCTTTTCTCCAAGGAACAGACTTATAAGTCCATGCTCAAACTTCTGGGCTATTGACAACATGTTGAGCAAAGCCAAGATACAATACATTAAAGCCCTGGAACAGAAGAAATTCCGTCAGGAACGACAGGAATTCATCCTGGAAGGCAGGAAAATGGTTCTGGAGCTGCTTAAAGCTCCTGGTCCCTTCCGCATTAAAGAGCTGTACCTGCAGGAAGATTTCCCCGAACCGGTTCAGTCCTCCGTGGCAGTATACATCTCGGCAAAGGAAATGGAAAGGATCTCCTTGCAGTCAACTCCCTCCGGTGCACTTGCTGTTGTGGAGATTCCAAAAGTACCACTGGCACCTCCCCGGAAAGACAACCTATATCTTGCCCTTGACGGGATTCGCGATCCGGGCAATTTTGGCACCATCCTGCGTCTGGCAGACTGGTTTGACTTAGCAGCCGTTTATGCATCACCAGACTGTGTGGAGCTGTACAATCCCAAAACCGTGCAATCCACCATGGGAGCCATTCTACGCGTTCCGGTCCATTACACACCCCTTGCCCCGCTTTTGAAAAATTGCACGCTTCCTGTCACCGGGTCCGTGCTTCAGGGGGGATCCAGCATCAACACCACTTTCCTGCCCTGCGATGGAATCATCGTCCTTGGCAACGAATCAAATGGGATCAGCCCGGAGCTGCTGGATCACATCCCGCTCAAATTGTACATTCCTCCTTACCGCGAGGGATCCGAATCATTGAATGTGGCTACCGCTGCTGCAATATTTTGCGCAGTTTTCCGTAGAAACCTTCCATCCCTGCCCAGATAGCCAGGTAAACAAGAATAATACCTGTATTGACTGCAAGTTTGGGAATCATGGACAGGTGTGCAAACATAAGGGAAAATAAGTAAAGTCCTACACCTGCCACCAGGTAGAAACCAATTTTAAGCCAGTTATAAGGTATGGGATAATGTTTGCGTCCCATCAGGGCACAGAGGACGGTCATTGACAGGTGACTGGCCAAGTGTCCCCAGGCTGCAGCCATATAGCCATAGCGTGGCATGAAAAGCAGATTTACCAACAGGGTGACAGCCAGTCCGGCTGATGTGATCAAAACAGCATTTCCGGTCTTTCCTGACAATTTGAACCAGATGCTGATATTGAAGTATATGCCCAGAAGCACGTAAGCCAGTGCCATTACGGGCACCACCACGATCCCCTCCCTGTAATTCTCACCTAAAATGAGTTCAAAAAGGTCCATATAAAGTAAAATACCCAGGTAAACCAGCATGCATATTGCTGTAAAGATATCCAGCACACGGGCATACGTCCTTGGTGCTTCTTTTTCGGCTGACTGTCCAAAGAAGAAAGGTTCCGCCGCGTACCGAAACATCTGGATGAAAAGGTTAATGAGTACGGCGAGCTTGATACCCGCCTGGTAAATCCCCATCTGCGCCCGCCAGGAGACATCTCCAGGAATCAGAAAACGGAAAAGCAGCCTGTCGCTGAAATCGTTCAGGATACCCGGCAATCCCGCTATCATCAGGGGAAGGGAATACATCATGAGCTTAGGCCAGAGTTTCCGGTCAAGGATGAAACTGCTTCTTTTCAGCAAATCAGGCAGGAAAAGCAATAAAGCCACGATGCAGGAGAGGAATATGGAAAAGAGAACGTAATTGTAATCAGGAACAGCCGTGATGAAACGGCCCAGGAATGCTTCGGGGTTTGCAGAAAGATAACGCGGGGCCCACAAAAAGAAAAGCAGGTTGAATCCCAGCTCGCAGCAAATCTTGATGGTTTTGAATACGGCAAAACGGAACGCCTTGTGCTCGTAACGCAAACGGGCAAACAATATAGCCGTAATGCTATCCAGTAAAAGTATCCCGGCTACATAAATAATGGATTGCGGGAATTCTGCATATCCCAGTTTCCCGGCGATCGGTTCCCGTAACATGACCACCACTGCAAAAAACAAACCGGCCAGCAGCGTTACGGTAGTGAGCGAAGTTGAAAACACCCTGGCAGCTCCGGCCTTGTCGTTTTTCTGTCCTGCCAGAGAAGCATAGCGGAAGCTGCCGGTCTCCAGACCCATGACCAGGACCACCTGCAACACGGCAATGTAT
>MTKX01002659.1_pt2 | contig 12008 bp, 13 predicted proteins | sample 1042771 | NCBI WGS metagenome assembly MTKX01 (sample SAMN06212183, study PRJNA360534) | anaerobic digester metagenome | biome: Wastewater treatment plant; material: sludge; isolation source: anaerobic digester fed with sludge from wastewater treatment plant | place: Denmark: WWTP Randers ... | reverse complement strand
GAGCCATACCGGGTTGAATAACAGACAAGAATTTTTTTCACGCTTAAAATCCCCGCTTGTACAAATGTTACTTTAATATTGGAGAATCTCCCTATTTACATTCCCGGTAATCCGGCCGGCTGCCGGTGGGTCCGGTAATGGAATACCAGTGATGGTCATGAAACAAAAAGATGTTTTCCAGGGCGTTCCCGGGATGCTGCGGCCTTTCAAGGAATATATGGAGAAAAAAGGGATCGCCGCCGGTGATCAGATCGTGTATTATGGCTGTCCGGGCACCTGCACACCGTTTGTCGAGCTCCTCGCGTTTGCGGTCAGGAGCATGGACCTTGAACAGGTCTTTGTTCCCTATGTTGACGAGACAAAAGCACAAAAGATGAAACTTGTTCCTGATATTGGGATGCAGGCTGGAGGGACAGTGAAGATCGTGAATCCGAAAGCAGTAGTGGTGATGGGCGGACTCTCGATGCCTAATGTTCCCGTTACCATGGAACAGGTGAAGTCGGCAGTCGAGAAACATCCCGGTGCCCATCTCGTCGGCATCTGTTTTATGAACATGTTTGAGAAAGCGGGATGGATCAAGGCGATGGATTTTGATCTTTTGATCGATGCAATGATAAATCCGGTTGATGTCTGGAAATAAAAAAAGGCTTCCCGCTCCTTTTCAAGAGAGAGCGGTTTTATTGTCTGGGATCAGAAGACTTTCTCTCCTGGATATCTCACATCCCTTTTTCAAACTCGCATGGGCGACGGATACCTCCTACATGATAACCGGGAAAAAGGACGAACATCGGACCAAACAAAAAAAATCGGTTTCTTACCGATAAAAAAAATGTGTTAGGAGTATTATTTCGGGCTGAGGTAGGGATTCCTGAGCGCCTTGTTGACGCCAAACTTTGCCCGCTCTTCTACGGTCTTCTGGTTCTTGGTAATCTTCTCGTTGGCCAGTTTTGAGACAAGCTCGAGCCCGGGTTTCACCTGCTCAATGGATTTTGTCTCAAAGCATCCTGCAGCGATTGCTTTCGTCCAGATGTCATCGCCTTTCTTGGTCCGCACAAATACCGTGCTCCAGCCGTCCGGGCTTCCGACAGACCCGGTAGAGACATCAGCGAGATTTGCAACGTAATCGAGGCAGACATGACAGCCTGGCTGTTCATATTTGTGGGTAACCTTCAGTGGCAGCTGGACCACCTGTCCGCGCTCGCCGTATACCCAGAACTTTCCTTTCCCGATCTCCATCTTCTTGACAGATTCGAGTTTCATCGCCGCATGGTCTTCAACAAGTTGCTTGATACTCTGGTAGGGGAAGTTTTCCATGCAAAAGATGCCAATTGCAAGGGCAATCTTGTCAGGGACATCACGAAGACCGGCTGGGTAGAGCTGGCCTTTCCGGACCGCCTGCATCTGGCAGGGGGTTCCGACGATGCCGATCCTGTCGAGACCATAGCTCCGTGTTGCCTCCTTGATGAAGGAGACGTTGGGGCTGATGTTATACCGGGTTCCCCTTGACTTCATCAGTTCTTCCACGGAAGTAGCAACAAATGGGCGTGGCCTCCAGGGCTCGTCACCGGGTCCGCTGACGATCGCGCCATCAATGATCCCTTCTTCGAGGGCATACGCGAAGAGCTGGGTTACGATACCCCCATCCTGAGCCTTCTTCAGGATCTCCTTGTCAGTGCTGCGTGCTGATACACAGAGTTTATAATTACCGAGTTCAGTTCCCATCATGTTCACCTCACTTGAGAGCTCCATCAATGGTTTCCAGTATCCCCTCGAATCCGGTAATGACATCGAAGTTGAAGAAGCTCCGCGGGCACTGGGCATAGCAGGCACCGCACTTGATGCACATCTCGCGGTTCACGTTGGGCTTTCCNNCAGAGCCCCTGGTTGATGACATCGTACATCAGGTCGCACCCGCATGCCTCTGTGCCACGCTCTGCAAGCTGCATGAGCGGGGTCAGATACTTCTTGGCAAGTTCCTGCTGGTCCTTGTTCCCCTTGAGGAGCAGGTATGCCATCACACAGACGTTCCTGATCAACTGGGGGGTCGGTGCACATCCGGGGATATACACATCCACCTTGATCAGGTCGCCCACGGGAAGGAATGATTCATGCTGCGGCTGGTTGGGCTGGCCGCCACGGCTGAACCTGGTGATATTACCATAACAGGCACATCCCCCAACAGCAACAACAACTGCTGCTTTCTCGCGTGTCTCTTTAATCTCATCAACTGAAATCTTGTCCTGGATGCAGACCGACCCTTCGACAAGCGCAACATCCATCTTGGGGATGTGGCGAACGTCTGCAAGGGTCAGGCCATAGACCAGGTCAGCATATCTGTCAAGGATTGTGAGCAATCCTCCGTAATTGTCTGCTAAGGATACAAGGCAGCCTGTACATCCACTCATGTGTACATGGCCAACTTTTATCTTGTCTGCCACAGGCTTATCCTCCTTTTGTAAAACTTCTGCCTTTTTTTCAACATCAGCTTTCACCGGAACAGGGCTCTCTTCCGATTTTTTGCTGTTGTCCTTCGTTCCGAAGATTCTTGATAGCCATCCCATAGTCCACCCCTATTAATTCCAATACATGACGGACAGTTCTTGGGATTGCCTTTTGTACTTCATCAGTGAGCCCCAGTTCGAACTCGGGGGCGGTAACCCTTCGTGGCTGGCATCCGATAACCGTGATATCGATTGAATCTTTCAGGCGCTGGAGCGGCTCGGTGAGATCCCACGAATGGATATCCCGGTAGCTCCCCGCAGGCAGATCCTCGACCGAAAAGTCCCTGATCTCACCTGGTTCTGCACCAAAATCGGCAATATCAATGATGATGAGCCGTTTTGTATGCTCGGGATCAATCAGGGTAAAAATAAAGTGAGGTCCGCCGAGTCCGGCGTCAATGACCTTTATTGTATCGGGGAGTTCGAGGCAGCCTAATTCTTCTGCTACGGCGGGGCCAAACCCGTCATCAGCAAAGAGCGGATTCCCGCACCCTGCAACCACAATTTCCGGAAACAGCATGGGGTTACACTCACTGGATGAGTTTCTGGGCAACTATCCTCTTGTCTTCATCAATGACAATCATGTGGGTAGCACATGAGACGCACGGATCATAACCGCGTACCACCATCTCGGCAACCTGCCACGGCGCACCTGCCAGTGCACGGCTGCAGGTAGGGAAGTTCCAGGTGGTCGGAACGAGCATCTCGTACCAGAGCACACGGCCATCCTTAACCTTTGCGAGGTGAACATCAGTGCCACGGGGGGCCTCATTCGCTGCCCAGCCCATAGAACCATCTCCCTGGGGAATGGGATCTGCAAGGATCTTTCCTGAAGGGTTGTACTCATCAAGGGCATTGATGATAGTATAGAGACAGTCAGTGTACTCGAGCTGGCGTGCGATATGCTGGCCCCAGGTTCCCTTCTCGTCATAGTTTTTGAATTTGACCAGTCTTGCCCGTGGCCCTACCTCGACTGGGGCGCCGTCGTACAGCGGGACACCGGTGCAGGCTTCCATCTGAGGGTTGACTTTCGTCCCGACTGGAGAAGTACCGCCAATCGGGTAGCTCGGGTCTGCCAGGCTGACTTCTCCCTCACCCATGTACCAGTCCCATGGCCTTACATCAGTCCAGCGCTTGGGATCCCAGCCGGGGTTCTCGTCGAGGTTTGAGCTGCCGTACATCGGATCTGCTGCCATGTAGCCCTGGTTGTGGTATCCGAGGGTCTTAGGCAGCGGGATCTGTTTTCCGCCGACCTCTGTCCAGTCTCGCTTCTGCATATTCCTGATCACGGCAATCATGAAATCCATCTGCTCGTGGGCAAGAACCAGGCCTTCCTTTGCAAGATCGTACATCTTGCTCTTTGCACGCGGGGTACAAGCCTTGTACATTCCACCGACACGGGGATTACTCGGGTGGACTGCCTCACCGCCGGCGATTTCGCCGATCGTCTGGCCTATCTCCCTGAGTCTCTGGATCCGTTTTGCGACACTCCGGACTGGTTCCTCGGGGGTGAACGGATTGATCTTCTTGTCTGTGCCAGGAATATAGAAATCGGGCAGGATCAGGATGTTGTGCAGCGCAGTGCTGTGGAGCCGGTTGGCACACTGCAGCACGATACGGAGAAGCTTGGCATCCTTCGGGATCTCGCACCGGATTGAGCCTTCCATCGACTCAATTCCGGCAAGCGTATGGGCAATCGGACAGATACCACAGACGCGTGATGCGATCTTTGGCACCTGGTCCATGGTCTTGCCAATGGCAAGCTTCTCCACACCCCGTACAGGGGTAATGGAGAGCCAGTCACCACGCTCAATGATGCCCGCATCGTCCACTTTGAGGACGAGCTTTGAGTGCCCCTCATGCCTTGTGGTTGGGGAAATCTCTACAATTTTTGACAATAGTATCGCCTCATATTATTGTGTTGTTCGTTTTTTGCGGTACTGGTGTTAATCCACACAACTCATCTCAATGGATGAATGACCGTACAGAGTACGTTCATCTACAATAGATTCACTCCTGTATATATCAGCTGTGTCGTATTCCAGTCTGAAATGGCCTTCAAATGCCAAAATAGTTAATTTTATATGGAAATTATATTGCTGAAATGGTAATCAGCAGCGGAACGGGATTTTTGAAAATTCACAACCTCACCGTGTCAGAAAAAATTATTGATGGCACCTATAGCGAGAGTTGATTCATTTCTGTTCCCCATTCAATTCGACGTAAAGCTCTGCCATTGTTGCCCTGCGCTCTGCGTAGGCATCATGCTGGTGGATACTCTCTTCGTTTGTCTGCTTGATGGTAATGAGAGAATCACCCGGGAGATCCCTGAATTCAGCGAGCACTTTCTTTGCTACTTCTCTCACACAGTCCTCGACAAACCGGGGATTCTTATGGGCGTTCAGAACGACATAGCTCTCATCACCCCGTTTCAGTAATTCAAAGATATTGGTGCTCATCGAGTCCTTCAGAATCTTGATGATCTTTTCCAGTTTTACGTGCTGATCATCATCTATCTCTATACAGAGGAATCCCCGGCCTCGCTGGTTATGGGTTGCCATGGGAACTTCGCGAAGGAATGAATCTATCTTTTCATCCTCTACGTTCAGGTCTTTCAGGACATAGATCGCCCGCTCTTTCATGATATCCTGTGCACAGGGGCATGCCGTCATACCGGTCACTTCGGCACCGATACTCTTCCGGACGATTGGATCACGGAATGTCCGCCTGGCAACGGCACGGGCATGGACCTTCACCACTTCGTGGCAACTGGTATGGGATACCGGAGTCTCCCGCTTGACCATGAACTGGCTCCTCATCAGGACTTCCGTCCTGTCTGCATATTCATGACGATCCAGCAGTTTGCGTGCCACCACGCTGCAGAGGTCTTCGATCTCCTTAACATCACCATCGATTGCCTGCTGAAGAACTTCGTCAATAACTTCAAAATTCCTCGAAAGGTTCGCTCCTTTCAGACTTCCCGGAAGATCAACAAAAACATCAAAATTGGAAATGAATATGACCGGGCGTTTCTCACCCCGGGAAACTTCAACCAGTTTCTTGACATTCTTCACGCCAACACGGGTGAGGTTGATACGGACTGCCGGTGTTGTTGACTGGATGTCTGGCAAATCTCGACCCATCTTCGCACTCTTTAGTTCGTGAATATTGCATCGCTCCCGCTCATTGTATTTTGGACAGGGTGTGAAATGTAATTTTTTTATATAATATTTAAGTGCTCTGTTAGCGATATCTCTTGGACGTAGTATGATTAAGAAATTTTATGAATCCGATGCTGACCTTTCGGTTTTCGATGGAAAACGTATCGCAGTTATCGGCTATGGATCGCAGGGGAGAGGACAGGCACTGAACCTGAAGGACAGTGGCCTCGACGTCATCATAGGGCTCCGACAGGGAAAGAGCTGGGATCTTGCCAAGGCCGATGGTTTCAGGGTGTATCCGGTGTCCGAAGCGGTGAAAACGGCACAGGTCATCCAGATACTGCTCCCCGATGAAAACCAGGGGGGGGTATACAAAAATGAGATTAAGCCCCATATGACGACCGGCAAATGCCTGATGTTCTCCCATGGATTCAATATTCATTTCGGACAGATCGTTCCTCCTCCCGATGTTGATGTTATCATGGTGGCACCAAAAGGGCCCGGCGCTCTGGTACGGAGGATGTACGAGGAAGGAAAAGGCGTCCCGGCACTTATCGCAGTTCATCAGAACTATTCAGGCCATGCCCAGGAAATTGCCCTTGGATATGCGAAAGGGATTGGCGCAACCCGCGCAGTAGTACTGGAAACGAGCTTCCGCGAAGAGACTGAAACGGACCTGTTCGGAGAACAGGCGGTGCTCTGCGGTGGGATGACCTCCCTTATCAAGGCCGGGTTTGAAACCCTTGTCGAGGCGGGCTATGCACCTGAGATGGCGTATCTGGAGGTACTCCACGAGACCAAGCTGATTGTTGATCTCATTTACGAAGGAGGCTTTACGAAGATGCGGAATTCGATCTCGAATACTGCACAATATGGAGATCTCACCCGCGGTCCACGGGTTATCGGCCCAGAAAGCTACCTCGCCATGCAGGAGATCCTGCGGGAAATCCAGACAGGGGAGTTCGCCCGCGAATGGATGCTTGAAAACATGGTCAACAGGCCGGTCTTCAACGCGCTCACAAAAGAGGACGAAGAGCACCTCATTGAAGAGGTGGGAAAGGAAGTCCGCTCCCTTATGCCCCAGTTTCAGAAGAAGTAATCCAAATCCTTCCGTTCACTTTTTGAGATATTTTGGGTGCGGTAACTTATTTCAAGGGAGTATGCCGATGCAAAACAACCCTTCAGCTGCTTACCTGCATTAGTCTTGTTTCCAAAAATCCAGAGAGTATGAACGGATCATCGCCTTCCTGGTAGGTTTGACTTATTCAGGGACTCAAGGATAAGGAAAATCTTCATCAGGATTGGTCAAGATCGGGGGAAAAAGGACACCCCCCCGGCAGTTTGGGAACAGGGCCCTTTACCTCTCCGATTCATCTCGCCAAAATATCTAACCCTTCATACTACGGGTAAAGGATGAAAGAGCAAACTCGAGCTGATCTTTTGAGAGGCTGCAGATTCCCCCGGGATGCCGGATTTCGAGTCCTTCGGAGGTAACCTCCCCGATTATTCTGCAGTCGAGATCCTCCAGTGAGGATTCGCTTTTATACGCTATCAGAAACCTGCCATATGTCTCTGAAAGGAGTGCGGGAAGTGCAGGACCTTCAAGTCTCACCCGCGCTCCTGGCAAAAACGTTGCAAGTGCGGCAGCGAGACCCCCCTGAGAGATATCAGTTACTGCAATACTCTTGTCAGAAGCGGATAATGAGCGGATGACCTTCAGAACAGAATGTTCAGCTTTTGGAGGCGGCGTTCCGCCGCAGGAAAGGATCGCATCGAGAACCGATCCTCCAAAATGGGCTCCTTCCTGCCCGCAGACTGCCAGCCCCATCCCGGGTTCAGGTTTCACGGCACGGGTAACAGGGACCCGGCCAACCATTCCAATCGACGGGGTTGGTTTTATCCGGGTTAACATCTCATCGCTCTCGTTGTAGAGGGAGACATTTCCTCCTACTACAGGGACCCCGATACTGCGGGCCATATCTCCCATCCCTTTCACACATTCAGAGAGCTGCCAGTAGATATCGGCATGGACCGGGCTCGCAAAGTTCAGGCAGTTCACGATACAGAGCGGATCGGCCCCGATACATGCAAGGTTTGCTGCATTCTCGTATACCGCATTTGCAGTACCGCTATAGGGGGAGAGGAATATCTGTCGAGGGTTGCATCCGCAGGAGAAAGCAAGACCAAGGGATTCTCCTCCGAGACGTAACAGGGCTGCATCGTGGAAAAGAGAGATCGTCCTTACCTGAACATCATGATCATATTGTTCGACTACCCAGGCCCGGGATGCAACTTCCGGATAGGAGAGAACCTTGAGGAGGAGATCGTCCAACGTTCCTGAAGGGGGGGTAAATGGTTCCACTGCGTTATAGGGCTGGCTTTCCCAGTTACATTCCGGGGCATCGCTGCAGAGGAAGAGGATCGGGATATCAGCGACCGTTTTCCCATGGAATTTCACGATATAACGGGGTTCAGCGATCACCTCCCCGATATCGCTCCATTTGAGATCGTATTTCTCGGCAATGCTGCCCATCAGGGATGCATCCGATGGCGCCACCTCAATAAGCATTCGTTCCTGCGATTCGGCAAGCATAATCTCAACCGGACGCATATTAGGTTCGCGCTGGTGTACACGATCAGCATGGATCAGACCGCCAAACGTGCTGCACATCTCGCTGGAAGCCCCGGCAAGCCCGGCGGCCCCGAGATCTCGGCAGGAAAAGATCTTCCCCGTCTCTGCCATCTCGAGGATGGCCTCAATGAGCAGCTTTTCCGTGAACGGATCCCCTATCTGGACACTCGGGCGGTCCTCAGCTTCTGAATCTTCAGACAAATCCCTGGAAGCAAATGATGCTCCTCCAAGACCATCCCTCCCTGTCGATGCGCCTATGAGAACGAGGTGATTTCCCGGCTGTTTTACCCGCGCAGTGATGAAACGTTCGGGATGGACAATACCCACACAGACCACATTGACGAGTGGATTGCCGTTGTAACTGCTGTCGAAAGCGAGGTCTCCCCGCACAACAGGAACCCCGATACAATTCCCATATCCCCCTATCCCTTCCACCACGTGTTCAAGGAGGTACCTGTTCTTTTCCCTGTCGAGCGGTCCGAAATAGAGCGGGTCCATCAGCGCGATAGGCCGAGCGCCCATCGAGAGGACATCACGAACGATGCCTCCCACCCCGGTCGCCGCACCATCATGGGGATCAACGTAACTCGGGTGATTATGACTCTCCATTGAGATGGCAAGCGCTGTCCTTTCGCTGAAACGGACAATCGCTGCATCATCACCTGGGCCGAGTATGACATCGGCGCCGCTGGTCGGGAGCGTTTTTAACAGGCGCTTTGTTGATCGGTAACTGCAGTGTTCACTCCAAAGATTTTCGAAGCATGCGAGTTCGACATCGGTAGGTTCCCGTCTGAGGGTAGTTCTTATGGTGGAAAGGTCTGCGGCCGACAACATGGTGATAGATGAGCTCTCTCTCTGAAACCATAAAGTTCCATCGCGCAGAGGTAGCATGGTGGGGTTTTTACGGGCCTGGAGGGAATATATAGGAATATGGTTGATCCATACGAGGCACTCCTCAAAAAGGCATATTCCAATGTGACCGAGCAGAGTGAGTCCACAGAACGGTTCACCGTCCCTGATGCCAGAGTTTACATTGAAGGAAAAACGACAATTCTTGAAAATTTTGCAGAGATTGCCGACGTGGTTCGCAGGGATCAGGACCATCTCATGAAGTATCTGCTTGGTGAGCTTGGCACGGCAGGAAAAATTGACGGAACACGAGCTATCTTCAACGGGAAGTTCGAATCATCCCTGATTAACGGCCTTGTAAAGGGATATGTTGATGACTATGTCATCTGCTCTGAATGCGGAAAACCGGATACCCGCCTTGTGAAGGATGACAGGGTCCTCCTGCTCAGGTGCGACGCGTGTGGCGGGCACCGGCCGGTTCGGAAAAGGAAGGCACGTTCTGAGCCGGTGGGAAGTGATCTCCAGGAAGGACAGGAACTTGACGTTGAAGTTCAGTCGGTCAGTAAACGTGGAGACGGGGTCGTGAGAATGGGTCGGTATATCATGTACATCCCTCGGGGAAAACCGGGACAAAAAGTAAAAATACGGATATCCCGGATATCTGGCTCAATTGTTTTTACAGAACAGATATAATTTTTTTATGCAGCTGCTACTTTTCCGGGATTTTCCCCAGCAGTTCCGTACAATACCCTGACAAGCGGGTGCAGGCATCCTTGATCGCGGCAAGCGGATCACGGTCCCCCTTTGTGGTGACCAGCAGTTCAGGATCAGAGAACTGGAATTTGATCAGATACCGGGCAACATCAACACCGGGATCGGTCAGGATCTCCTCAGTAAGGGTGTTCATGAACGTATGCCCTTCACCTGAAATAATCAGACGTGCCTTATTCTTCTCAAGCTCAAGAATTTTGATATTCATCCCACCTATCATTGAGAGATGAACTGGTATATAGGTATGTGTAGTCCAACGAGTGAAAATTTGAGCGCAATCAAGGTCTCATTGCCGTGTTGACGCATCCACTGGGGGGTGAGAGCTGTTTTGTGGAGCCAGTTTTTTTAAAAACAGTATGTCTCTCCATCTTTCCCCGTGTGAGGGAGATCCCAGGGTATGGTGTGGCTCATATGAACACATCTGAAATCCCCGACCATGAGTCTTTTTGCAAGAGCACAGGCCTCGTTATAGTTCATGTGCTTGGGGATTTGAATAGATGGCGGGACCAGTGCGTCAACGAAAAGGAGATCGGCTTTGGAAAAGAACGAGAGTGTCTCCTGCGGGATATCTGCATTTGAATCAGAAGTGAATGCAATTTTTGCCTTTCCATCAGTCAGGACAAGACCATATGTCTCAACAGGTGGATGATTCACCGGAACCAGCGTCACCCGGAGTCCGAAGAGGCTGAATGGACGGAATGGTTCTGCAGGATTTCGCTGAAACTTCAGGAACCTGAAAATATTCCCGCAATAGTCGAGTACTTGTGGAGCAGCATAGACGGCAGGCATGGGTTGAACGCGGTAAAATTCACCAAAACCCATGAAGTGATCATAATGGCCATGGGTCCATATCACCGCATCAATATGGGGAGATCCATAGACCAGCAGCTGCTGCCTCAAATCGGGTGAAGAGTCNNATGAGTGAGGGCATAGGTACATTGTGGACAAGAGCATCCTACCTTCGGCGTCCCGATTGCATCTCCCGTCCCCAGAACTGTAATGTTCATCCTATAACCAGTTCTGGCGGCGCACCGCACCTCTGCTGCTGACGAGAATGATTCCCCGTTCGATATCACAGTCGTTGATGTGAGTTCTTCCCTCAATCAGCGATGAGAGAAGAGCTTCCTTTATCATTATCCGGAGATCAGCACCGGAAAATCCTTCAGTGTTGTCGGCAACAGCTCCAAAATCGCACTGGCAATCGATGGAACCGGTGATGTTCCTGATGATCTGGGCCCGCATTTCCCGTTCAGGAAGAGAAAACTCAACTATCTCGTCGAACCGCCGCCATGCCGCTTCGTCAAGCAACTGAGGATGATTTGTTGCACCTATCAGGAGAACCCCATTACGGATGAGGCTGATCCTGTCAATATTTTTCAGGAGTGAATTCACTGCCCTCTTCATGGCCCCATGATCGTCGGTAACCCTGCTCTTGGCAACGAAATCGAATTCATCAATGAAGAGGATACAGGGAGCGAGCCTTTTTGCAAAATCAAAGATCCTGTCGATATTTTTCGAGGTCTCTCCAAGATACTGGGAGGTTACCATGGAGAGGCGCACTTCAATAAGAGGGAGGTGCATCTCCCGGGATAATCCAAGAGCGAGGCTTGTCTTGCCCGTACCGGGTGGTCCGACAAAGAGGAGTTTTCCAACCTCATGAATACCATGCCGCTGCAGGGTCTCACGGTGTTCCCGCGCGGTTTTAATCTTGCTGATGATCCGCTTCTGCCCATCGGTGCAGACGAAATTTTCAAATGTTTGTTCAACCTCATCCGGGGCACTTATGATGACAAGGTCCATGCCCGATTTGAGGGATTCATCTTCCGAAAGGATTGTAGCTATCTTCTTATCGAGGAACAGTCGGGTATCTTCGTATGGCGGATTCGCAGCCCGGACAATGGGGTAAGAGGGAGCAGTGGTATCAAGGGATCCCAGGTAATATGCCAATGCCGGATTCCTTCCGGCAAGATTGATGCCCCCTTTTCGTACAAACCATCGCATTGCCGCATCAAGGCTCGTCACATGGATACGTTGGCCGAAATCATCACACGTGATAACCGGGATTTTGGATAGTTTTGAACAGGCATCCTGAAT
>MTKX01008516.1_pt3 | contig 12013 bp, 13 predicted proteins | sample 1042771 | NCBI WGS metagenome assembly MTKX01 (sample SAMN06212183, study PRJNA360534) | anaerobic digester metagenome | biome: Wastewater treatment plant; material: sludge; isolation source: anaerobic digester fed with sludge from wastewater treatment plant | place: Denmark: WWTP Randers ... | reverse complement strand
GGACGCCATAACCCCGCATGAAGTAGAGGCGACGCATGCGTCGCCGCTACTTTACATCCATCTTTGTAGGGGTACCTCTCCCGTGGCTAACCGTTATCCGCGGTCAGGCACAGGGGCCTGACCCTACCCCGATAACTCTTTAATTGTCGGTTTTATTATTTCGGGCGATGCGTGCATCGCCCGTACCCATAAATCGTTTCTTGTAGGGGTAGCCCCTTGTGGCTACCCGCCTGTATGGGTTTGCATTCCCCTCAGGAGGTTAGGTGTATACACCCCATCCCCCGACACCCTATTTACCTGCCATCAGGCACACCCATAAAAAACCCTTAACTCAACCGATGAACGAGCACCGCGACGACAATGACCATCCCAAGCACCCGGTGCAGCAGCGCCATCTTTTTGCGGCGGTCATTATCCTTTTGCCTGGTTAGCCCGAAACCCAACACGGACTGTGATGCCAAAGCCAACCCTGCAATCAACCCTGCCACAGGGATTTCACCATAACGCGAGTATTGCAGAGCGAAATGGATGATGATCGCTCCCACCGCCACAAAACCCGCATAGCGATGCGTCTTGTTTACAAATTGGAACAGCTTTTTGAGCCAACCTGGTAAGGGTTTTCCACCCCTGCGTAGTTGTTCAACAACTGCCAGCAAAATGGGACGTGATGCCAAATAAAAAACGCTGATCAAACCAATCAAACCAAAAACACCGCCAAACTTATCCATTGCTCCTCCAATAACAGATTTACGTGATTAGATACGAAGCCAGCTCTGCCAGGTTATTACAAACCAGGTCGGGCTGGTAGATCGTGCTTGCCAGATCTTCGAGTTTTGTCTCGCCGCTAAGCACCAACACAGTCGTGATACCAGCTGTCTTGCCGAGAGCGATGTCGGTGTAGAGTCGATCACCGACCATGACCATTTCCTTGGGTTCGAGCCCCCATTCCTCTGCCAGGGCATTTACAATCCCCGGATTCGGCTTGCCAATCACCACATCGGCTTTCCGCCCTGTGGAAGCCTCCACCAGGCTCATCATCGCACCAATGTCGGGTACAGGCCCTTCAGGCGATGGACAATTGACATCTGGATGGGTGGCAATGTAGGGCAATCCCTGTCGCACAAAGCGGCAAAAAGTGCTTAAGCGCGCGTAAGTCAGAGTAGTGTCAAAGCCAATCACGACCACTTCCGGAACGCTCTCACTCAGCTCCAGACCGGCTGATTTGAAGCTCTCTGCCAGGCTCGGCGTCCCTAACAGGAAGACTTTACTGCCCGAATGGTGCTTTTTCAAATATGCGATAGTGGCATCGCCGGCAGTGAAAACGCGGGCGTCTCCCTCCCTAACTCCTAAGCCTGTCAACTTGTTTACGTAATCCTGCTTACTGCGAGATGAATTGTTGGTCAGAAAGCTGAAAGGCAATCCGTGATGGTTGAGATGCTCAAGAAGTTCCGAGGCTCCAGGGAGAAGGCTATCCCCCAGATAAAAGGTGCCATCCATATCCAGTAAAAATGCTTTGGCTTCACTCAAAAGATGTTGGTTAATGTTTGATGTTGACATTCATTTTGACCCTACTAAAATCAAAGAACACGAAAGGAAATAACCATGAATACGATTTGCTATTCTGTTCCAAACATAAGCTGCAATCACTGTGTGATGCACATTCAAAAGGCACTCCAGCCCTTGGCAGGCGTCAAAAAAGTGGATGTAGATCTCGCCAGCAAGTCAGTCACAGTTGAGTTTGACTCGCCGGCAACAGAGCTACAACTGAGAGCTGTTCTGGCTGAAATCGGTTATCCCGCAGCCTGATCAAAGCCTAAGCCTTCGGATAGCCTTATTCGCCAGTTCATCCGCCCGTTCATTGTAACGGTTGCCCGCATGCCCTTTGACCCAGGTCCAGTTTATCTCGTGTCTTGCCATTTCGCGATCAAGTTCCTGCCAAAGATCCGCGTTCAGCAAAACGCCATCTTTTCGCTTCCAGCCACGAGCTTTCCAACTTGGTATCCACTCGGTCGCTGCTTTGACCAGGTAACTTGAATCAGTGAACAGCTGAACGATTGAAGGCTGATTTAGCGCTTTCAACCCCTCAAGCGCAGCGGTTATCTCCATGCGGTTATTTGTTGTTTGCGGCTCTGCGCCATTGATTTCTTTTCTATGCCCAGGTGTGATCAAAATTGCCGCCCAACCACCTGGTCCGGGATTTCCCCAACAAGCCCCATCTGTATAAATTTTTATTTCAGGTTTATCGCTCAAGGCTGCCTCGCGGGATACTCCGGTAGGGTCTGCTTGAGCATGTCGATAATGCTGGAGAAATATTCTGGTTCGAGACCGTAAATCCTCATGTAGGCATCCTGTAAGATGTAACGGTTAATTCCCCATGAGACTGCCTCAGGTGCCAGAGTCAGGTGGACGCCGTCCTTCAGGGCAGATGCCCAGGCAGGATGAAAAGCCGCGTAATCGGCGGCAACCACGGCAGGATGCCCTGTGGCAGGCCATAGACCGGTTATGTCAACCAATCTGGCCTGCTGGGAGGGCTGCAGCATCCATCGGACGAAGAACCAGGATGCCAGGCTGATTTCAGGTTCAGCAGCGTTGATGCCAACACTGATCGATTCCAGCGAGATTGATCCTTTTCCATCAGTGGTCGGATAGGGAATGGTCTCCCAGTTGATCACTGTCATTTTTTCGGGTAAGTAGTACGTCTGCTGATTAAGTTCGCTCAATGTACCTTCATAGGCAAGCGCGTATTTATCCACGAAGTATTGATAAGGGGTGGGCTCCAATCCGACCCACGAAGTGTCATCAACAAAAGCCTGTTTTAAGGTTCGGAAGGAAACATCGAGAGCATCATCTTGCAAGCTTAAAACCTGGTTTTCAAGCGAATAGGTTCCACCAAAGGCAGCATACCAGCTCTGGGCGGAAAGGATCGATTTAGATAGCAGCAAGCCACCTGTGCCATTATTGACCCAGACGTTATCACTCAAATTGGCTTGTAAACCTGCCTGCATCTGGCTCGCAAAATCATCCCATGATAGCGGCAGCCCCTCCAAACCGAGTTCTTTTGCCCAACCTGTTCGGTAGTAAATCAATCCCGCGTCAAACGCCAACGGTAGTGTAAAGCGTTGGGAGGCTTCGTTCCCCTCGGGAGCAAAAGCCGCAAATGGTGAACTCTTGCGGTAAGTGTCCAATGCTCCCCAGGTAGGATCGTTGATGTAGTTACTTAAATCCACAAAAACGATCTGGTTTTCTGGGTTCAGCAGATCGTAAGTTTTTCCAATCAAGACGTTCGCGTCCAGATCTCCCTTTTGCAATGCAACTGACATCTCATCATCACTGCCAAAGGACTCAGCCACTGCCCGAATTCCCCAGGAATTAGTCAGGTTGAAGTCATCAATCAATTGGTTCACCCGGCTTTGGTCCCTGACCCATGGATAGGCAACCTTCACTTCCTTACCTCGTAGTTCCTGAAGATCTACTTCCAGTGTAGGTTTACTGGTCGGCACAGGTGTCGCGGTTGGCGGCACAGGTGTGGGTGTACGGGTTGGAGGAAGCGTTGGTGTAGGAGTCACCGCCTGACAGGCACTGACTAAAATGAGCATGCAGAGCAACAGCAATGAAATGGATCCATTTTTTCTCATATTTTTTCCCATAAAAAACGGGAATGGATGGGAGTCGAACCCACGACGGCTCTTACCGACCCGACACTGATTTTGAAGACCAGGAAGCCCACCGGGACTTTACCATTCCCGGTAAAAGGATAATTCAAAACCAGCCGGCTTGCAACCCTCCCGCATTACATAAATGAAGATTCACGGTGAAAATTGGCAACTGATTTGACCTGAAATAACAACTAATGCTAATATATTATTAACAAGCTGTTATACCTTTGATAAAACGGTGACGAAACCCTATCCAGTGAGTATAATAATTAGTTGGCGCATCAACTAGATTTTGTGCGTTATTGAGGAAATATGACAGACTACAACAACCGAACACCGGACTGGGTGAAGAACGCCGTCTTCTATCAGATCTTCCCTGACCGGTTTGCCTGGAGTTCAAGGGTTAACAAACCGGGTCTATTTGAAAAATGGGACAGCACACCCACCATCCACGGCTACAAAGGTGGCGACTTGATGGGAGTCTACGAGAAGTTGGATTATCTCGAAGATCTTGGTATTAATGCGATCTACTTCAATCCGATCTTCCAATCAGCATCGAACCACAGGTACCACACCCACGATTACTATCTGATTGATCCCCTTCTTGGTGGGAATGAAGCTTTTAAGACCTTACTGGATGCAGCCCACAAACGTGGAATCCGAATCGTGCTGGATGGCGTTTTTAACCATGCCAGCAGAGGTTTTTACCCATTCAACCACATCCTCGAAAGCGGTCCAGATTCACCATACATTGATTGGTTCATTGTCCACGGTTACCCACTTAACGCCTATCAAGGCAAACCGAACTATTCTTGTTGGTGGAACAATCCCGCCTTACCAAAATTGAACACTGAGAACCCAATCGTACGCCGCTATATTATGGACATTGCGCGTTATTGGATTGAACAAGGCATCGATGGCTGGCGTCTGGATGTTCCATTTGAAATTACCACAACAGGATTCTGGGAGGAATTCCGCGATGTGGTAAAGACTGCTAACCCTGATGCTTACATCGTTGGCGAAGTGCCAACCGAAGCCCAGGAATGGCTCAACTCAGGTGAGAAGTTTGATGCCGTCATGAATTACCAATTGACACACGCTGCAGTTAGTTTCTTTGGCGGCGATTCATTAGACCACAAACTAGCTGAGGGCATGATGGGTCTTCCACAGCCCCAACCAATGAACGTCCAGGCATTTGCCCACCGCACAAGTGAGCTGCTCAAGATCTACCCCCAGGAGTTTGCCTATGCGCAGATGAACCTCCTCGACAGCCACGATATGCCCCGCTTCTTGAGCCTGATGAATGGCAACGTTGACAAACTGAAGCTTGCCTACAATTTCGTTCTTACCTACCCCGGTGCGCCCTGCATCTATTATGGAGATGAAATTGGTCTCGAAGGTGGCAGGGATCCTCTCTGCCGCAAGGGTTTCACATGGCGTGAAGAAGATTGGAATGTCGGTCTTCGTGACGCGATCATGGAAGCTATCACTATCCGCCACGCCATCCCTGCCCTGCGTACTGGATCCTACGAGCCCATCTATGCTCAGGATGGCGTATTAGCTTACCTGCGACGGGATGAATTGGACACAGTACTGGTTGTTCTGAACAACACCAATGCTGCAGTAAAACTCACGCTTGCCACAGGTGATGCCTACGAAAATGGCACAGAGCTGCAGGATCAACTTAGCGACAAGAATGTCACCATTGAGCAGCAGCAGATCAACGAACTTGCTTTGCCTGCCATGGGGGCAATGATCTTCGCATAACCCCCTTGCTTTTGTGGAACTGACCCCAACCTGGGGTCAGTTTACTTTAATAGTCAGGTCAGGAATGGAAAAAATTCTGGTAGTTTCTCGATAACTAATGGAATAAACTTCAACGCCAGGATGCCGCTTAGTGCTCCGATAAGCCAACCCACCAGGACGTCTGAGAAGTAATGCAGTCGTAATGCCACCCTTGAGTAACCAACCAGGACAGCCCAAACGATTAGCCCAAGGAACAACAATGGATTCTGGAATTCCAGTGCCAGGAATGCGATCGTCATCGCGCGGGCAGCATGCCCCGATGGAAAAGAGTGAGGGTCAGTGACCCGATAGATGCTGCCCCATTCACCCTCAGGACGCGGGCGGCGTAACAGGAATTTGATGCCAAGCACAATCACTGCCAGGCTGGCAAGCCCAAATGCCCAAAGGATGGCGGTGGTGCGGATGGCTCCCCGTGTAAAAAACCAGACCAGGGTCAGTCCGATCAACCAATACCACGAATCACAGCTGTGCCCCATCAGGGCGACTAACTTATGAGCGACACTTTTTTCATCTTTCAAAACAAGACGTGCTGAAATTTCTTCATCCACTTTCTGGATACGTTCAAGTAATTTCAAATTCATGCTTGCCTGCTTAGCGAGTGAAAAACGGAATGGCGGCAATAACCCCAAAGGCAACCAGCACCATCACAGCAGCCAGCCATACCTGCCGTTTAGACCGATTGTCTTCCAAGCGAGTGCCTGCATCGGTTCGGCGAAACGCCAGCAGCGGACCTGCCATATAAGCGAAGAAGAAACCCGCGAGCAAGCCTCCGAGGTGCCCCCAATTATCGGTGTTGCTACCTGGTGAGATGCCGATAAACAGGTTTAGCACCAACACAAACGCCAGGTTCATCAGGATCCCCTGGCTTTGCTTGCCAAAAACCTGTCGGTTCTGCCAGATAAAGACTCCCTCAGCGGCAAGCAGCCCAAAAATCGCTGTGGACGCTCCAAGAGAATTGAAGCCACTCAAGACAAATGAGAGGACATTGCCTCCAAATGCACCAATTACATAAAGCAGGATAAAACGACTCTTGCCATAGAACGGCTCAATTTGACGGCCGAGAATACTCAGAGCGTACATATTGAACATCAGATGAATCAAGCTGGAATGCAGCAAAGCTGGCGTTAGAAACCGCCAGAATTCGCCTGCCAGAATTGCAGGGTTTATCTTACCCAACAACACAAAGAGCAGATCGAAACCATAAACCCGTTCCACAACCTGTTGAACAACATAAAAGAGGATCGTAAGACCCAAAAGCGAATAAGTAAGCAAGGGAAATCCTGGCAACTGCCAGGGTTTCTTTACGCGCCCTAGCTTTACCCCGGGATCTTCCGGGCGTGGTGGTTCAGGCTGGAATTGAAACTCAGAGCCAGCCTCTGGTTTATTTTGTTCGGTCATAAATCTACCTTGCGCGGAGTCGTTCGCATGTGTTCGGCACGGATGATTGCCTGGATGTCGTCGATCGTTTTATCAAGGTGATGTTCAGAATTGACCACCAGGTAGTCGAACTGATCTATCATGGCAAATTCCAGCGCCGCGGTTTTAAAGCGGAGTTCCAGTTCTTCGGGGGTCTCACTACGTCGTTCGAGCAATCGGTTCACCCACTCATCGCGCGAACTGGCCGTCAGAAAGATCAGGATGGCTTCGGGGCAGATTTTGCGTATGGTCATCGCGCCTTGCACATCAAGCCGCATAATGACATCCTTCCCAGAAGCAAACGCTTCACGCACCTGCGATTTAGGGATGCCTTTGTAATCTGAATAGACATTGGCATGTTCCAAAAGCTCATCCGCTTCGATCATGGCTTCGAAGGTCTCACGTGAGACAAAGAAGTAATCCCGACCATCTACTTCATCCGGTCTCGGTGGACGCGAATTCATCGTGATCACGAAGTGGGTGTCAGGGTTCGTTTTTCGCAAAAGACCAACCACTGCATCTTTTCCGATTCCAGAAGGACCGGAGATAACGATCAGGAGTGGGTTGGTAGGCGGGGTTCCAAATTGCATAGCTGGTTAGGCCATCCCTTCTTGCTGTTAGTTCTACCCATTATAAATTAGAAAAGGATTTCCTATCATGTTGATTAACCTTGCAGGTTTTCGCCCTTACGGAATCTAATCTATCAAAACCAAAAGTTGATCAAAACTACGCACAGTACGGATTTCCTGGAGGAATTTGTTCAAACTGGAAAAGCGTGCTCTCAACTCCTGCACGGCTGGTCCAACCGGGTCAGCGCCTGAGGCCCCACCGCCTGGCGTGTCATTGTAAGAGCCGTGGAATGCAAAATATGCCTGGTTAATCTTTCGAAATCGGTAACCATTCTCCCAGAAAAAGCTCCTCCTGGCTTCCATGTATTTTTCTGCTTCATCAACCTTGCCTTCAGCCAACAAACCGTCCACTTTCAGCCGGGTTTCACGCATTTCTGCCCGGAAATTAAAAGGGTCAAGCGTTTCTGCGCCTTCAGGGAGAACGGTAGTGTAGGTGGGCATTGGCTGAAGGTAGCGCGGTGTCCGTTCGGGATAGAAGGCGATGATTAAATCAAGCCCGATTTCTTTGCCTGCCAGTGAAGCGGTAGTTTCATTGATCGTTCGCATCTGGTCATTAATGGAATACCGCATTCCCAGGGGGAAGAAGGTCAGGTAATTGTGGATCCATTCATGGGCAACGGTTTCGGTTAGCCAGTTGAGATTAGTGGTGCGCATGACCATCGTGGGATAAGCCCCGATCCCTCCCACAGGTTCGACCAGTGCGGATAGGTCATAGTCCGTATAAATGCCGGTTTCGATCTCATCCTTTTCAACCGCATCCAATCCGGCATCGAGGCTGATGCTGAGTTCATTCCTGATTTCTGTGCGGGGAGAGATGATCAGGTTGAGAGGAAGGTCAGATACCTGGTAAAGGACAGGCGGCAGGATCTGCCCACCTAGCCCAAATCCAGCCTTCGCAAGAGTAACTTCAGTCTGGTTCTGCAAAACTGCTTCCGCCAGTTTCGCAAGTCGATTCTGTTCAGTCTTCTTCTGATCAAGGTCGGATTTGGCTGCCTGGACCAATTTATCACGTTCGGAAGAGAGGTCATTTTGGGCGGCGATCAGATCCTGCTCGAGATTAATGACCTGCTCTGTTTCTGCCAACCAGGTCAGAACGACGTTAACTTGCTGGTCATCATCAAGAAAACGCTCGAGTTTGAGAGATGCACTGACAACTTTGTTGAAGAGAGCACTGACCTCCCATTCCACGAAGTCGAATTCAACACCCCTCGTATACTTGCGCAGTCCATCAAGGGGATTGACCGATTCGACGGAGGAAGCCACTACCAGTAACGCAATCGCAACCAACAATACCAGAATGCGTAAGCGATTTGCCAGCCTGTCCAGAGAGCTATCATTAAACATAGGGCGATTCTAACACTTGCAAGCATTCCTTTTCCAAGCTTACCAATCCATGCATAATCTGAAAGACCTTAGATAATATGTTTCATAAAACCTGCAGATTAGGTAAAATGCTTACTAGATTGCTGCGCATTGAAGGCAACAATCGGAATTGTGAGTTAAAAATGAAAAGTTCAACCAAAATCGTGCTGATTATCGCAGCCATTTTAATATTGTGTGTGGTGTGTTTGTGCCTCGTCATGATTGGCACAGGTGTCTTTTTTGCCCGCGGCGTCATGTCAACTTCGATGCCCATAATGGAAACGCCTTTCAGCTTTTTGGAAGCCACTCCAACCCCATTTGTTGACCCGGGTTCGCAAGTTCTGGATCCAAGCGAATACGACAAGGCCTCACAAACCCTGGATGAACTCAACTTGAGTACAGTCCCGATCAACGATCCGATCGACCTGGCAGCCAGATTGGGCGGAAAACCTAATGTGCCTGAAATGTTGATTGATACAGAGGCACCCTATTCGGTTGGCACTCAAAAGTCATTTTGGGCGACCAATACGGACACAAATGATAACTTTAAGGTCAACGCCACCCTGCGCTATGTGGGCGATAACATCTATTTCTGGATCGAGAACGGCGTACGGTTTGATCAGAACGATTTGAAGGAACTTGCTGACACCTTTGACCAGGAAATCATCCCAACCAACCGCGAGTTTTTTGGCAGGGAATGGAATCCGGGTGTGGATGGTGATCCCAGGTTCTATATTCTCTATGCCGGTAATTTGGGCGTCAGCCTGGCAGGTTATTATTCCTCCGCCGACGAGCTCCACCCGGACGCCCACCCTTACTCGAATGCGCACGAGATGTTCATGATCAGTTCAGATAACGTTGACCTCGGTGACAGTTACATCTACGGCACGATGGCTCATGAATTCCAACATATGATCCACTGGTACCAGGATAAAAACGAAGAAACCTGGGTCAATGAAGGCTTTTCAATGCTGGCCGAACATGTAAATGAATATGATGCGGGCGGTTTTGATTGGTCTTACATGGCCAACACCGACATGCAGCTCAACGATTGGGGCGGAGAAATCGGAGACAACGGACCGCATTACGGCGCAAGCTACCTATTTATGGTCTATTTCCTCGATCGATTCGGGGAAGACGCGACCAAATCGTTGGTACGCCAGGATGAAAACGGCTTTGTTGGGATTGAGAAAGTCATGAACGAACTCGCTCTGACCAACGCTACCACTGATAAACCTTACACCGGGGAAGAAATCTTTGCCGACTGGGCTGTGGCGAATCTGCTGCAGGATACCGGTATCGAAGATGAACGTTATGACTACCAAACCTACAACCCGACTTATGTGGACATGGAAAAATCCGTTCTTGACTGCCCGGTGACTGTGAATGGCAGCGTTTACCAGTTCGGAGTGGATTATATCGAAATCGAGTGTGACAACCTGCAAAGCATTAAGCTCAACGCCTCGGAAGCAGTCAATTTGTTACCCTTTTCCGCTCCAAGCTCCGGCGAGTACTTTTTCTGGTCAAACGTGGGTGATGAGTCCAATGCATCCCTTTCCCAGACCTTCGATCTCAGCAAAGTTTCCGGTGATGCAGCACTAACATTCAAGACCTGGTATGACCTTGAAGAAGATTACGATTACATTTATGTCAGCGCCAGCACAGATGGCACCACCTGGGAAATTCTGGACTCCCAGAATTGCACCACAGCCAACCCCTCAGGCAACAGTTACGGCTGTGGCTGGAACGGACAGACTTCAGGCTGGATCGATGAGAAAGTTGATCTCACGGAATTTGTTGGCGGCCAGGTGACACTCCGTTTTGACTATGTAACGGATGCCGCGGTCAACGGCAAGGGCATGGCAATCGACGATCTTGCAATAGCGGCGATGGGCTATGCCACGGACCTCGAAACTGATTTGGGAGGTTGGACGGCTGAGGGTTTTGTACGTGTGCAGAACAGACTGCCCCAAACAATGAATGTCAGCGTCGTAACCTACTCAAACACTGGCGTTTCCGTGAATCATTTTGCATTCCAAGGTGAATTCGTCATCAAAGGCTCTGACATTTTCGGAGATGACGTCGAAAAAATCGTTTTGGTAATCTCCGGCACGACCCCCTTCACGAGGGAAAAAGCGAATTACACGATTGATCTTGAGTAACAAATCTTGAGAAAAAAAACAGAGGCTGAAAAATTTTCAGCCTCTGTTTCATTTTATCGGTTGAACTAAACGCTTCCGATCGCGTCTACCAGCTCATCATAAACGCTGAAGTAAGGCAGGATACCAATAAGATCCATCGACTCACGCACATTCTGACATAAGCCAACCAAGGTCAAACTACCTCTTCCGCGCTTTTTTAGCTCTTTTTGGACGCGAATAATCGACCACCAGCCAGCACTCGAAACAAAATCAATGTCGCTCATGTCAATGATGATCGCCTTGTTTTTGTCGATCAAATCTGTCAGAACCCGTTCAATGTCTGGAGCAACAGCGCTATCGATCCGACCAAGCCCCTTGACCACACAAGCGCGTTTATATTCAGTTACTTTGAAGTCCATAATCACCTCGTTTTCGCTAATCGACTAATAACAATTATTATAACATCTTCCGGCTTCGCTTCGGCTTGTTGTAGCATTTGTCTCATGTATAATAGGTGCCTATGCGTTACCACATCTGGACAGAAGGCTGTCAAATGAATGTCGCGGATTCAAGCCGCCTCTCAAGGGCGCTTGATTCTCTCGGTCTGAGCGTAGCTACAGACGTCAATCAGGCTGATCTGATCATCCTGAATACGTGCGTGGTCCGTCAGAGCGCTGAAGACCGTGCGTTGGGTCGCCTAAACTCGCTCAGACCGCTCAAGCTTGCAAACCCCAACCTTTTGATCGGTTTAATGGGCTGCCTGATCGGCATCCATGGCAACCAGGCGCTTGAAAAGCGCTTCCCATGGGTGGACATCTTTGCCGCTCCTTCTGACCCCGAGCCCTTTCTGCGCGCCCTCGAAGAGCGTTTACAGATGGATGGATCGGAAGCCTGGCGCAGACAAGTGGACGAAGTGCTGGATGACGAGTTCGGCCTAAGGCTGGAAGAAGCCCACACCGTTTCAGAAAATTTACCGATCGTACTCGGCTGTTCACACGCTTGC
>MTKX01019509.1_pt1 | contig 12019 bp, 10 predicted proteins | sample 1042771 | NCBI WGS metagenome assembly MTKX01 (sample SAMN06212183, study PRJNA360534) | anaerobic digester metagenome | biome: Wastewater treatment plant; material: sludge; isolation source: anaerobic digester fed with sludge from wastewater treatment plant | place: Denmark: WWTP Randers ... | reverse complement strand
GGGACCCGTAATCCATCATCGCGGTCGGATCATTGAACTCACTCCTGCCCCCAAAGGTGGTCTCCCCTATCAACAGCTGGTATTCATTCATGTTTCCGGTCACAGAATAGGTCCGGCGTGCCTGGGGGATTTCCCCCATGTACTTACCTGTATCCCATTCATAGATTTTCAACATGGTTCCCTCGGCCCATTCAGCTGCAGGCCAGAAGTACAACTCACCGAATAACTGGTGTGAATCGGCGGAATAACTGACAATCACGGATCCGTCTTTTGACGCACCTTTGGTTACAATCAAATTCGTACAGGGCATGGCTGTACCGGCACCCACAAAAAAAGCGACAAGGCTCAGGAAGATCTTTCTGGTAATCATTGGCATGTATTTTTTAATAATGTCTATTTTGTAAAAATACAAAAAAGACAAACACCGAGCGTTTTTTTACTATCTTTGTTTTCTTTGAACATTACTCATTCATAGAATAACCAATCAAATCATGAAGAAATTTTTAACCACTTTTCTAGTTCTGCTATTGGCAGGAATCTACGGCTATTCACAAATGGCCAATCCACAGGAGCCCTTGAAGATCGATCCTGCAGTTCGTATAGGTAAACTTGACAACGGACTTACCTACTACATAAGGCATAACACAAAGCCTGAAAACCGTGCCGAATTTTACCTTTTCACGAATGTGGGAGCCATACAGGAAACCAAAGCCCAGGCGGGTCTGGCACACTTCCTTGAGCACATGGCACTCAACGGCACCAGGAATCTTCCTGGCAAGATGCTCATCAGTTACCTGGAAAGCATAGGTTGCAGTTTTGGCAGGAACATCAATGCGGGTACAGGGGTTGAACAAACCATGTACATGCTCAACAATATTCCCATGCTTCGGGAAGGAGTCTTGGATACCTGCCTGCTGATCATGCACGATTATGCCGCTTTTGTGACAAACGACCCCCAAGAAATTGACAAGGAAAGGGGTGTGATCATAGAAGAATTGCGTACACGCAGAACAGCCCAGTGGCGTATGTTCGAAGCCTCGCTGCCCTATCTGTACAAAGGTTCAAAATATGCCGAATGCAACCTGATAGGTACCATAGAAGGACTTCAAACATTCCCCGCATCGGAACTGCATGACTTTTACAAGACCTGGTACCGCCCCGATCATCAGGCTGTCATTGTAGTGGGAGATGTTGATGTGGACCAGGTTGAAAGCAAGCTCAAAGCGCTTTTCCAGGACATACCGGCCCCTACCACCCCCAGCCCCAAGAAAGTGATCCCGGTACCGGAAAACGACGATCCCATAGTCGGAATCATTACAGACCCTGAAGCACAAAACACAGGGATAGAATTCATTATCAAATCCGAACCTATTCCCTACACCATGCGTTCTTTAGGAATGATATACATGGTAGATATGTTCAAATCGTTCGTTTCCAGAATGATGAACGACCGTNNCCTTTCCTGGGTGCGGGCATGAGCTTTTCCTCCATAACCACCTCTGCAGATGCTACCATGTTCACTGTACAAAGCAGGGATGGTGAAGGTGCCCGGGCATTTGAAGCCCTTATGACCGAGGTGGAGAAAATGAAACGGTATGGATTCACAGATGGCGAACTGGAACGTGCCAAAACCAATTTCCTGCGCCGCCTGGAACGTGCAGCAGAGAATGCGGCGGACAGGATGAACAGTGAGTTCATCAACACCATGATGAGCCATTATGCTTTCAATGAGCCCATCCTGGACCCCGCATATGAACTGGAAGTTGCGAAAGGATACCTTCCTTTCATTACTCTTGACCAGCTCAACCAGCTGGCACAGCAATTCATAACGGAAGAAAACCGTATTCTGCTTGTAAGCGGTCCGGAGCGCGAAGGCCTGCAGATCCCCTCCGAGCAGGAACTCCTGGATATCATCAGGAAGGTGAAAGATATGGAAATTCAAGCTTATGCAGAAGAAGTATCCGACGAACCACTTGTCAACGTGGACGCCATAGTGCCAGGAAAGATAATCAGCCAACAGGAAGGTGCTTTTGAAAGTGTGGTATGGACCCTCTCCAATGGCATCAAGGTGGTTATAAAACCCACTGCGCACAAAAAGGACGAAGTATTATTCTCCCTGCAGAACGACGGAGGACTCTCCATAGTTCCTGAAGACCTGTTGCCTTCGCTGGAAAGTAACGTTTTCACCCTCTGGTCGCAAAGCAACGGGGTAGGCAATTTCAACGCCACATCGCTCAAACGCAAGCTTACCGGTAAGATTGCCAGCGCCTCTCCCTTCATTAGTAGTTACGACCAGGGCATTAGAGGAAGCGCTTCGCCTCAGGATATTCAGACCCTGCTGGAGCTGGTATATGCCCACATTGTCACACCACGCTTTGTGGAAAGTGAATTTGAAGCCCCCATGGCCCAGCTCAAAGCCATAGTCCCCAATATGGAGAAAACACCCAATTTCGTTCTTCAGAAGGAACTTATGAAAACCGTTTTCAACAACAACCCACGCAGCCAACTGGTTTCGAGTGAATTGCTGGAAAAAGTGTCTCTGGCGAACCTGGAAAAAGCATACAGATTGTGCTTTGCCAATAACAACGGGGCAGTAGTCACCATAGTTGGTAATGTTGATCCGGAAGCTTTGAAACCCCTGGTGGAACTTTACCTGGGTTCATTACCATCTGCTACAAAGCCTGCCGTGTGGGTAAAAGACAATAACCGCATCCGCAAAGGAATGGTGGAAAATCATTTCAATGTCGTGATGGAAACGCCCAAAACAAGCATCGTGAATGTCTATTCGGCGGACATGGAATACAACCTGAACAACGATATATACCTGGATGCCGTTCAGTCCATTCTCAATATGACCTATACCAAGACCCTCAGGGAAGATGAAGGCGGGACCTATGGAGCATCGGTTCAGAAAATAAGCTCGAGTCAGCCCGAAGAGTACGGAGGCATTATCATTGTTTTTGATACCGATCCGGAAAGACAGGAAAGAATGAGCCAGGTGGTCAGGAACGATTTCCTTAATCTTGGCCAGAACGGTCCATCAGATGAGTATGTAACCAAAACCAGGGAGAACTTCCTTAAAAACCGCCAGGAAAACGTTATCAGGAACAGTTTCTGGCAGCAGTCACTCATAAGCTTCTATACAGAGGAGCTGGATATTGTAACAGGTTACGAAGAGATTGTCAAAGGGATTACTCCTTCCAGTGTACAGGAATTCATCAAGAATTTCCTGAAACAGAATAATTACATTGACATCAAAATGAATCCTGCCCAGTAATATCCCACAAAACATGAATCCAGACAGGGCTCCTTGAGGGCCCTGTCTTGTTTTGTATGAACTCCAGGCCTTTGGCAAAAAGACATGCCAGTCGTGCAGGAAAAGACAAACGTGGTTTTTCCAGGTGTTTTCCGCAATTGATGCAGGGTTCCTCCTGCTGGTAAGAACCGTAGGGAAATCCAAAACGTTCATATACCGCGTAGGATAAACGGTTTGTCTTATATACACCTCTGCCGGGGTACTCGGTTCTTGAGAAGGGCATGTTGCCGAAGAGAGACATAAGCTGCTGCAGGTCAAAAGAGTTGACATGACCCGTGGTAGGATTGATGCTTCCGCAGTGAATGCAGCGGGTAGCGTGAACTCTCAGGTCTTGCCTGAAAGGCACCCCGATGAGAAGATACCTTCTGGTAACACGCAGCAATTCCGCACAAGCCTTTTCCAGCTTCTGAGGCGGGATATGTTCCAGTACCTCTGTACAGATGACCAGATCAAAAGATTTGTCCGGGAAATCAAGTGCTTTGATGTCACCCTGCACACAAGCTACGCGGGGGTGGACAATACCGGGCATGTTCAGGTCCAGGGCGGTGACAGAAGGATAAATTCCTGCCAGTTTCAGTGTGATGTACCCTTCGCGGCATCCTGCCTCCAGCACCTGTTCGGCATGGGAAGGGAGCATACGCATTATGGAATCCACGCGTTGCAATTCCACTTCTTTACGACGGTATTGTGCTGTATCGAACCTCATATTTTCTTGCTCACTCTTTGGAATAACTGGAAATAGGGAAACAACGGAAATGGCAAACGCCGGTGCAGGCAAAACAGCAGCCGTAAGGACTTGAACGTACCAAAGGAATTTATTGAACAGTACTTCAGAAAACGCAGCAAGATCTCATTGGCCAAAATATAAGGCCTGACCATAAGGCTCTTTTCGTTCGTTTTATAAAGACTTTCACACCATGACAGTATGTCCCTGTAATGTTCCTGTTCCCTTTCAGGCCGGATATCCATTCCGGTCAGCCTCAGGTGAGCAGACAGCTCTTCGGCTGCAGGCCGATAGCCCATCTTCTTCAACAATGAGCTGTATACACGGGATGCATGTTTCATTTGCGCTTCGGAATGTTCCGAGGATATCTGCCCCGGACTGCGGCGGTAATACGTAAGGTAACGGGGAAGCAGGTGGAAATCACCGGCAAAGACTGCCCTGCTCCACAATTCAAAATCATGCGAAAAAGAAAAGGATTCATCATACCGGAGGTTCTGCTCTACCAGGAAAGAGCGCCTAACCATCACGGAGGAATGGACCAGGGAACAGCGGAATAATGTGGAGCATCTGATTTGTCCCGGATATAAAGGGAAACGTACTGCCTTGACCGGGTGCCCCGTATGGTCTGTTTCGTAAACATACGTTCCCAGGCCGGCGGCAGCAGGATGCTTTTCCATATATTCAACCTGTTTTTCCAGCTTTTGAGGGGCCCAGAAATCATCAGCATCCAGGACGGCCATATACTTACCTGAAGCTTCAGCAATAGCCCTGTTCCTTGAAAAAGCGGCTCCGCTGCGTGTCTCGTTCCTGAAAACCCTAAGGCAGGGGTCTTTGCGGTTTTCCAGTATATGGCCGGTACCGTCGGTAGAAGCATCATCCACAACCACTATCTCAAAGTCCCTGAAAGTTTGGGCAAAGACGCTGTCCAGTGCCGCTTCTATGTAAGCCTGCGCGTTGAACGCAGCCATAATTACTGAAACCATACGCAAATATAAAAAAACCGGATGTATTCCCTCAGAAAACATCCGGTTTTACATGGAAAGGACTGCTTATTTGACAGTAGCCATGTGCTGGATCATATCCACAATCTTGCAGGAATAACCCCATTCGTTGTCGTACCAGGAAACTACTTTTACAAAATTGGGATTGAGTGAGATCCCGGCTCCTGCGTCAAATATGGAAGTACGTGAATCGTGCAGGAAATCAGAAGAAACCACGGCATCCTCAGTATAACCCAGGACACCTTTCATTTCACCTTCCGAAGCTTCTTTCATGGCGGCCTTGATTTCATCGTAGCTGGCCGGCTTTTCAATACGACAGGTCAGATCCACAACAGAAACGTTAACGGTTGGAACGCGGAATGACATACCGGTTAGCTTGCCGTTCAGCTGGGGGATCACTTTGCCCACCGCTTTGGCGGCGCCTGTGGAAGAGGGAATGATGTTGGCAGCAGCAGCGCGTCCGCCCCTCCAATCCTTGGCAGAAGGTCCGTCTACTGTTTTCTGGGTGGCTGTGGTGGCGTGAACAGTTGTCATAAGCCCTTCCACTATCCCGAATTTATCGTTCAACACCTTGGCTAAGGGGGCAAGGCAGTTTGTCGTACAGGAAGCATTGGAAATAATTTGCTCGCCTTTGTATAATTTATGGTTGACTCCGAAGACGAACATGGGGGTGTCATCCTTGGAGGGTGCAGACATGATAACACGTTTTGCTCCGGCAGCCAGGTGTCCCTGTGCTTTTTCCTTTGTAAGGAAAAGACCTGTGGATTCCACTACATATTCTGCGCCTATCTCGTTCCATTTAAGGTTGATAGGATCTTTCTCTGCCGTAACGCGGATGGATTTTCCATTGACAACCAGTTTGTTGTCCCTGACTTCTATAGAACCCTGGAATTGTCCGTGAACTGTATCATACCTTAGCATGTAAGCTATATAGTCAACGTCTATCAGGTCGTTAATACCAACTATTTCAATGTTTCCAAAATCCTGGGCAGCACGGAAAACCAACCGTCCAATCCGGCCAAAGCCGTTAATTCCAACTTTAATCTTATTCATATTATTGTTTTGTTTGTTAAATCAACAGCAAAGTTAATACATGGAGCGATAAGCTCAAAAAAATTCATTAAATTCGCAAATTATGCATATACTGATTACTAACGACGACGGGTATACCTCAAAAGGGCTCCAGGCACTCATAGAAATGGCCCGCCAGTTTGGCGATATTACCGTAGTGGCACCCCAGTATCCGCAAAGTGCCATGTCCAACGCCGTTAGTATTGGAAAACTGTTGCGGATGGTCCCTGTGGGAAGTCCAGATGGCTTGCCGGAAAATGGCGTACAGCGGTATTACTGTTCGGGGACCCCTGTTGATTGTGTGAAAATGGCCCTGAACTTGCTCTTTGACTCACGTCGTCCCGACCTGTTACTATCGGGCATCAACCACGGATTCAACGGCTCTTCTGCAGTTCTCTATTCCGGAACGCTGGCAGCCACGCGTGAAGGTGCCCTATACAAAATCCCTTCCCTGGCCTTCAGCCTGAACGACCACCAGACCAATGCGGATTTTTCTGCCAGTATATTTTACGGAAAACAGATCATCGAAACATTCATTGCATCTCCCCCGGCTCCCTTTACTTATGTAAATGTGAACATACCCCAGGGCAGCATTGACGAGATAAACGGGATCCGCCTGTGCCGCTTTGGCATGGGAGCCTGGATCAAGGAAATTGAAACCCGTACGGACCCCTATGGTCACCCCTATTACTGGATGGTTGGCGAATATGAAAACCTTGAGCCCAATGAACCCGATTGTGACCATAACCTTCTTGAACAGCATTATGTAACCATAGTCCCGCATAAAATAGACAATACAAACTATCCCGAGCTGGAACGTTTGAAGGATGCGTGGAAAGATCTGACCTGGGAAAAGAAAAAGTAACAGATCATGCGTTATTTCATCATATCTGGCGAAGTGTCCGGTGATCTTTACGCCAAACAGCTAATGCAGGCTCTGGCGGAAGCAGATCCGCTGGCAGAGTTCAAATACAGGGGACCAGGCAGCAGGTCGGCCGTGATGGGATTTGCGGAGGTGGCCAGACAGCTGGGTTCCCACATAAAGGAATTGCGCCGGTGTCGGAAAGATGTCCTTGAATATGCTCCCGATGTGCTAATCCTGGTGGATTACCCCGGGTTCAACCTTCACATGGCCCGTTTCGCTTCACGTAAGGGCATCAAGACATTTTACTATATAGCGCCAAAAGTATGGGCTTCTCGCGAATACCGTCTGCGGACCATCCGGAAATACGTCACGCAGCTTTATGTCATATTCCCCTTTGAAGTAGACTACTTTACTTCCAAAAGGATCAATGCAGTATACCTGGGTAATCCCGTTCTGGACAACCTTGCAGATACACTGGAAAAATCTGACCCGCCCGAAGTTTTCGCACGAAAATATAAAATAGGGGCAGATCCTGTGTTGGCCATTCTGCCTGGAAGCCGCCTGAACGAGATCAATTTCCTGCTACCCCGGGTAAAGGATATCATCAACAAATTCAACGATTACCAGTGGATCGTCGCAGCCACTCCCTCCATCCCCATAGCCGTTTACGATAACATCCTCAAAGACCTTCCGGTGCGCGTGATCTACGGACATACACACGAGATCCTGCAACAAGCCGAGGCAGCACTCATCACCAGCGGCACTGCCACGCTCGAGGCAGCCCTGCTGAATTGTCCCCAGGTGGTATGCTACGGAGGCAATCCTNNACGGAGGCAATCCTCTCTCGGTGGCCATTGCCCGTCTGATAATCAAAGTGAAGCACATATCCCTGCCAAACCTGATCCTGGAGAAAAACTCGGTCCGGGAACTCATTCAAAAGGAATGCAATCCTGTCCGGATGGAAGAAGAATTGCGCCTTTTGCTCAAAGGACGGCAGAGGAGAAGGAGCGTCCTTGCAGATTACAAACGGCTGGCAAGGATCCTGGGAATGGACGGGGCCACGGAGCGCATTGCCCGCCATATGTATACCCTCCTTACAGGAGGCCACAAGGTACCCCGGTACAGGGTGTACACCACTACCCCGCTTGGCAACTTTCAATTCTCGGCAAATGAATACGAAGAAATCACGGCCTGTGAATTCGAGGACAATTATAACCTGAAAGGTTTTTATAAAAGTGGGGAACTCATGGACCCCGAAGAGCCAAAACCGCCCATCCTGTTGCTGGCTCTTGAACAGCTGGACGAATACTTCAAGGGAACGCGCCGTACATTCAATTTGCCCTTAAAGATAGAAGGCACAGATTTTCAAAAGACCGTATGGGAAAACCTAAAAAATATACCTTACGGCACAACGCTTTCATACGCAGAACTTGCCGCCAGGTCAGGCAATCCCAAAGCTGCACGTGCTGTAGGCCAGGCAAGCAACGCCAATCCCTTTGCCATAGTCATTCCATGCCACCGTATTATTGGAGCAGACGGTTCGCTTGTGGGATACGCTTCGGGACTGGGACGCAAGCAGAAGCTTCTGGCCATGGAAAAATCCTATGCGCCTGAATCTTCCAACGCACTTTTTTAGTATATTTGTAAGATAAATTATTAACCTATGAAATTTGTTGTATCAAGCTCAGAATTGTTGGGAAGACTACAATCCGTAAGCAGGGTTATCGCTTCCAAGAACACATTGCCCATACTGGACAATTTCCTGTTTGACCTGACCGGGGATTCACTCACCATTACGGCCTCAGACCTGGAAACCACCTTACATACCACCATGCCCATTGACAACGTGGTAGAAAAAGGCAGTATTGCCATTCCGGCCCGTATCCTGACAGATTCACTCAAGGAATTTCCGGAGCAACCCCTGACATTTGCTTTCAACAAAGAACAGAATATAATAGAATTCACCTGGACGACCGGTAAATTCCAGGTTCCCGCATTTCCGGCAGAAGATTACCCTGTAGCCAAAGAACCCAATGACAACCTGTCCATCACATTCTCCCCGGACGTCTTGCTGGAAGGTATAAACCGCACCCTTTATGCAACAGGTGACGAGGAGTTGCGCCCTGTGATGAACGGCATTTTCTTTGACCTGAAAACCAACGGTGCCAACCTGGTGGCCTCGGATTCCTACAAACTGGTTTGCTACACTAGATCCGATGTCAAATCCTCCGAAGATGCCTCTTTCATCCTCCCCAAAAAACCGGCCAACATACTCAGGAACCTTCTTGTCAAGATGGAAGACGATGTCACCATATCCTTCGATAAAACCAACGCCTTCTTCAACTTCGGTTCCTACCGCATGACATGCCGCCTGGTGGAAGGAAACTACCCTGCATACAGGAGTGTCATTCCCCAGAACAATCCCAACAACATCATCGCGGACCGGATAGAACTGATGAACGCGGTACGTCGCATAAGCGTATGCGCCAACCAGGCAACCAACCTCATCAGACTGCTCTTTTCTGCCAACCAGATATTCGTCTCGGCCCAGGATGTCGAATTCCGCATTGCCGCCCAGGAACGCATCTCCTGCCAGTACGACGGTCCAGCCATTGAGATGGGATTCAAAGCTGTGTTTCTGGCGGAGATCCTGGCCAACCTTCCGGGTACCGAGGTTAACATTGCCCTGAGCGACCCCTCACGCGTAGGCCTCATCACCCCCATTTACACAGAACCGGAAAACGAGGAACTCTGCGCCCTGCTCATGCCTATGATGATCACCCAGTAGAGTGCCGCGCACTTTTGATACATTGACCTATATAACAGATAGTTAACAAAAGAGCTCCCCCAGAGAGCTCTTTTGTTATATCACTGTAAGCCAATCTCATACATCAAAAGTGCGCGGCACTATTTTCCCGTCCTTGGCAAGGAGAAACTCCATTAATTTTTGTACTTTTGTGACTCATAAAGCCCAAATCAACATGAAACTCAACCTTAAAAGACCCATCCTGTTCCTGGACCTGGAAACGACCGGCCTGAATGTGGCAACTGACAGGATCATTGAAATTTGCGTTCTAAAACTGAGTCCCGACGGAACACGCGAGATCAAGACGCGCCGGATCAATCCAACCATACCCATATCGCCTGAAGCACAGGCAATACATGGTATCTCGAACGAAGATGTTGCCAATGAACCCACGTTCAAGGAAATTGCCAAATCACTGGCCAAATGGATGGAAGGCTGCGACATAGCGGGCTATAATTCTACCAAATTCGATGTGCCCATGTTGTCTGAAGAGTCNNCCGCAAACGCAAACTAATTGACGTACAGAATATTTTCCATAAGCTCGAGCAAAGAACGCTGAAAGCAGCTTACCAATTCTACTGCGATAAGAATCTGGATAATGCTCACAGTGCCGAAGGCGATACCATTGCAACCATGGAAATCCTTGAAGCCCAGTTGGACAGATATCCCGATGATCTTAAGAACGAAATAGGCTTCCTGTCTGAATTCTCTACCAGAAACCGCAACCTGGATTATGCCGGCCGCATAGTGCTCGATGACAAGGAACAACCGGTTTTCAACTTCGGCAAGCACAAAGGCCGTAGCGTAAAAGAGGTACTGCATACAGAACCCTCCTACTACGACTGGATGATGAAAGGAGATTTTACCCTTGATACCAAGAAAGTCCTGACTGAAATCAAATTGAGTCTATAGGTTGTCCCGATCCCGTTCGCACTCACCTCTGGCGCATATGAGGTGGAACTTCCCGCGCCATTTTTAACTCTAAATATTAATAAAACCTTGTTTTACTGTTAAATAGAAATTTTATTGCTGATTTTTGGCGCATGAGGTTCCACCTCCTGCCAGCCTGCCCGTAGCAAACGCTATTTNNCCGCCACTATCTGCATCAAGATCCAGCACCTCACCTGCAAACGACAGGTTTTCAACCAGTTTTGAACGCATCGTACGTATATCCACTTCTTTCATAGAGATACCACCAGCCGTCACAACAGCCCGTGCCCAGTCTCCGTAAGAAGCTATGGGAAAGACCCATTTTGTCATGGCATCCACAGGATGCAAGCCGCTCACAGTCTGATATTTTATAAAAGGGGTTATCAATGTTTCCGGCATATATGCCCTAAGCCGCTTTAGCAGATCAGCTTCAGATCCATTCCCCGGACCAACAGAATTCTTTCCCGGGCTCCCATTCCCGGCCCCAACCGAATTCCTTGCCGACATCCCAGACCCAGGCACAGACACAGAACCAGAACCGACAAGAGAATTTTCCCGTTCCCGTTTCCACCGGGCCATCAGCTGTTCACGTGTGAGTGCAGGCTTCAGGTTTAGATGCAGGGACACGCGCTGCCCTTTGTTCAGAGCCACCACTGCCTGCCTGCTCACGCGAAACCCAATAGGACCTTCAATCCCCAGGTTACTGAAAAGCAGTTCTCCCTCCTCGGATCGTCGCAGCACTTCCTCTATGTACAGATCCAGCCGGACATTGCGCAACTCCACCCCCTCAAGCCGCCGGTCGTAATCCACTGGCATCAGCGCGGTTAGCGTAGGAAAGAGTGGCTCAATGGTGTGGCCGAGCGCCGAGGCCAGTGCATAGCCGTCCCCTGTCGAACCGGTACCGGGATAAGTCTTACCGCCGGTGGCCAGAATAAAATGGTCCGCAGTCAGCAGCCTTTCTTCACCCCGCGAATTCCTGACTCTCACCGCTTTGATCCGTGTGGGTGTACCTGCTTTTTTTGTATTGATCGGGGCACTTGCCGAGGCTTTTATTTCCAGAGCTCCGGAAGTGGGTGCTGCACTGCTTGCGGTAGCATTGCTGACAGGAAAGTTTGCACAGGAAGTTGTTTCCTGGTCTCCGGAAGTTGGTGCCGCTTCCGTCAGGAATTCCAGCACCTGGCAACCGCAGATCATGCGGACACCCAACCGCTCAAGCCAGGATTTGAGAGCATCTATCACATCAAATGCCCTTTGAGAAGCGGGGTACACCCTTGTTCCTCGCTCCAATACCGTTGGCAATCCAATA
>MTKX01007767.1_pt2 | contig 12055 bp, 10 predicted proteins | sample 1042771 | NCBI WGS metagenome assembly MTKX01 (sample SAMN06212183, study PRJNA360534) | anaerobic digester metagenome | biome: Wastewater treatment plant; material: sludge; isolation source: anaerobic digester fed with sludge from wastewater treatment plant | place: Denmark: WWTP Randers ... | reverse complement strand
GTCTTCATGGATGCCGATAATTACATGAAGATAGCCGGTGAATTCCAGCAGGCAAACTATGGGATTGAAAGGCTGGAAGTATCCGATGGTCATTACATCACCAGAAACGATATCCAGACGATAGTCGATACCATGAGCGCCATCAACAATTCGGGAATGGATGTCATTCAGAAATACAATGCCATGATGAATGACGAGCAATACCAGAATATTCTGGCAACGAGCTGGCAGCAGTAGCGGATTTTACATCACGTTGTAATAAGCGACCATCCGGTTGTTGCGTGCCGGATGGTTGCTTTGGTTTTACGAGATAAATTTCGGGATTAATCTACTGTGGAATATTGAATTTTTTAAGGGCCGTTTCGATATTTTTTCTGCTGTCCTGAACTTTGCGGATGATTTCTTTTCCTTTTTCTTCGGTCAAAATCTTGGCGTCTATTTCGCGTTCCAGTTCCATAATATATTCCGAAAGCAGAGCATAATCGTCTCTTAACGTGCTGACAAAAGTACGCAGTTCCGCCACGAGTACGTTTATGTGATCCGCCAGATCTTTAAGATCATCCCACTTTCTCAATTTGATGACCACATTAAGATCGCCCTGTGCGATCTGTTTCAGAGATTTCTTCAGACGAAACAGCGGACCGGCAACTTTGTGGGAGATGAAAATGCTGATGATACAGAAAAATAAAATCACTCCGCCGATCCACGGCCAAACGGTGCTGTGTAAAAGAAGCAGTGCTCTGGCGGCTTCATTTTTCTCAGACAGCGGATAATCAAAATACAGGGTCATTACGTAGGGGGCAAATATTACAACAATAAAAATAAATGTGTAAAATAGCAACAGCAGCAGGGTTAATAGCAAATATTTGGTCTGGAATTTTTTTTCTATGAAGTAATTCTTGCGCTTTGTAAAATTCATCATGTCTTGTCCTATTTAGTCAATTTAATGGAATTGGTCGTAATCAGCGTGTTTTTTACATCTTTTGCGCGTGCTTTCAAGACGTAGTTGTTATGTTCCGCCGTGTATTCGATTGAAAGAAGATCTTTTTTGATTTGATTGCAGAATGTGGTGGAGAAGACCGCCCGGGAATTTTCATCATGACAGGTGCTGAAATCGATGCTGCCCGGAAATCTGCCGTTATCCATGTTGTATAAATCCAGATTCTGTCTGGCTTCAATAACGATATGTTCGGCAATGGTAACCTTCGCCTTATCCACGTAGTTGCGGTATATGGAAAAAGCCAGCGTGGCCAGAATGGCCAGAACGAACATCGCAACCATCAACTCGATCAACGTAAAACCAGACTCTTTCCGAATGATACGCATCAGCCATTGCCTTCCTTTTTACAGCCACTCTCTTTGCAGTCATTTTGAGAGAATGACAGAAGCTCATTGATAACGAAGATGGAATAATGGGTGGAAAATATTAAAATAATTACATTATTATTTTTGAAAATTATAAAAAAAACTGAACGTCATGTCAAGAATTAAAAAAATCCTGTTTTTATAATATATTTTTTCGCAACGGGTGAAAAGAATCCAGTCAGAATTCAAAGAAAAAGTTAATTTGAGGTTCAATGATTTTACCGATCGATTCCAGTGAGTTAATTTTTTCATTATTGTAGATCAAGGATGACACGGCGTCGACGAATTTCGATACCTGCTCGTCGTTGCGGTTGAACAATGCTTCGTTTTTGTTATTTTCCGGGAAGTCGGTTACCTTGAACCTGAGCTTGATGTTTGGTAACACCGTTTTTTTCTCCGGCTCCTTTGGGGAGGGCTCTTTCAACGATTCGGATAATTCGAACCGATCCATGTAAGTCTCCGGCAGGGGAATCTGAAAAACGGGTGCCGGTTGTTTCGGGGTTTGATCGGGCGCCGCCATCAGAAGATCGTAATCCAAAACGAAAGTTTTCCATTGAAAGATAAATCCCGATGAATACGCCGGTAAGGAAACCGTCAGCAGAACGATTAGTTGCAGCAGGATGGACTTTATTGTTTTTTTCATTGAATATCTTCCCGGATGTTATTCTTCCGGAATCTTTATTTTTTGTCCGGATAATAGTTTGTCCGTAATCTTCATGTTGTTTACTTTCAGCAACGCCGCCAGGGTTACGGAATGTTTTTTAGCCACGATCAAAAGCGTTTCCCCTTTTTTTACGGTATACCGTCTCATGGGCTTTCCCGTTTTTGAGGATGTTGCGGTTTTTCCCGACGGGGTCTTTTTTACGCTTTTGTCTTCTTCTTCCGCAGGGGTTTCCGCTGCCGGCACGAGGATGTCCTGGCCGACAAGAATGGTGTCTTCCAGTTGCATATTGTTCAATTTCAGAAGGACGTCGATCCTGGTATCGAATTTTTTGGCAACAGCGAAAAGGGTATCGCCTTTCTTAATTTTATATTCCGCAGTGGCTATGCTTTCGTCGCTTGGAGGTTTACTGCCGTTTGTCGTAAAATAATCCTTCACGGACGCCGATACGGCGGCGGCCAGATTGTTTTGAAAATTTGTTTTTTTCAGCAATTTTTCTTCATCGGCATTGGATATGTAGGCGGTCTCGATTAAAACAGCGGGAATGTCGGGTAGTTTGAGAACGCGGAAGGGCGCTTCCTGAACGATTTCGTATTTAAGGCAGTTGACCACGTTCAGATGCTTGATTAAAGTTTCAGCGTAAATTTTGGATAAGTTGATAGTGCTGGTCTGAAACATATTTATGATAATGGGATTGGATTCATTATTACTTTCGATATCCGTTTCACCGCCGAAAATATCCGATAAGTTTTCATTGTGCGCCAGAAGCCTGGCCGCTTCATTACTGGCGGCGCCCGTGGAAAGACAATAGACGGAAGAACCTTTGGCGTTGCGGTTTCTGGCGGCATCGGCATGAACGCTGATAAAAAGACCGGCGTTCACGTCCCGGGCTTTCTGCAGGCGCTTTTTGAAAGAGACGTAATAGTCTCCGTCGCGTGTCAGAACCGCGCGATAGCCGGGCAGTTTGTTGATCTCGTTTCTGATTTCACGGCTGATGGAAAGGACAATATCTTTTTCATAGGTTCCTTTCTTGCCGATGGCGCCGGGATCGTCGCCGCCGTGGCCCGGATCAATAACGATGACAACCTCCTTTTGAGTTTCAGTCTTTTTTTCTTTTGTTTTGGGTTTCTTCTGAGCCTCTTTCAGAATGACATCGACAACAATCCGGTCGGGTTTGTTTTGAAATTTATTCAGTTTAAAAACATCAACGCGTTGATGGCGGTCAAGAAAGCATTTGATTTGGATGTTGTCTCCCGGCGTTTTGAAAAAACTTATTTTCTTGATGCCCGGTTTGTTGATGAAGACATTTTGCGGGAGTGTTTTGTGAAGTGAAGATTTTTTGACATTGAGAACAAGTAAATTTTCGCTTTCCTGGGTCTGGTAATCGGGTTTACCGTCAACATCGAGAACGATTCTTGTATGATCGGGCGCACTCCAATGTCGGACATTCAATATTTCCACCGCGCCGCAGTAACCGGAAGAAGAAAAAATCAGGACAAGCATTACCAAAAACCGGTAAAATGCTTTCAGGATAAAAGTTCTTTTGCACAACATAATTAAAAAATAGCAAATTTGACGGCGAACTGCAACTGTTTGGTAGAAAAGATATTGACAAGCTCTTATTATAATGTCATTTTCACCGCATAAAATTTAGACGAACGTTGAAAGCATTTATGCGGGAAAATCTCTTCAAAGACGCCCTGCTGAATCCATCCGTGTTTCCTGTTACCTGGGAGCTCGTGCCGGGAAGGGGGGCGAGAGAAACGGCTCAGGAAAAGGCGCTGGCCCTGGCGAAACAGGCGTCTATCGGCGGCAAAATCTGCGCGCTGACATTGACGGACAATCCCGGCGGAACGCCCGCCATGTCCGCCGATTTTATGGGCGCTGAAATCGTCAAGTTCGGTATCGAGCCGCTCGTTCATTTTACCTGCAAGGACAAGAACCGCAATCAGATTGAAAGTCAGCTCTATGCTCTGGACCGGTCAGGCGTAAGAAACCTTCTGGTGATGAGCGGGGATTACCCTGTCTCCGGTTTTCATGGAAGACCGGCTCCGGTATTTGATCTGGATCCGATTCACGTTCTGCAGCTTATATCGGAGATGAACGCCGGATTAGAGTATCCGGGAATCAAAGGGGTTGTTCGTCATCAGGCAAGCGACTTTTTCCCCGGCGCGGTCATTTCTCCGTTCAAGGCGACCGAAGCGGAACAGATGACGCAGTATTTCAAGCTTAAAAAGAAAATCGCCGCCGGCGCTCAGTTCATTATTACACAGCTCGGCTATGATGCCCGCAAGTTTCATGAGGTGCTGTTGTTTATGAGGCAACACGGCTTCAATATCCCTCTTGTCGGCAATATTTACATACTCCCGTATGGCGCGGCCCGAATGATGAACCGCAACGAATTGCCGGGATCCGTCGTTACGGACAAGCTGCTTGCGGAGATTGACCGCGAAAGAAACGATTCCGATAAGGGAGAAGGTGCCAGAATTTTGCGTGCTGCCCGGCTGTATGCCATACTGAAAGGTATGGGATACAGCGGAGTGCATATTGGCGGACACAATATCAAATATGAGCAGGTGGAAAATATTATCAACCAGGGAGAAGCGCTCGTCCCGCAGTGGCAGGATCTTGTCGGATATTTTGATTATCCCCTCTCTGATGGTTTTTATTATTATGAACGCGATCCGGTTACGGGCCTGAACAAAGAAACGCCTGTGCGAAGACAGAATCGTCCGCTTGATTCCAACGTCGAATGGACATACGGNNAATGGACATACGGGTTTTCCCGTTTTTTTCATAAGCTGATGTTTGAACCGGGCAAGAAACTTTACGGGCTGATGAAGACAGTCAGTGAAAAAATATCAGGCACCGGCATGGCAAAGATATTCCACAACCTGGAACATGTTGCGAAGGTCGTTATTTACGACTGCCAGGATTGCGGGGATTGCGCTCTCCTTGATGTCGCTTATGTTTGCCCGATGTCTCAATGTCCGAAAAATCAGCGCAACGGTCCCTGCGGCGGAAGCTTTAAAGGATGGTGCGAAGTGTATCCCGGTAAAAAACATTGTGTGTATGTCCGGGCGTATGTCCGATTAAAAAAATATGGCGAAGCAGAACACCTGGAGCACAAAATCGTTCCTCCCTGTAACTGGGATCTTTATCAAACGTCGTCGTGGATCAATTTTTATCTGGGGAAAGACCACCATTCGGCAAGGTCACACCAAAATGATGCCGAGAAATGAAAAGGCGTCTTGTTTCTATCCCCATACCCCTTTCATTTGTGATGAATTTTATTCATTGAAGATTATGCTGTGATGTAGTAGAAGCTCCGAGCGTGGGCGATTGGCTCAGTTGGATAGAGTACTGGCCTCCGAAGCCAGGGGTCGTGAGTTCGAATCTCACATCGCCCACCAGTGATTATAATGTCCGCTATGGATTGTCGTTATGTTGCATGAAACGTGATGCAAAATTCAGGACCGTTCATTTTCTAAAAAAGAGAAGACTCATGAATAAAAAAAATCAGAAAGTGCCTTTTCACATTAAAGGATCCAAAGTCAGAGTAAAAAAATTCAGAGGAACAAATTTCATCTTTGAAGAAGTGAACCGGCCCTGTGATTTGAAAGATTCCGATTTTGTGGACAAAGAATCATTATTCGAGAATATCAGGCAAGTCGCCCGTAAAACGCTGCGCGAGGAAGTCGCCATTAATATTCCAAAGTATTTTAGCGAGTCCGACTTAATGTACATCTACAGCGATATGAACCATAAGGTTGTCGCCATGTCGGTATGCGGTTCCATGTTCGACCAGGGAGATTTTGTCATGATCATATGGTTGACCATGTGCCTGGAAGAATACAGGAAAAATGGCTTATTAAGAGCGTTGATTCCCAAGATGTTCCTTGATTATCTGAAAAAATACAATCGGGAAATGGGATATACGGGAATAAAGCGTATCATTCCGTTCTTCAGGACGGCGTATATGTTTGGCAGGGCCATTAATCCGATTATCTACCACGCTGTCTTCGCGTCGCCCATGAACATTTCCCCGCCGATAGACAAAAATGGAGACATCAATGTGTCTCATGTCTCGGAAAAGGAAATAAACATTAGAAAAAATTATCTCCGGAAGTTGGGATATACGGAGGATAAAATAAACGAAAACTTATTTGTTTTCCGGCATATTCTTACCGATGAAAAAGAAAACACAATAACTCATGCCAGTATGCCTCTTTGTCCCGAGGCGCACGTGAATAAATATTTTAAAGAAAATCTGGGCCTCGAAAAAGGAAACGCGCTTTTAATACTGATATACTGCCGTCCGTTGCCGGCGATGGTTATCCAGTTTCCCAAGGTCTTCTTCAAGAATACGTGGAGGGCGATTAGAGACCGCTTGCTGGCGCTCAGGAAATAGCCGGGCAGCCTCTTTGTTTGCCGAAAAAGAATTATTCGTCTTGTCCAAATCTTTCCAGAACTTTGAACATCGCATCCGCGCCAAATTCAATCGCCCGGACGGGCACCCGTTCATTGGCGGCATGAATGGTCGCTGAAAAATCAAAATCTTCAGGCAACAACATGGGAAGAAAACCGTATGTCTGAATGCCGAGTTTCGATAAAAAGCGTCCGTCGGTGACGCCGCTTAGCATGAACGGGACGGTGATTCCTTCGGGATCGGCTTCGTGTAAANNTCGTCATATTTAATCAGCTCAAACCGGACGTTATCGCCCACAAGCGGTCGCAATTCATTCATCATGTCTTCCGGTTTATAGCCGGGCAGCAGGCGTCCGTCCAAATCAACGGAGATTTCGCTGGGAATGACGTTGATGCTTGCGCTTCCATGCAAAATGGTGGGGCTGACCGTGTTATGAAACAAAGGGTAAAAACCTTTTCCGCTTGCGCCGAGCAGGTTTAAAATGATTCCGGTCATCCACGGATTGCTCAGCTGGCTGAACACCAGTCCTTTGATACCTCCCAGTGCGTCCGCTACGGCTTCCACCATCATTTTTGAAGGGACCGTGACGTGAACCGGCAAATCATTTTTTTCCAATCGTCTGAGAAAATCTGATAATTTCATCATCGCACCGCCGCGAACCGGCATGGACCCGTGTCCTCCCTGCCCCCGAATGGTCGCTTTCATCCAGCAGATTTGTTTTTCTGAGATAGTAATGGGATAAAAGCGCTTGTTATCCAGATTAACATTGAAGCCCCCGAACTCGCCGATCGCATAACGGATATCTTTAAATAGTTCCGGATGTTCCTCCACAAGAAATTTTGTTCCGAGATCGCCGCCTGCTTCTTCATCGCTGACAATGGCCAGTAGAACATTGCCGGCCGGTTTGAAGTTTTGGGCTTTTGCACGCAGAAGGGCGGCCAGCATCATGGCGATGCCTCCTTTCATATCCAGAGCGCCTCTGCCCCAGACAACGCCGTCGATAATTTTACCGTCAAACGGCGGGATATCCCATTGCTGGTTATCCGTGCCTACCACATCAACATGACCGTAGAGAAGGATGGGATTAGCCTTTCCCCTACCGTCAATATGCGCAATCAGATTAGGCCGCTCCGGTTTTTTGGCAATAATGGTGGATTGGATTCCGGCATCATTCAGCAGGTTGCGAATATAGTTTATACAGGCGGCTTCATTGCCCGGCGGATTGGTTGTATTGAATCGGATCAGCTTCTCCAGTATTTCTGCGGGGCGGTTATGTATCTGTGTAAAAGATTTGTGGTGCAGCATATTCTTCTCCATGCAATATCTTGCTGTTGGCGAGGGATCCTTTTCGTTCATCATCTATGTAATATGGATTAGTACTAGATATTTCTAAACTTAACAAGTTTATATTTTTTTCTTAACGGCGGAACGTTAATATTTTCAATCAATTGCAGGAGCTGTTAATCTCTGCTTGACAACCACGGGTTAGTCACCTATAAAGCGCCGTCGGCAAATATTTTATAAATTCAATAATATAAAAAAGGTAATTGTTCCAGAGGCGGAAAATTCATGAGAAACGAAGCTGTAATTTTTGATATGGATGGCGTACTGATCGACAGCGAGCCATTGCATATTTCGGCAGCCATAGCGCTGCTAAAAAAATTTCATGTTGATACGAGTGAAGGATATCACAATAAATATGTTGGTTGTTCCGATCCGGTAAAATGGCAGAAAATAAAAGATGAATTTGACATAAAAAGCAGTTTGCGGGAAATATTGGATATGTCGGTTTCAACGAAGTTGGAATTATTAAGACAAACGGATTGCAATCCCATTGAAGGAATACCGGAATTATTAAAATCATTGTATGATCGCAGCATCCCTGTTGCCGTTGCGTCTTCTTCACCAGGCCGGTTTATTGAAGAAGTGATTGATAAAATCAAAATAGAAAAATACATCAGAACATGGGTGTCCGGTGAGAATATAGAAAAAAGCAAACCGGAACCGGATATCTTTCTGAAAACGGCGGAATTACTGCAGGTGAACCCGCGAGGATGCGTCGTGATTGAGGATTCCAAGAATGGCGTCATTGCCGCAAAGAAAGCGGGAATGAGATGTATTGGTTTCAAGAATATGAACTCGGGAAGCCAGGATTTGAGTAAAGCAGACCTTGTTGTAGATAAAATACAAGATATTGACTTATGCCGTTTGTTATCCATGGAATACTAACGCCAATGATCATTAATTTTTTACCGACTATTTAAATATAAAAAAAATTGTAAGAAAATATTTATTGTAATATTTAATGGACACCATAAGGATAATATAAAAGCTATCCAATTTTCAATTTGCGATTAACGTCTTAACGCTCGAACTTTTTTTATTAACCCATCACGTTATTCAAAGGTCAGTATCAAATTATTTTATTGGAGTTGTTGAAATGAAACTTAATGAAGAACAGCGCGCCTATTTGGAAAATAACCTTGGGAACACGATTCTGCCGTTATCCATCTTTGAAAATGAAGACTGGCCGGGCAACGAACCCATAGAGGTCTTGTTGTTTTATAAGAAAGAATGGTCCAACTCGGAGATTCAGGAATCTTTTTTGAAGGTTACGGAGCATTATAATCTTTTTTCAAGCCGATTGATCATGATTGATGACAACAAGTTTGCATTACACTACTGTACGGACGGAGTGAAATTTACTTTTTTACCGCCGGTTGATGATACTTATGACAATATCAATATTGATGAAATAAGGAAACAAATGGTCAAGGTTAAGACATTGCCGGGAGAACCTCTGCTTTCTCTAACTGTCATATCGGCAAAAGACGGGAAATTTGGTGGAGTAAGCTGTTCGCATACAATCGGTGACGGAATTTCACTGATTCTTTTCTTAATGACATGGGGGTGTATCATAGAGGGCAAGAGCTTCCCCCTTCCATCGCCTCAAAGATTATTTAAAGGAAAGCCAGTCGCTTCCGATACCATTGATAAGATCTTTACCCCGCCGTTGTCGGCATTGAGTGAAAAGATTCAAAACCGAGTTAAGGCAAGCGANNAGAGAGAATATTTTTCAGATGAATTTTTCGATGAACATAAAAATAAAGCAAAGCTGGAAAATGCAGAATATATCATTTCCAGCAATCAGATTATGACCGCATTTCTATTAAAAAAATATCATGATCAGGTTCTGCCTGATACAGACAGGATTAGAATAAAGATTCCTATTGATCTGCGTGAAATATATCCCGGTATTGATTCCATGTATATCGGTAATGCCGTTTTTGATAATTTCACTGAATTTACCAAGGACGAAATCAATAAAATGTCAATGTACGAGATTGCCTATCGTTTAAAAAAATCAGTCATGAATGCGAGGAATGAAAACTACATTAAAGAAATATCATATTTATCGGAGTATGGGATAACGTTTAAAGAGGACTTGTTTAAAACGCGTCCCGCTTTTGCAAATATGGATACGGATATCGTTTCAAGCAATATGGCGCACATGAATGATCTTGGGGCTTTGGGCATTGGAGAGGATAAGGGACATTTTGTATATATAGGTATCCCCACTCAAACAAGTTTTGTTATGTTGAAAGAAAAAAGCGGACAGATATGGGCACAGATAACAAGTAGATATCCATTGGAGTAAATGATATGGCGTATTTCACCTGACGCTATCTCGAGCGAGAAGGTCAGTAATGGATTTGCCTGCAGGCAATGGAAAAAGACCATGACCGCTTGACTTCCCCTAAAGGGATAATGGTTGGTTCCCATAAATCATATATGAAATGATACTGCGTTAACAATATTTGTTTTTAGGCTTATTCTCCATAAGCCCTTTTCCTAATTAAGACAAATCGTCCATTTTGACAAATATAAAAGATTTCAATCTTTGGCATGAAACAGGAGCGCATTCTTGATGGAAAGCATGAACGCTGCCTAAGGGATGAAAGATAATGAAAGAACGAAGATACGATTTAGATTGGTTGCGGGTCATCGTGATGTTGCTCGTATTCATGTTCCACTGCTCCCGGTTTTTCGGAGGTGGAACCTGGCTTTTGAAAAATGCCGAAGAGAGTATCGTGGCCCTGGTGTATGTCTCTTTGATCGACATGTGGGTTATGCCGTTTTTTTTCTTCCTTTCCGGTATCGGTTCGTGGTACGCCCTTGCCTATCTCACAAACGGACAGTACGTTCAGGAACGGATCAAACGGATTCTCATCCCTTTATACACAGTAGGTTTTTTTATCCTGCTGCCGCCACAGTTTTATTTTGAAATATACAGCAATGCCGGATTCACCGGTACCTTTTGGGAAAGCATCCCACTCTATCTGGATCGAGAGGGTCATTTTTCTATCGGCAGTCCGCCCGATTTGTTAATGTTATCATTTATCACGCATTTGTGGTTCCTCGGGTACCTGTTTTTGGTCTCGTTGGTTTCTCTGCCTTTCATGTGCTATCTGCGTTCCGGGCACGGTCTGCGTTTTATCGATAAATTAGCCGGATGGTGCACCAGGCCAGGCGGAATTTTTATCTTCATCATTCCCGTTTTATTCATGCGGGTCGGGTTGAGGAGTTTCTTTTTAGGACAGTTTACCTGGGCTGATTTTTTTGAATATATGGTATATTTTATCATAGGCTACCTATTTGTGGCAGACAGCCGCTTTATGCAAAGTATAAAAAAATATGGCTGGTTTGGTCTGATATTAGGTCTTGCCTGTTGGGGAGGTCAGGGAATTTTTGTCCTGGGCTTGGGGTACAATTATCCGGATGGTGAGTCATTCTCCTTAACCTATGTCCTCTTCGAAACCATCATGAGTGTCAGCCGTTGGAGCTGGATCGTTATTGTGCTGAGCCTGGGAGCAAAATATCTGAATTTCAACCACAAGGTGCTTACATACAGCAACGAAGCGGTACTTCCTTTTTACCTGTTGCACCAACCTGTTATTCTTGGCGTTGGTTGGTTTGTCATACAGTTGAATATCGGCATGGGGCTGAAGTTTTTGATCATCACTTTAATCTCCTTTGTGCTGATTATGGCCGTGTATGATTTATTCGTGAGACGATTTAACGTCGTGCGTTTTTTCTTTGGCATGCGACCGATAAAAAAATCACCTGCCTGAGCAGCGCTTTCTGGCCACAGGTCAGGTTCAGAACTCAGTCTTCCACGCGGGTATTTTAATTATTCGTTTTTGCATAACATTTTCTGATTCATAGCTGCTTGGTATATCAGCTTTCTCCTGTAAAATGCCATTATAAAAAGGTCATGCTTCCATAACAAAATAAAGCAGCCCTTGTAGCAAGACGAGAAAAATCATAAATGATTTGCGATTCTTTATAGGGGCGGAGGATGAATCGATAGCGACCCTTTACCTTTTCGGTGGAGATAACCTCGCATGTAAGATTGAAGATCGTAGCAACGGGTAAATATCATATCAAATATTTGATGTATTTTTGATTCTGCCTGGTAAAATGATCACAGCATTTAATATTCAAGACGGCTTGCAAGAAAAACATACTGTACAGGTTTCAAAGAAGTTGAAATTGATTAAACAATATGCTTGTAATGCTCTTAAATGAAATGGTGTAAT
>MTKX01002662.1_pt3 | contig 12079 bp, 11 predicted proteins | sample 1042771 | NCBI WGS metagenome assembly MTKX01 (sample SAMN06212183, study PRJNA360534) | anaerobic digester metagenome | biome: Wastewater treatment plant; material: sludge; isolation source: anaerobic digester fed with sludge from wastewater treatment plant | place: Denmark: WWTP Randers ... | reverse complement strand
CCTTCTCGATCTTCTCCAGGATCTCCTCGGCCTTGATCATCAGCAGGCTATCGACCATAGACGTAGCAGAAAATCGATAAAAGCAGATAATCTTTGCGGTGCAGCCCCCGCCTTCCGCCCGCCTGGACTCGCTCGAGGGGCCATGCCAGGCAGCTAATGCCGCAAAAAGAAGGGAGTCAATGTCTATCCGCGCCGGATCGCTGGGATTCATCGCCACCGATATCATCACAGACAGCTGCATGAGGGTGGCAGAACTGGAGATGCCTCGGAAGGACCGGCTCCAAGAAGGCGCTGCCTAATTGTATATGCGGCACGAATCCTTTTTGGCAGCCTTCAGCTAGATGCGGAGACAGCGGCAAAGGCTGTTGAGATCGGCGTGGACAGCCAATGATGTAGGCAGCTTCATTGTGGTCCCTGCAGGGCTGAAATTCTTGAAAGCGCTCAAGTCCATAGCTGCAGGGCAAGCAAATATGACCTGGGTGGAAGGCGGAAGTTCTCCCTGGCGAATGTTGCCAAGAAGATGAAGGAGGATATACCTGTATTTCCGCAGGTTGCGATGCCCTAGCTACAGTGCTTCGCTCTTTTATTGGCTCTAATATACCCTTCGTTCTGATAAGCATTATCGTAAGAGCTTTAAACCAAAACTCCTGAACAAGAATTGGCAACAAAAAATTGGAGAAAAAATGAGCAAGAAAGAGCTTCGGTCTTTAAGTTTAAAATCTGAGTATAATACCGAAGAGGATAATATAATTCAAGATTTATATAGGCCATGTCTTGAGCTATCAAATAAATATGATAGAGCTGTAGGATATTTTAGAGCAAATATATATAGAGAACTCGGGGAAGATTTACTAAACTTTGTGATTAATGGAGGGAAGATACGAATAGTATGTTCACCTGATATTCCTGAATTAGATGAGATGGCCGCAAGAGACGGTTATAATCTCCGAGGTCTACGATCGCTCGATGAATTGGAATCTAATTTAATATACTCTCTTTCTATAATGGCCAAAGATCCTAGAGAATCTGATTGCTTAGACATGCTTCGTTTACTTATTGAAAGAGGATCATTAGACTTATTTATTGCTGTGAGATCAGGTGGGATTTATCATAGAAAGATTGGCGTTTTTTACGACACTAATGGTGATTTCGTGGTTTTTGCAGGATCAGGAAATGAGACCTACCACGCGATAAATTCTATAGAAAACTGGGGCAATGATGAAGAGTTCGATATCTATAGAAGTTGGGTAAATGATTTTGAGCTGTCAAAAGCAAAGAAAAAAATTCATTACCTTCAGCTATTGTTCAATGGTGGGACAAAAAATACAAGAGTCAGGCCATTAAACGAAATTGAGAGAGATATTCTAAAGCAATTCCGCAATCATTCAAGTTTAGAAGATTGCAGATTAGGTGCAAAAATGAGGCTACCTGCGATGAATAGTGCAGATAACGAACTTTCACCTCGTTATTTTCAATATGAAGCAATAAATGCTTGGGAAGCGGCAAACAGAGTTGGTATTTTGTCAATGGCTACAGGAACCGGTAAGACAATTACGGCTCTCTTTGCTGCATCAAATTTGCTAAAAGATGGTAGGCTTGTTTTAATATTAGTGCCAAGCAAAATTTTATTGAATCAGTGGTATCAGGCTATAAGAGGATTATATCCTGATATACCGATATTGCTTGCAGGAGGAAATAACAATTGGAGACGCAACAATCTCAAAGATGTCTTTACCTCAGAAATTTCATTACCTCGAATAATATTAGCAACTATGGGCACTGCTTCAACAAATGATTTTCTTGAATTCTTCTCTCAAGCGAAGAATCCCATCCTTATAGCAGATGAAGTTCATCGACTCGGTAGCCCAAATAATCGCAGAATTTTAAGTGTTATCGATTTTAAAGAAAAATTAGGATTATCAGCAACTCCTGAGAGATTATTCGATCCAGAGGGAGACGAAATCCTCAAAAACACATTTGGCGCAGTTCCTGTATTTGATTTGCCATTAGGTGGAATGGTTAATTTATCCAAAGAGAAAAAAGTCCCTGTTTTAGGAACATTTTTATGTAGATATGATTATGATTTTGAAGTTATTCATCTTACTAAGGAAGAGCAGAAGGATTGGGACGAGATTACCACCCAAATCCATCGTATCTTTAGCATAGAATCATCAAAAATCAAAGCTCTATCTAAAGAACAATCGCTTTTTTCTAAAAATATTAGATTAAAATCACTCTTGATTAAACGTTCCCGTATTTTAAAAAATGCAGAAGAGAAAATAAATTGTGCGAGGAGAGTTATATCCAGTAGATATCCTCAAGAAGGTCGTTGGATAATTTATTGCGATAATGGAATGCAATTGGAGAAAGTAGCGAGAACATTAGTAGATAATAATAGTTTTATAAATTTGTTAACCTACCACTCAAAAATGGATTCCTTTAGCAAGGAAGCCGCATTAAAGTATATTGAAAATAGACCTGGTATTATTGTTAGTATTAGATGTTTAGATGAGGGTGTTGATATCCCCTCAGTTGATGGAGCGCTAATTTTGGCCTCATCTACAAATCCGAGGGAGTATATTCAACGCAGAGGAAGAGTTCTTAGAAAGGCTGTGAATAAAAGGAAAGCGACCATAATCGATAGCATTGTTCTGCCAAATTCTAGTTTTGCTAATGATAATGATCCTGCCCCGATGATTCAGAGTGAATTAGCAAGAGCATATGAATTCGCTAGTCATGCTGATAATGTCGATGTCACTCATCGATTATGGAAATTATGTCAAGAGTATAATGTAGATTTAAATCATGATTCAGGATTGAGTTTCTTATGCTAACAGGAGGATGATTTCCGGATGGTGCAAAACGAGTTATTATCAATATTGATGGATTTAAATAGAAGACGAAGCAATCCGCAGCAAGATATCGTCTTGGCTGAGATATTGACTCTAGTAATGAAATATCCTCTTGAAGAAGACCGAGGAAAGTGTCGTGAAAATATAGAACGAGTTCTTGAACAAAGAATGAGTATGAGGTGCAATGATGATAATTCAGAAGATTGATATCCACAATTTTGGCCCATTTTATGGACGTCATGAGATCGAATTGCAGGGAGATGGTAAAGGTGTCTACCTGCTTCGTGGGGGTAATGGACAAGGCAAGACTTCCTTTCAGAGGGCTATACTTTGGGCTCTATATGGAAAAGTTGCTGATAGGAACGGCCAAATGATTCGCCCGACATCATTATTAAATCATAATTCACTTGCAGAAGATAAATATGAATTTAGCGTTACTCTATTTTTTGAACACCAAGGAGCAAAATGGTCGTTATTCAGAAAAATGAGCGCGAGATATCACAATGATGGTAGATATAACGAGGGAATGGTCCTTAATTTGATAAAAGACGGCCAAATTATCCAAGAGAGTCAACAGGAAATTGAAAGAATCTTACCATATCATGTAAGTAGGTTCTATTTCTTTGATGGCGAGATGCTTCGAGATTATGAAGCATTATTGGAGCAAGATCCTCAAGCAACTAGATTATTACGAGATTCTATTGAGTATGTGCTGGGAGTTCCATATTTAAAAACTGCAAGGGAAGATATTTTAGCCATCCGAAATAAATTTGAGAAAGAGCGAAATAGACTTATGAGGCGGATAAAAAGCGGAGATGTCGATTTAGATGCATTAGCAGAGAATTACCAGGGAGCTCTTTCTGATATTGCAGAAAAAGAAGGTCTGATAAAGAAACTGGAAGAAGACGAAGAAGCTCTTCGAAATGGAGTTTTAAATAAAAAGAGAGATCTAGCAAATTTAAGGGAAGTACAAGAATTAGCTCAAAAAAGACTTCTACTGGACTCCCAAGTTGAAAAATTAGAATCAAACAAAGAGAGATTCTTAGAGAGATTGCAGAATCTGACTTCTAGCATTTATATAAATATATTATCACCAGTTGCAGAGAATTTAGCTAAACAAATAGATATAAAATTGGATGTAGCATACAGGAAGTTTTCTGAAAAACAACACCTTATCGAAGCTTCAGAAAGGATGAAAAATAATTTATCATCTCCATTTTGCATTTACTGCAAGGCACCCTTGAACGAGGAAAAATTATCGCAAATTAAAAAGGAATTCGCCGAAGTAGAGGAAAAAATTGAGCTTATGGGCGAAATAGAGGAACCTGATTTAGAACTTAAATATTTAAGAAATAAATTAAATAATTTAATTCATAGCATAAAAAGTAGAGATGAATTTGAGAATATTTCAAAATCTATTAAAGAGATCGACTATGAGTTAGCAAAGGCATCAACGCAATTGAAGGATATCGAAGACAAGTTGCAAGGTGTGGATTCTGAAGAGCCTAGAAATCTTGAAATCGCAATTCAAAATTCCGTTCAAGAGCTTGGAAGACTTGAAGGATTGGAAGCTTCTGCAAGATCTGATTTGGCAGAATTGATTAAGCTAAAAGGCGAATGGGAACGGCTAATGGCAAGTATACCTCAAAGTGAAATTAATTCATTAAATAAAAAAATAAGTGCTATTGACCCCATTGCAGATATTTTTGATGATGCAATTTCAGTATATCGGGATTACCGTAGACAAACAATAGAAAGCATCGCATCTGAAATCTTCAAAAAGATTCGTTCCAAAGAGGATTTCGATAGGCTCATCATAAATGAACATTATGGCTTGAGTATTATCACAAGGAATGGGACGAAATTGGATAGAAGTGAATGGAGATCTTCAGGAGAAGAACAACTTGTTGCTTTGTCGCTTATCGGGGCATTAAATAAATGTGCGGAGACAAAAGCACCTGTTATTATGGACACACCTTTAGGAAGATTTGATATTAAACATGGAGAGCGAGTAATAAGTTTTCTGCCTAGTTTTGCTGATCAAGTAATCTTACTCGTTACGGATCGAGAGTTCCGAGAGGGAGACGAAATGTTTCTGGAAGGGAAAATTAAGGGCGATCTTAGTATTAAATATAAAGGTGAGAGAGAAGGTTCATGCATAGATTAATTAACGAGGTAATGTTATGATTGATGCATTTGGAGAGGCAAGAACAATTCCAGCAAGCGATAAATCTAAGACCCAAATGAAGCAGCTTGAAAAGAAAGGCCTCTTTAAAGAACAAAGAGATGCTTGGAGATTGGGTGCCGCTCTTGGAATTGCTACAGGAAATCGACTTGAAGCACAAAAACGAGAGACATTTCAAAATATAAATAGCTTGGATTCGGATGGTTATTTCTCAGCAATCATGCTTGGTTTATATCCCAATAGCAAGCCAGAAGAGAGATTGGGCATTCTTGTGGATTATGCAGAATGGGGGATTAATGAAATCTATCGGCAAAGCGAAATAGGGATTCTTGATTTTTCAAAATTAGGATTGATAAAAAAGGAATATTAGAATTTTCGAGATTAATATCATCATGAAAGGGAATTTATATACTACAAAAAGAGGTCGTTACATTATTGGAGATTCTGTGGATCTCTTAGCTAATTCCCTGCGAAATGAGTTAGAGGGAAAAGTTCAGTTGATACTAACATCGCCTCCATTCCCTCTGAATAATAAAAAGAGTTATGGTAATTTAAAAGGCGATATTTATAAAAAATGGTTTATTAATTTAGCTGAAATATTTTCGCCTCTGTTAAAACCAGATGGTTCAATAATAATTGAACTGGGAAATGCCTGGGAGCCCAATAAACCTATTCAATCGCTTTTGCATTTAGAATCATTGATGGGATTTACAACAAATCCCAAAACAGATTTACGATTGTGTCAAGAGTTTATTTGTTATAATCCGTCTCGTTTGCCTTCACCTGCGGAATGGGTCACAGTAAAAAGAATCAGGGTCATCGATAGTTTTACCCATGTATGGTGGATTTCCAAGTCCGATTACCCTAAAGCTGACAATAGAAAGGTATTAAGGCCTTATAGCAATGATATGAAAACGCTGTTAAAAAATAAAAAATATAATAGTGGAAAAAGGCCCTCGGAACATAACATAAGCAGAATGGGATTTACTAAAGATAATGATGGCAGCATTATGCCAAACCTCATCGAATTAGAACCAATAATCAATGAAAAAGAAATTAGATTGCCTAAAAATGTATTTAGCATTGCTAATACAAATTCAAATGATTTTTTCTTAAGGACTTGTCGTGAGCGAGGAATACGACCTCACCCTGCTCGAATGCCCTTATCACTGGCCTCATTCTTCATTGAATTCCTAACAGATCCGAATGACATTGTTTTAGATCCATTTGCAGGAAGTAATACTACCGGATTTTGTGCAGAAAAAATAGGAAGAAATTGGATATCTATTGAAATCTGCAAGGATTATGGAGAACAAGCGGTTGTTCGTTTTGAAGATCCTATAATATCAGGAGATTTTTATGTATTTCTCCAAGAGAAATTTCTTGGGAATTCTAAAGTTTAAAAGAAATGACCAAATATGAAACGTTCCATGGTTGCCAGGACGAGCCCCTCAACATACTATATTGCATTAACGTCAAAAGACCACAAACCCGACATACACCCGCCATAGCTCCACCCCGAAAGTCGAATGAAAATGCTGATAGGAATTGATGTTGGCGGCACCACCACCGACCCAGCTTTAATTTTATCCGCCCAGCCCGGATCCTCAGTTCTGCTCTCTAGCTTCTCCCGAAGAGCATCCTCTCCACCCAGTCCCAGTCGTGCTCATAGATATGAGCCGAGGCGCTGGTGGTGGAGATGGAGCCCGGCTCCGCCCCCACCTCGCCGGCCACATATTGCAGCAGCCGGGCCAGGCCGTAGAGATTGGCGGGATAGGCCCCGGCAAAGTCATGGCTGCGGAAGAAGATGGATAGATGCAGCCGCCCATCGCGCAGCTTGAAGTCGTCCACAATCATGCAGGGGACCTCCTCCTTGCTGCTATCAAGGGGCGCAATCCAGGTAACCGCTGTGGCCCGGCGGGTGCTGGAGGAGACGCGAAGCCGGGCTATGGCCTGATCTATCTGATCCAGGGGGGCGCCGCCGGGCAGGGCCCAGGCCCTCAGCCGCTCCCCATAGGTATATTCGAAGCCGGGATTGTCTCCCGAGAGAAGCTGCTGGGCATACTCCTCCAGACGCTCCTTATTCCAGGCATAACCGGTGGGGATCATATCTCCATAGGGGTCCTCCACCACCATCTGCAATGAGAGGATCTCCTTGATCCTGGTCCCCCTCTCGTCTGTGATCTCTCCCCCCTGCCGCCAGATGAGAGCCAGACCCCTCTGCCAGGCCTCGGATATGCTCGCCGCCCGGATGAAACGCCCCAGTCTTGCCATGAAAAAGCACCCCTACTGCCTGACCTGGCTCGACCCAGCCGCCTCTCCCGCCCCCTCTCCGGTCAGCTCGGCTATGGCCTCCGGCGGAAAGGACTTGACAATATCGATCTTCTTGACACAGCGTGTGGCTATGCCGTATTTTTTGGCTATTGGCTTGAGCTCTCTCATGCTGTAGTCCCTGGCGATCTCCTCAATATCCATGTGTCCACCTCTGGAGTGCCAGGTAGATTAAGCTTCTTTTGAATCAACTCTACACCGGCAAGATGCCCGCATTTAGGAAAAGATATTTTTAGAGACCGGCCAGGAGAGAATACAATGCCAGACTTCGAATGGGCCTTGACCAATGCCCTGAATGCGTTCTTCGAAAAAGACGGCGTTGCCGCCATAGCCTACCGGCTCAAGCAGTCCCCCTTCGCCGCCCAGTTCATGGACATACTGGTGGACTCCAAGACCCCCGAATACTATCTGGCCATAGAATGCAAGAGTCTGGACGCCCGCAAGACAAAGTCGCTTTACTTCGGCAGGTACTTCAGCCGCGCCGCCGGAGCTCATCAGCTCTCCCGGGAGACGGAGTTCATCACCCGCTCCGGCCGGCAGGGCATACTGGCCGTCGAGCTGCGCCGCGGGGCGGGAAAGGCCCGCACAGCCCACCTGGTCCCCTGGGGGCAGATCTACCAGAGCTTCTCTGAGGGCAAGAGCGGCCTGTCCCTCCGGGATATAGAGATCAATCCTCCCCTGGAGAGAGAAAGAGGGGTCTACAAGATATCAAGGTTGGACATTGTGCGAATAACAGGATACTTCGATATGGCGACGATAAGAGACGATTTTGAAAACGATGAATAATGGCAGACGCAGGAATAATCTTTCTAATCTCTATTTCTTTTCTGCCCCGCCTCTCTCCAGAGCCTCAATAATCAGAGAAGCAATTTTCTTTGCAGCCTCTTCTTTAGCAGTAGCATCTTTCTCACTAACCTCCGGCTTGCTCTCATCCAATTTTGCTTGATCTGATTCCGATTTAACACCTTTCCGGAGTCCAAGCCTGCTGAAGAAAAGCAGAATATGACCATATATCCATAATAGGACCCCTTTTGCCTCTTTATTTACCAAGATCAGCAATAGAGCGGCGATTATTGTGTAATATGAATTGATCAAGCCCCACCAACGTATAATCGGCTCATCTACAGTAACCGTTTCCTTGAAAAGATAGGGGGTGCCTTCAATCCATATTGCGGGTATAGTATAAGTTCCAGTTTTATTGTAGCTTATCTGTCTATTCAGTGATATAATATTGTTTGTATCAAAATTCAATCTGGCGGAATTATTTCCATATAGGTAACCATCAGCGGATTTGACCTCAATATTTATATTTTTTAAATATGTATTTGAAGCTGCGCCGGTGTATCTTATGATATAAGCTATATCCAATTTCTTCCATTTATCAGGGATCCAAGAAGAATTGAAAAATACCTTTGTGCTTCCCAAGATCGGATCGACCTCAAACCTGTAGTCAGGCTTGCCGACTTCTATATGCATAGGGTAAATTATATCCGGCCATCCTTTGAAATCTTCATCCTTTATTCTTATTATCGACTCTGTATTGAACACGCCACTCTTTTTTGGACGAACATAGTACCAATAAAACAGCCTATCTTTGCTTCCCAACCTCTTAATATTAAATCTTAGAATCTCATTCCGGTCGGAGATATTCCACTGACTTTGATTCAACATATTTGTTTCAAATTTTAAATAATAAATCATTTGATCAGATATATTAAGGAGGGCGATTCCTTCATCCGCATTATGATTGTCAATCATAAATAATATCCAATTATCGGATGCGTTGTTATCGCTTATCCTGATGTTCTCCATCTGAATGCTGCTACACCCAGGATAGCTGATATTAACGTTTGATGGATTTATCCACTTGATTCCGAAATTTTCTCTCATATATTTGGAAAGGTTTTCTAAGTTCTCGCTATTATTATCAACACCCATGTTTTTATTGCAGGTAAGTATATTATATACAGTATTCACACTAGGGATGTAATTGATTTGAGATTTGGATTCCGGATTGGCATAGATTTTCCCATAGGATATTGGATCTGCTGAACTTAGGGGAATATCCCGCAAAAGAGCCAGCCTCATCAAACTAATTTCATCAAGATACATAGCTTTCTGATAGTTTATAAGCGGTATTTCGAAAAAGTGATCATACATACTGCCACGAGAAATGGCTCTTAATTGGTCGATATAGTCTAGCTTTACTATTTCGCTTAAGCTGTCTGCAGGAGGGACCAGGTTGAGAGACTCATCTAAGAGTTCATAAATATCGATATCATTAATCGCATCATCTAGTCTATTCTTCTTAATAGATGTTATTTCTACGTCTACCCGCAAGCGGTTGGCGTGCCCCTTTCCGGTTTCAACTGGCGTAACGGTTTTCTTTATCGTCAACGGACCACCAGTAGCAGGAGCATATCCTGAAGGTACAGAGGAGACCACTCTCGGCTCCCCGCCTTTGGGCGACTGTACATCTAAAGCTGGAACTACAGGTACGTCACCTGATAGGGTTAAAGAAACATCTGAATATTCGGATACGCCACCCGACGGCAAAGCCTCAGCAACATCTTCGGAAGCCTCATGGGATACGCCACCCTGCGGCAAAGCTTCAGCAACACCCTCGGAATCAGAGCTGGCCTCATTCTGTCCGCTGGCGGGCAAACCAATAAAGAAAATAAGTAAAAATAAGAGGCTGTGGTTCATTTTATCTATTCTAATGAGAATAAATTTATTAATTTTTCTATATCAGTTTTTAACTTAATATAGAAATATTCCAACCAACTCCAAGATCCATCGCTTTTAATTCCTGGACTTTCATACTCTTCTGACGGATCTCGGTCTGATACCCCACCGGAGGGAAGAGGCTCAGAAGCACCCTCGGATGACGAAGTTTGTACCCCACCAGAGGGAAGAGGCTCAGAAGCACCCTGGGATGACGAAGTTTGTACCCCACCAGAGGGAAGAGGCTCGGAAGCACCCTCGGATGAAGAAGTTTGTACCCCACCGGAGGGAAGAGGCTCAGAAGCACCCTCGGATGAAGAGGTTTGTACCCCACCGGAGGGAAGAGGCTCGGAAGCACTCTCGGATGACGAAGTTTGTACCCCACCGGAGGGAAGAGGCTCGGAAGCACCCTCGGATGACGAAGTTTGTACCCCACCGGAGGGAAGAGGCTCGGAAGCACCCTCGGATGAAGAGGTTTGTACCCCACCGAAGGGAAGAGGCTCGGAAGAACCCTCGGATGAAAGGCCAACATTTGCGCCGGCAATTGAAGAAGCCAATAGACTTATAAGACAAAATCGAAGCCAATTCATGATTATAACTCGCGCCATTTATCTACAAGGTTATTTAGATGGAATTAGGCGAACTTCATATGTTATGTCACCTTCAAAATATTCAATTTCCTTAGGTTCAGCTTCCCGACTAGGAACCCAAGCTAATTCAGTAAATTCATGGTTGTAGGCTTCCAGCCTATAAGTTCTTGTTTGTTCAAATCGAATTGGATCTCCTGTTTTTCGGTTTACAAGTTCCATGCCAAAATGGATAGTCTCATTTGCACGCGTGTCCACAATGATTCTATCAATATAGCGACCATCATCTGTTGGTTTTATTATTACCCTTCCGATGTTGAAAATCATATATGGACCTTCAAATTCATACGTCTCTTCTTCAATAAATAATTTATTACTCAAATTGCCGAGAATCATATTGGTAGATACATCTTTTAAAAAATCTACTTGGAATTCCATCTTATGATCTCTGCTTATAGTGTCACCATTCCATAGAAGTATATTCAAATCGGGATTGCCTGGAATGCTTAATTTTGGAGAATAGATAAATAATTCCCCGGTTGTGCCGTCTTTTACACTATTTGCAAGTTTAATAGTATACCTAACAGTTTTATAATTGGGAAAAAAATGCCCTGGATATTCAAAAGCAACTTCACTTGCAGGAGCATTCTCGTCTTCTTCTCTACACCCAATGAGACTATAAGGTATACATTCACCATGCCCATCTTCCATTATAATTAGGGAGATTATTGAAACTAAAAAGAGGATTAATATCCAATTTTTAAATAATATGAATGTCCTCTTTCCGGCTATGAATAAGCAATTTTTCCTGAGGAGCATGAGTTCGTCCATCCCATCAACTTTCTTTATAATATGATCATTATTGATATATAAATCTTTTCAATTTCGATTTCGAGCTGTTTGGTTCAATCCTGAAATCTATCACATCCATTCGATTCATGGGATCTCAGTCAGTTGCATGGCTTTTACAGTTAAAACAAACTCGCTAAATTTCAGATCCAGAGCAATCTGTCCTAATTGGACAAAAAAAAATAATTTCTGAATCCACATAAACAACAGAAACAGAAATTCTTAAATAGAATTAAGGCCAAATAAAAACAGAAGTTTTACATGGAGGAGATTATGAGAGCATATATTGCGTTGTTGGGCATATTAATCTTGTTAACAGTTGCATTTCATCCCGCGGCAGCCGCCAAATTTTCTATCTTCGCATATGATAAAGATAGCAATGCAACACTTCAAGATGCCTATGTTACTATCTGGCAAGACAGCAATTTAATAGATAGCGGCATCACAGATGCGGCCGGTATTTTTGCGACCTATTTGGATGATGGAGGCAAATATCGCATAAGAGCTGAATACTCCGGCAAGTGGGATGAAATGCCTGATTACGTGGCCAA
>MTKX01000381.1_pt1 | contig 12085 bp, 12 predicted proteins | sample 1042771 | NCBI WGS metagenome assembly MTKX01 (sample SAMN06212183, study PRJNA360534) | anaerobic digester metagenome | biome: Wastewater treatment plant; material: sludge; isolation source: anaerobic digester fed with sludge from wastewater treatment plant | place: Denmark: WWTP Randers ... | reverse complement strand
CACGAGCTTCCCACGGGCCATCACCCCATGTGGACCATGCCGTCCGAACTGACGGCATTGCTGCTGCAAATCCCGTCCGGCGGCAATCGGTGAAAAGATGGAAAAACCGAAGCGTGAATTCATCTGTTTTGCACATCGGGGTGCAAGCGGACACGAACCGGAAAACACCTTGCTGGCCATCGAAAAGGCCCTTTCGATGGGCGCCCCGTGGATCGAGATCGACGTATTCTGCGTCGAAGGCGAACTTGTGGTGATCCATGACGAACGGCTGGAGTACACCACCAGCGGACGGGGGTACGTCACGGAAAAAACGCTGGCCCATCTGCGGACACTGGACGCCGGCAAGGGACAGCGCATCCCCCTGCTGCGGGAAGTCTTTGATCTTGTTGAGCGACGGGCCGGCATCAACGTGGAGTTGAAAGGCGTTGGAACCGCCGCTCCAGCGGTGAAACTGGTCCGGGATTACATCATAAACCGGAGATGGCAGTATGAACAGGTGATCCTTTCTTCCTTCGATCACCGTGAACTGTCCAGAGTCAAACCGCTTGATCCGGCCATTCGGACGGGTGCTCTGATCTTGGGCGTCCCTCGTCACTATGCCAGATTTGCCGAAGAACTGGAGGCTTTTTCGGTTCATGCGGGCCTCGCTTTCACAAACCGGGAATTTGTCGAGGATGCGCACCGGCGGGGCCTGAAGTTCTTTGTCTACACCGTCAACTTTCCCGACGACCTGGCCAGGGTACGGGCCATGAGAGCGGACGGCGTCTTCACCAATTTCCCCGAGTTGGTTATTCCCCGGAAATCCTGAGCATGTTTAACCATTTTGACTGGATTGCCCCGATCTATGACCGGATTGTTCAACTGCCCGTCTCGAATCGCCTTCGCGACTTGCTGAAACTCCCCGTCAACGGGTACCTCCTCGATGCCGGTGGAGGAACCGGCAGGGTTTCATCCCGTCTGATTTCGTCGACGCGCATGCTCGTGGTCTCTGACTTTTCGCTGCCCATGCTGAGGCAGGCACAGGCCAAGCACGGGCTGGACGCACTTCGGGCGCGCGCCGAGCAACTCCCGTTTGCCGATGCCACATTCGACCGGGTGATGGCCGTTGACGCCCTTCATCATTTTTTCGATCAGCGGGCAGCCATCCGGGAGTTCATTCGTGTACTCAGACCGGAAGGGAGGCTCGTCATCGAGGAACCGGATCGGGACCGGTTGATCGTCAAAATGCTGGCCTTGACGGAGAAAATGATCCTGATGCGAAGCCGGATTCATTCGATGAACGAGATTCTGGAGATGATCCCGGCAGAAGGCATGAACGCCTGCATCGAGCGCGGCAGCGGATTTGCGTCCTGGGTGGTGGCGGACAAAATGCGAACATTTTGAATTCCATTGACTTGAATGCGCCAACAGTGATAGGGGTTGCCCCGGCGTTTCAGCTCAAGATCGAACGGAGAATATGAGATGTTTCTAAAGCAAATGCAGGTTGGCCATATGGCTGTGTTTGCCTATCTGGTGGGCGACTCCGCCACGGGTGACGCGCTGGTGATCGACCCGGCAGCCAGGATCGATGATATCATCGCACTGGCTGAAAAAAGCGGCCTGCGAATTCAATACATCGTCAATACCCACGGTCATGTGGACCATATTTCCGGAAATACGGAAATGAAAAGCAAAACCGGGGCCAAAATCGTGATTCACGAAAGCGATGCCGAAATGCTCACCTCCACACCGGCCATGATCCTTCGCATGTTCGGCGCCAAACGCTCGCCGGCGGCGGATATCACGGTCCGGGACGGGGATGTCCTGACCGTGGGCGGCGTCTCCCTGAAAGTCCTCCACACGCCGGGACACTCGCCGGGCAGCATGTCGCTTTTCACGGAAGGTCATGTCTTCACGGGAGACACGCTCTTTGTCGGCGGTGTCGGCAGAACCGACCTCCCCGGCGGATCTGGCAGGGTCATGGCGCGATCCATTCAGGAGAAACTCTGCACCCTGCCCGATGACACAACGGTTCTGCCGGGGCACAATTACGGCGGGATGCCGACTTCAACCATCGGCCGTGAAAAGCGGTACAATCCCTTTTTAAGATAACAGAAACAGGTAGCCTTCATGAATCCACCCAACGTCATCAAAACCGATTTTGGAACATTGCCTTTCGCCAGCCGGGGAAAGGTCCGGGACATCTATGATCTCGACGACCACCTTCTCATCGTGGCCACGGACAGAATCTCCGCTTTTGACGTCATCATGCCCGATCCCATACCGGGGAAAGGGGAGATCCTGACCCGAATGTCCGCCTTCTGGTTCAAGAAGACGCAGGACATTATCCCCAATCATTTCATCACGACCAATCCCGATGATTTTCCAAAGGCATGCGATCCTTACCGGGAGACACTGAAGGGAAGGTCCATGCTGGTCAAGAAGGCGCTGCCTCTCCCCGTGGAATGCATTGTGAGGGGATACCTCAGCGGTTCCGGCTGGAAGGATTATTGCCGGGACGGTACGGTTTCCGGCATTCGCCTTCCCAGGGGTTTAAGAGAGTCCGAGCGGCTTTCCGAACCGATCTTCACCCCGTCGACCAAGGCCCCGGAGGGTGATCACGACCAGGCGATAACCCGGGAAGAGATGGAGAACCTCATCGGATCGGAACGTTCCGAAAAGGTGATTCACGCAAGCCTCGCCATTTATAAAAGGGCTACCGAAATCGCTGCAAAGGCGGGCATCATCATTGCCGACACCAAGATGGAGTTCGGAGTCAGGAATGATGAGTTGATCCTGATCGATGAACTGCTGACGCCAGACTCGTCCAGATTCTGGCCGAAAAGTGAATATGAACCGGGACGGGCGCAAAAAAGCTTTGACAAGCAGTTTCTGCGCGACTATCTGCTATCCGTCGCCTGGAATCAAAAACCGCCGGCCCCCGAGCTTCCGGTGGATATCATATCAAAAACAAAAGAGAAATACGAAGAAGCCCTGAATCGCCTTCTGCGATGATCCCGCTGCCTTTCTTGACATCGCAAGGCACTGAACCTATTTTAGTGAATTACAAAGGCAGATTGGGATGGGAAGATGCTGCCACGGAGTTAAACAGACGGTTCCATGACGAAGCGCGACTACTACAAGGTTCTCGGCGTTGACCGTACCGCCCCGGACGAAGAGATCAAAAAAAACTATCGCAGGCTGGCGATGCAATACCACCCGGATCGCAATCCCGGGGACAAGGAAGCGGAGGAGAAGTTCAAGGAAGCCGCCGAAGCGTACGAAGCCTTGAGCGATCGGGAAAAACGGGAAATCTACGACCGTTTCGGCCACGAAGGGCTCAACAATACCGGTTTCCGGGGGTTCTCGGGATTTGAGGATATTTTTTCCAGTTTCGGCAGCATTTTCGAGGATGTCTTCGGATTCAGCAACGGTCGTTCGCGATCCCGGTCGGCGGCAAGGGCGGGTTCCGATCTCCGCTACGACCTGAAAATATCCTTTATGGAATCCGCGTTCGGCATGTCCACCGATATCGACATCACCAAGCTCGAAACCTGCCGGGACTGTCGGGGGTCGGGCGCCGCACCAGGGACAGTCCCTGAAACATGCCGCCGCTGCAAAGGAAGGGGACAGGTTACCCAGTCAAGCGGGTTTTTCAGCATCAGCACAACCTGCCCGAACTGCAACGGTGAGGGGGTGGTCATTGCGGACCCCTGCAGATCATGCACGGGGACAGGCCGGAAAAAAGTCACCAAGAAAGTCAATATCAAGATACCCGCTGGCGTGGAAACCGGTTCCCGCCTGAGGCTTCGCGGCGAGGGGGAAGAGGGATCCTTCGGCGGACCGAATGGCGATCTGTATGTATTTATTCACGTGGAGCCTCACGTGTATTTCGAAAGAAGCGGGAACGACATATACTGCCGAATCCCCATATCGTTCATCCAGGCAGCCCTGGGAGCGAGTATCGAGGTGCCGACCCTCGAAGGCGTCGAAAAGTTGAAGATCCCGAAGGGTACCCAGACGGGAAAGACCTTCCGCCTGAAGGGCAAGGGCATCGCGAATTTGCGGGGCTTCGGGCGGGGGGACCAGATTATCGAAGCGGTGGTCACCATCCCGACCCACCTGAACAAANNGCCCGGTGGTCACCATCCCGACCCACCTGAACAAAAGGCAGGAGGAACTCCTGCGTGAATATGCAAAAGTAAGCGGGGAGTGAGATTCCGAAGCCGTGATTGGACTTGCTCCATATCTCGGATTTCCGGAACAAGGATAGCGAACCGGATTGGAGAGGAAAAGCCCATGCTGAAAAAAAAGACAAGTTTGCTGATGCTGGTGTCGAGTTTTATGATCATTTCTGCCTGCGGCTCCGAAATTCTGGTGATCGGAGGCATGCTTGGCGCCGGAGCGGGGACCTACTACTACATCGACCAGGAGCTGGTCACGGATTACCAGGCACCCATCGATAAAGTCTGGAGTGCCTGTGAAAAAACCGTTGCGGATATGCGCGGGAAGGAAGTGGAACCGAACCGGGAGATCGGAGCGGGTACCATTCATGCCGTCATCAACGACGACACGGTCAAGTTCAGGATCAGCTACAAGGCCAGAGACCTGACGACTGTCGGCATTCGGGTCGGTCTGCTCGGAAACAAGGCATCGTCCCAAATCATCCACGATAAGATTCAGGAAAATCTGGCTGCCAAATAGCCTGTGAAAGCGAGTTCTGCCTGGCGGCGCACCTTAACGTTCTTTGACAGGGCGTTCCGATGAAAAAGAAACTGGCGGCCGGAATCCTGCTCAGCGCGTTCCTCGTTTACCTGTCTGTCCGGGGCATCGATTTCGAGCAAGTCGCCGACGGTCTCCATGCTGTCCGGGGGGGCTATGCGCTGCTCTTCCTTTTTGTCATATTGGTCATGCAGTGGCTCCGCTCCGTCCGCTGGGGACTGATGCTGAACCCCCTCGATCGTGTGGACCAGCTTTCCCTCTTTTCCGTCACCAGCGTCGGTTTTCTGGCGATAACGGCATTGCCGGCAAGACTCGGCGAACTGGCGAGGCCCTATCTCATAACGAAAAAAAGTCGCATCACCATGCCGGCAGCGCTGGGGACGATTCTCGTCGAACGGGTTTTTGACAGCACCGCGATCCTGCTCATCTTTGCCGCTGTCCTTCTGTCAAACCCTGCTTTGCCCCCCTGGCTCACCACATCAGCCGTGATCGTTTTTTTTATCACCCTGGTGATGCTGGCCGCGATGATCTGGATACCGGCCAAGCGGGACGCCACCATGAAGGTGCTAAACCCTCTGATCAACCGGTCCCCGGGGCGCTTTGCCGGAAAACTCCAGGAAATGCTTCACCATCTGATCGATGGATTCATGATATTCAGGCATTTCAGACTGCTCGCGGCAGTTTCGCTTCTCTCCCTAGCCATCTGGATCATCGACATCCTGGCCGTGTACAGTCTTTTCTTTGCTTTCGATTTTCGCCTGTCCCTCATGGCGGCAACCGTATCGGTGATCATTCTGCTCATCGGCATCGCGATTCCGACGGCGCCCGGCTTCATCGGCAACTGGCATTACGCCTGCATTCTTGGGCTCACCCTGTTTGGCATTCCGAAGGCCGATGCACTTGCATTCGCCATCATCTATCATTTCCTGTCCATCGCCATGATCATTGTCCTCGGGCTCATCTTTTTGCCCTTCAACAAGTTCTCCCTTCCCGACCTGAAGAAAGAAGCGGCATCCGGCTGATCAGACAGTGGAAAATCGCCTTGTTTCTCAAACCTCTCCTTCCGTGGCTTTGACCTCCAGACCGTAACTTTTTATTTTCCGGTGAAGGTTGCTCCTCTCCAGTCCGATTGCCTCCGCCGTTTTGGAAATATTCCCTTCGAACTCACGAAGTTTCTTTTCAATATACTTTTTTTCGAAATTCACCTTTGCCGCCTTGAGCGAAACGGGAAAAATGCCGGCAACCGCCTGCTGATCCTGGCCGTATTCCCTGAACAGCGCTGGAATGTCGCCGGCTGAGATCGTCTGCGACGGCGTCATGATAAAAAGCCTTTCGATGATATTTTTCAATTCTCTCACGTTGCCCGGCCAGTTGTGCTCCATCAGGAGAGCGAGGGCATCGTCTGCGATCGACTTTTCCTGCCCGCCCTCCTTCACGGCAAGTTCCTTCAGAAAGCGGTTGACAAGCGGCGGGATGTCGTCCTTTCGCTCTCTCAGGGATGCAATCCGGAGGGGAATGACGTTCAGGCGGTAAAAAAGGTCCTGGCGAAACCTTCCTTCCTCCATTTCCTTTTCGAGGTCCTTGTTTGTGGCGGCCAGCACCCGGACATCGGTGGCAATCAGTTTCGTGCCGCCGACACGCTCGAATTTCTTCTCCTGCAGGATTCTGAGGATCTTTGCCTGCGCCTTCAGGCTCATGTCGGCGACTTCATCGAGAAAAATCGTCCCCTCATGGGCAAGGTCGAATTTCCCCCGCTTTTTCGCCGTCGCACCCGTAAACGCCCCTTTTTCATGCCCGAACAGTTCGCTCTCGATCAGATCCTCCGGGATGGCCGCGCAGTTCACCTCGACAAAGGGCTTGAGCACCCGCGTGCTCTGCCGGTGGATGGATCTGGCAACCAGTTCCTTTCCCGTACCGTTTTCACCCATGATCAGGATCCAGGCGTTGGTCGGCGCGACCAAGCTGATCATCTCTTTCAGTTCAGTGATAGCCGAGCTGTTTCCCGTCAACTCATATTCCCGGGACAATTTCTGCTTCAAAAGCCGGTTTTCCTCTTCCAGGCGAATCATGTCCAAGGCATGATCGACGGCAAGAATCACCTTCTCGAGGGACAGGGGTTTTTCGATAAAGTCAAAAGCGCCCAGCTTGGTTGCCTTCACGGCGGTCTCGATGGTGCCGTGGCCGGACATCATGACGACACAGACAGCGGGGTAATCCGACTTGATTACTTTCAAGGCTTCCAGGCCGTCCATCCCCGGCAGCCAGATGTCCAGAAGGACCAGGCTTGGCAACTCGTCCTCGATAATTTTCAGGGCCTCTTCACCGCTTGATGCGGTAAGGACATCATACCCCTCATCCGTGAGAATGCCTTCCAGCGATTGCCGGATCATCTCCTCGTCATCAACAATCAAAACCGTTTTTTTCATAACCTTCTCAACATCTCGTCATTTATTGAACCGTCAGGCTTCCGGCACAGGCAACTCAAAAAAAACAATGGTTCCTCTCGGACTGTTGTCCCGGACTTGCAGATGGCCTTGATGATCGGCAATGATCGATTTTACGATCGCAAGACCAAGACCGGAGCCGGACCTTTTGGTTGAGAAATAAGGCTCTCCCATCCGCCCCTTATAGGCGGGAGGTATGCCGCAGCCGTTGTCGGCCACCTCGACTGCCGCCCGGTGACGACCTCCGTCATAGGATGTTCTGATTTCAATGCGCCCCCCCTGCCTTTCAACGGCTGCGACCGCATTGTCCAACAGATTGATCATGACCCGCTTCATCTGTTCCGGATCCAGATTCAACCTGGGAATGTCAACGCCCCTGTGAAAATGAAAGGCAATGTCCTTATGGGCCTCCTGAAAGAGGATCACCGAATCATGGATCACTTCGTTCAGGTCGTTCATCGCGGGCTTGGTCACGGGCATCCTTGCATAACGGGAAAATGCATCCACCAGATTTTTCAAAACGTCAACCTGATTGATGATGGTTCTTGTGCATTCATGAAACACGTCACTGTCTTCGTCCACCTTGTCCCCAAATTTTTTTTGCAGCCTCTGGGCGGACAATTGAACCGGCGTCAATGGGTTTTTAATCTCATGGGCCATCCGCCTGGCCACCTCGCGCCAGGCAGCCGCCCGCTCGGCCCGCTGCAACTGCGTCACATCTTCAAAGACGACAACCATACCCATATCGTGGCCTTCATCATCCCTGAGCAGGGTCGTGGTCATGAGAAATGTCAATGCCCTGTCTTTGATCGTCAGTTCCAGCTGCTTTTCAATGGACCCCTCCTCACTCTCGTGAAGCTCCTGAAAAAGTTCGGCCGCGAGGGCGAAATGTTCCGGATCCAGAACCTCTTCATAACGTTTATTCAGAATGCTCTGCGTCTGGATATCCAGCATTTTTTCAGCAGCCCGGTTGATGGTCGTAATGATTCCCTCCCGGTCAACGGACACAACGCCGGCGGATACATTGCGGAGAACAGTCTCCATGTATTTCCGCCGACTTTCAACATCCAAGTTGACCTGCTCCAGCCTCTGGTTGCTCTTCTTCAAATCTTTTGTCATCCGGTTGAATGAATCGACCAGAACGCCGATCTCATCGGCTGCCACAATATTGATCTGATGATCCAGGTCTCCCTGCGCAATTTTCCGGGTTGCCTCCGCAAGATCCTGAATGGGCCCCGTTATCCCTTTGGCGAGGAAGAGTCCAAACCACGTCGCTGCAAAAATAATCAGGAGCATGACCAGGAACAGCGTAATGATATAGGTGAATTTCAACGGGTCTTTCAAGAGCACCAATAGCTTGTACTGTTCAGATGTTTTCGAAATGACGGCGATTTTATCCGTCAGGGTCCTGGGCAGATAAATTCCGACCAGAGCCACGCCAATGACGTCCTTCGGTGCGGCATAAGCATAAATGGGCACGGCACCACTGACCAAATCACCGGCTCCGGAAGGATTGACCATGGAGATGTCCTTGCCAAGGAAAACATCTTCCAGCTCCTTTGCCGTCAGCGGCACGGGCTTGAGTTCCGGATTGTCCTTGTCGAACACAACGAGTTTCTTTCTGCTGCTATCGAAATGCACCTCCAGTACGCTGAATCTGAAATTTTTCTGCCTCTGCTCCATCAGGGCGTTGAGATAACGCTCCCGTTCGCTTTGATAGAGGCGGTTGCGGGTGATGTCCTCACTGATCTGCCTGGCGTAATATTTGGCCTGTTCCGTGGTTCTCTGATAATAAATCTGGGCAACTTCGACCGTCTGGTTCAGCGCATCTCCAATTCGCATGCTGAACCAGTTATCGATACTGTACGAGAGGAAATTGATCGAGACGAGAAAAAGAAGCACGGTTGGAATCAGGGAAAGGCTGACGAAAGCCGCCACCAGCTTCGTCCGGAGTTTTGACCCGATAACGCCGCGCCTGCGCTCGAAGACGAGCTTCACGACATTTCGGATAATCAGAAAAATCAGAAGGATGATCAAGATCAGGTTGATATTGATCAATCCGTAGATCAGGATGTTGTTTGAAGTTGGAAGGATGATCTCTGTGCGGAACAGCAGATATTCAAGAAATGAAAGCACCAGAACGACAAAAACGGTGACAACGATGATAATGCGCTCTCTTTTTCGTCGTCTTGATTCCGCCGTATCCATGCCCCAAGGTCCATTCGCCTGACAGGATCAGAACAGAAACCTCTGTTTGTACCAGTCGGTCTCAAAATCCCACAGAGAAACAAAGATGAGAACATATTCCATTCCCAGAGGAAGGCGCACCTTGTCCAGTTTCGCCTTGATCATGAGATAGGTCGGTGTGTTTTTCCAAAGTTTCTTGACGGAAGCGACGACCACGCCGTTTAACTCCGTCATGACCCGTTTTGCCGTCTCAAAATCTTGAAATCCTTCCGGTTCCTGATTGCCGGCAGTCCAGACATAAAATGTTTTCTTGATATTGTCATACTTGATCGTGTGTTTGATCTCGATCCCGGCGACTTTCCGGTCAGGCCAAAGCCTCCGCTCCTGATACAGATCCAGCAAAAACGTGAAGGTGGTGGGAACGCCAGCCAGAATTGCAGATTCCATATCCCGAGTAAAGGCATTCGTAACTTTGGCATACAACTGAATATGTTCAATATTTTGTGTAATTAAAACACCGCTGATTCTGGCCTCATCCCCGTGCGCAGGCACGACTGGACAGAGACTTGCAACGAAAAGTACAAGAATTGCGATGGAAGGAAAATGGCACTTTCTCATGCCGGTCTTGTTTTGCCTCGATTGATCAAAAGTACAGATTTTTTGATGATTTGAAAGCTTGCAAGTATACTAGAGAAGCGGTGCTTAAAATGCAAGTCCTATTTACGGGGATGTCCTATTTGCGAGGATGATGAATCGGCAGGGAATCCAAAAACGATGATGACGGTATGGTCACAACAGGGGGAATTATCGGAATACACACCATTGGCGCCATGATGTAAGACACGATCCCTTCGATATCCGTGTTCTCTACGCGTTGATCGCATCCAGAACACGAAAGGCAGGTACGTTCAGTGGCAGGGGGGCTGTCGTTACGGGGTCTTCTTTTGGAAAATGATGGACGATGGACCAGCACTCTTCATGCGCCAGAATTTCCCGTAACAGGGAATTGTTCAGCTTGTGACCGGACTTATAGGCAATAAAATGGCCGATGATCGGCATACCGAGCAGGGAGAGATCGCCGATGGCGTCGAGAATCTTGTGTTTCACAAATTCCTCGGGACATCTCAATCCCTCTTTATTGATAATTTTCTGATCGTTCAGGACGATGGCATTCTTGAGAGAACCGCCGAGCGCAAGCCCTCTTGCCTGGAGATATTCGACATCCTTCAGAAACCCGAAGGTTCGCGCCGCACAGATCTCCTGTTCATAATTCACATCCGAAAATGTCATGTGATAGGACTGCTGTCCGATAACGGGATGTTTGAAATCAATTTTATAGGTGATTTTGAATTCGGAAGCCGGTAGCAGCATAGCTGTTCCGGCCTCATCCTCGACCGATATTGCCTTTTTAATTACCAGTAATTTCTTGCACTTTCCTTGAGGGCGGGTTCCAACCGACTTCAGTAAATTGACAAAAGGCNNAGATCCATTGTTTCCAATGGTTGTGGCCAGGGTCGTATCGCAAACACTTGCGATATCCGCCTTGATGCCCTGATTCTGAGACAGGTCGGTGCGTACGAAGGTAATCCCCGCATCAACGTCCGCGGGTTTTATTCTCATGCTGACCTTTCGGCCTGAATGGAGACCGACGCTGCTGCACTCAATGGCCTGTTTAATGGTTCTTTGCAAATACATAGATGCATTCCGGCTTCTGTGATTTGATTCATACTGTGTTTTTATCTTAATGCAAAATAAGTACCATCAGGCGCCACAATGTCCACGAAACATTTTATTCATTCAAGCGATCGGAAATAGGGGTATTTTCGTTTATGATGGGATAAACCGATTGGCAAATAAAAAAGGGCTGCAGAGCGATCTGTGTCAGAATCGACACACGATCATTTCAGGCAGGCCCGTGATCCTCGCAATAGCGTTCCTTTTCACTATATATGCAACCGCAGTACGGCTGGCGGTACATTCCCATTTCTTTCGAAATTCGAACGCCTTCTTTCCAGCCTTCCCGGAAGTCCTGATAATAAAAAGGCACTCCGAATTCCCTGGCCAGGGATTCTCCGATTCCCTTGATGATCTCGTGTTTCTGAAACTTGCTGTAAAGCAATGTCGTTGAAAATGCCGCGAACGCTCCTCGCTTCGCCGTCATGGCCGTCAAGCGCAGCCTGAGGTCGTAACAGTGCAGGCACCGGTCCGCTTCCCGGAAAGCGACGCCTCTCAAAAAAGCCTCCATATCATAGCCTTCCGGCCAAATGACCATGAGACCCTGACGGTCTGCATACGCTTTNNCATTTGCGTACTCCAGATAGGGGTGTATGTTCGGATTGTAAAAGAGACCGCTGACATCATGTCCAGCCTGACGAAGCTGATGCAGCGGGTAAATGGTGCAGGGGGCGCAGCAGATGTGGAGCAGCATTTTCATTTCAGAACAGTTCCTTTTGACCGTCATTTGGCCAGCATTTTCCGAAATGCGCGTAGGCCAGCTTTGTTGCCATCCGGCCCCGCGATGTCCTCTGAATATATCCTTCCTGGATGAGAAAAGGTTCGTATACGTCCTCGATTGTCGTCTTTTCCTCACCGATGGCAGCGGACATATTGTCGATGCCGACCGGACCGCCGCCAAACTTGTCGATCAATGTCAACAGAATCAGCCGGTCCATGTGGTCAAAACCCCGGTGATCCACTTCCAGCAGGTCGAGCGCCGCAACCGTCACATCCCTGTCAATCCTGCCGTCCGACCT
>MTKX01002388.1_pt1 | contig 12095 bp, 10 predicted proteins | sample 1042771 | NCBI WGS metagenome assembly MTKX01 (sample SAMN06212183, study PRJNA360534) | anaerobic digester metagenome | biome: Wastewater treatment plant; material: sludge; isolation source: anaerobic digester fed with sludge from wastewater treatment plant | place: Denmark: WWTP Randers ... | reverse complement strand
TGTTCTTGCCATTTTGGAAAATACAGATGAGGTTATTGATAATATAAAGGATTCTCTGGTTCAATTTTCTATTGAAATGCCAAAAATTCCAGAGTGCTTAAATGATTTGTGGATGCAAACAACTAAGGCATCAAGCAATGCCGTTGAACAGCTCTCTGTTGCAGTGCGTTCATTTTTTAGGGATTTAGCTGCGGTAAACAATTACATTCACAAGGTCTATTTCTTTGAACGCGAAGCGGATCATATAGGTGAACGCCTGCGTCGTGAAATATTCAATTTGGATATTGAACTTTCCCAAAAAAGTCAGCTGCGTTTTTTTGCCATACATATTGAAAAAATTTCGGATTATGCGCAGGTTGTTTGTGATCGGTTATCTATTTATGCTATCAAGCGTCAACTATAAATGATTTTTATTTACCTGCTCAGCGGTCTTTTTTTAGGTTGGTCTTTAGGAGCCAATGATACCGGCAATATTTTTGGTGCAGCTGTAGAAACCAGAATGCTGAAATTCAAAACAGCGGCTTTAATTGCGTCCATTTTTATCTTTTTAGGAGCTGTTTTTGAAGGTAGCGGTCCTTCCGGAACTTTAGGTCGTTTAGGAAGTGTTGATGCTTTAGGAGGTGCTTTTACAGTTGCCCTGGCAGCTGCTTTAACTATTACTGCTATTGTCCGAACGGGAATTCCGGTTTCCACTTCTCAAACCATTGTAGGTGCAATTATTGGTTGGAACTTTTTTTCGGGACGGCTAACTGACTTTCGTAATTTACTTACCATTGTTTCCAGCTGGGTAATTGCTTTTGTGCTTTCCGGAATTATTGCCGCTTTGCTTTTTTATTTAATCAGACCCGTTATCAATAGAGGAAAAATTCATCTTTTAGAGCAAGATGTTTATGTTCGTTTAGGGTTAATTATAATCGGTGCCTTTGGTGCTTTTTCTTTGGGTGCTAATAACATAGCCAATGTGGTTGGAGTTTTTGTTCCGGTAACTCCTTTCAAAGATATTAATTTGGGCAGTTTTACTCTTTCGGGTGTCCAGCAACTCTATATTTTGGGTGCAATTTCTATAATTGTCGGAATTTACACCTATTCGCATAAAGTGATGCGAACTGTAGGAAAAGATATTTTTCATCTTTCACCGGTAACAGCACTTATAGCTGTAGCATCAGAAGCAATTGTCCTTTTTATTTTTGCCTCGCGTGGTTTGCAAAACTTATTATTAAGTATAGGTTTACCTCCCATTCCTTTAGTTCCTGTATCTTCCACCCAAATTATCGTGGGAGCGGTTGTTGGAATTGGTTTGGTAAAAGGGGGTAAAAATATCCGTTACAATATATTAGGCAAGGTATCTTTAGCTTGGATAGCTGCACCAGTTATTGCCTTTTTCTTTGCGTTTATAGCTCTTTTTATTGTGCAGAATGTGTTTGAACAGAACGTTTACCAAAAAACAATATATACTTTCAATCACACAACTATCCGTCAGATAGAAAAAGAGGGCTTGGATGTTAATCATCTGTCTTCTGTGAATGGTCGTAAATTTTACCGCGAGATGGTGGTTTATAAAGAACTAAAGGCAGAAAAATATTTTTCGCGTTCTGAAATACTGAAAATTATCCGTATCACTGAGGTTTATCCTTTGAAAGTAAATACCAAGCTTCTGCAGGATAAAGGTTTGGCAATTCGTTTCACGGAACAACAATGGGAGGCATTAGTTAAACTTGAGGGAAGAGAATTCAGGCATAAATGGCAATTGCAAGAAACACTGGCAAAAGACCCTTCCTGGCAAATAAGCAAAGAAATTACCGAAAGAGATAAGCTACATAATCAAGACCTGGAAGAACAATTTAACCTACTATTTCGCACTTTTTATCTTCCTCCTGAGCAATGAATCCCTTTATTGAAAAAATAATTCCTCTTATTCTGGCTTTTTTTGTAGGCATTGCCTTCAAACTTCTAAAGCTTCTGTCTAAAGATGATGCGCCTGTTCTTTTGAGGGTTGTGCTTAATGTATGTTTACCTTCTTTAACCATTATTGCAATTTCCAATATTCAGCTAAAAGCGGATATGGCTTTAATTCCATTTACAGCTATTATTATTGTCTTTCTGATATATATTATCTCCCGCACTATAGGAAAACACTTGAAAATGGAAAAAACCACTTTCGGCAGTTTCCTGGTGGGAACAATGATTATGAATACTGCTTATGCCTTGCCTTTTTTCTTTGCTGCTTTTGGCAATGAAGGACTTGCCAGAGCATCACTTTTTGATATTGGCAATACCTTTATGATTTTTACCTTTACCTATTATAATGCCATAAAGTATGGTGATAATAGTAAGACAGCTGAAATTGAGTGGAAAAAGTTTTTGCGTTTACCTCCTCTTTGGGCTATGTTAATTGCCTTTTCCTGGAAATTAACTAAAGTCCCGATGCCAGCTTTAGCTTTGAATTTTCTCAATTTTATGGGGCAACCGATGGTCCCTTTAATGATGATTGCCTTAGGACTTTATTTTAATCCCAAACGCTGTAATATCGGAAAAGCGGCAATTGCCATTTTTATCAGAATGGGCATTGGTTTGGGCATAGGTATTGTTCTATCTGCTCTTTTTGGGTTTAAGGGAATAACCAGAACTGTAGTAACTGTTTGTGCTGCTTTGCCTATTGGTTTTAATACTCTTATTTTTGCTAATTTGGAAAATTTGGATAGAGAGTTTGCGGCTACTATTGTTTCTATATCCATTTTTATTGCTCTGTTTTATATTCCGTGGCTGATTTATGTGTTTCAGTGAAAGGGGTAGAGAGGGCTGGAGCTATATTGGAAGTTTATTAGTTGTATAGTTTTTTCTGTGCTCTCGGTGTATTCAGTGTTTTCCGTGTAAAAAATACTCTTTTTCTTCGGTGTCCTCTTTGTTTTCGTTGTTTGTGAGATTTATCTTGACAGCAGAAGACATTTATGCGTTTTATGGCATAAAAATAGCTTTATATAAGCAGGAATTAAATTAAGGAGGATAAATCCTTGTTTAGAAAAGCGTTGGTGTGTGCTGGAGGAAAAAGGATATCAGTTATTCTGCTATGCTTAATAGTGTTTAGCAGTTTTACTATAATACCTTTATCTGCCGATATTTTAATCCCTATGGATAACACGCAGACCAACCATCTAAAGGCCTATGGCATTGCCTTTGCGGGTCTGAAAGAACATCTTGTTGGCAGATGGCTTTTAAACTATCGGGGAGGAAGTTTTCTTTTTCCCGATTCCGAAAGTTTAACTGCTCTTTGTAACATTCGGGGTGTGCGTTATGAAAATGTTTCTTCTTCTGATGTAGCGGCAATTTTAATGGAAATTCAGGCAAATAATATGGAAAGCATTGCCCTGGAAAAAGAACCTAAAATAGCGGTTTATATACCTCCTAATGCTCTTCCCTGGGATGATGCAGTAACTATGGCTTTGGATTATGCGGAAATTGATTATGACCGTGTTTGGGATGATGAAGTTTTAGCAGGCAAGCTTCCGGAATATGATTGGCTGCATTTACACCATGAGGATTTTACAGGTCAGTATGGTAAGTTTTATGGTTCTTATAGAAATACCAGCTGGTATCAAAATGATGTGCGCGTAAATGAAGCAATGGCTGCTAAACATAATTTTGCCAAGGTTTGGCAATTGAAGCATGCAGTAGCGGAAAAGATACGCAACTATGTAATAAACGGTGGTTTTATGTTTGCTATGTGTGCTGCTACCGATACTTATGATATTGCTTTAGCAGCCAAAGATGTAGATATTGTAGATGCCGCTATTGACGGTGATGGCATAGACCCTCAGTATCAAAGTAAACTGGATTTTTCCCGCACTTTTGCCTTTGAAAATTTTACTTTGCGTCCCAATCCTTATGAATATGAATTTTCCGATATAGATGCCAGCGATTATTCCAGTTTAAGAGGTCCCGAAGCGGATTATTTTCAGCTTTTTGATTTCAGCGCCAAGTATGATCCTGTTCCCACAATGCTTACGCAATGTCATACTAATGTTATAAACGGTTTTCTGGGTCAGACCACTTCTTTTTTCAAGGATAAGGTAAAGAAAAGTGTGATTATTTTAGCGGAAGTTCCCGGTCAGAATGAAGTTAAATACATTCATGGCAATATTGGCAAAGGGACTTTCACTTTTTACGGAGGTCATGATCCAGAGGATTATCAGCATAAAGTTGGAGATCCGGAAACCATATTAGAACTGCATAAAAATTCACCCGGCTATCGTTTAATTCTGAATAATGTCCTCTTCCCCGCTGCTGAAAAGAAACAGCTGAAGACCTAAAAGGTAATGAAGAAATTCTATCCTAACCTGCGTAGCGTGCAAATAAAAACAGGTATCTGGACAATTGTTATCTGTCTGATTCTGGTTTTTAGTTATTTTTGGCTTAGCGGTCGTTTAGCAGTCCGTTCCCATTATGAACTGAAAATTGCCTTTCCGAATGTGATGGGTTTGGAAGTTGGCGATAAAGTTATGTATCGCGGAATGGAAGTTGGTAGAGTAAAAAGCATAACTGCGAGCAAAGATAAGGTAATTACAACTGCCAATATCAGAAGTGATATAATTTTAACGGAAGGAACACGGTTTCTGGTTTCGGACAGTTCTTTGATGGGTGGAAAGGCATTAAACATTATTCCGGGAGATGGAAAAAATCCCCTAAATATAAAAAAATTGCAACAGGGAACTTCCCCAGAAGGTATGATGGAATTGATTAGTAAAGCATCTGCGGGCTTGGATGAATTGAATGAAACGGTTAAATTACTTAATTCTCCCGATGGCTTACTGCAAAGTTCCCGAATGTTAGTGCAAAATGCAGATGGCACAGTAACTGAAATGGGCAATGTAGCTAAAGAAATAAAACAGGAACTCGTTATTACAGTGAATAAAATTGAGGATTTAACCTCTTCTCTGCAGGAAGTTATAGCGGAAAATAAAGAACCCTTAAAAAATACTTTGGTGGAAGGTAACATAACTATAGAGAAACTTTCTGCTACATTGGATTCGTTAAAAATTCTTTCTGCCAATTTGAATCGTTCTGCCAAAGCCCTTACCGAAAACGAAGGTACTGCTGGTTTATTACTAAATGATAAGCAGTTATATGAAAAAATCACCAATGCAACCGATAATCTCAATGCCCTCATTAAAGATATTAAGGAAAACCCCAAAAAATACATTAAATTCAGCGTATTTTAGGAAAGCTAATGAATAAAAAGCTATATTGTCTAATAATCCTCTTTGTCTTATGCAGTTCTGTTTTTGCTTACAGTTTCGGTCAAAATAAAGTTAATTTTGCTCCTCAGGATTTCTCTACCATTCAAACAATGCATTTTGATCTCTATTTTCCCGCAGGGGAAGATCAATTTGGCCGCATTGCGGCTTTAATGGCTGAAGATATATATTATTATATTAAAGCGGAATTCAAAGTTCCGATTTTAGCCCGGATTCCTATTATTTTTTACAGTACTAAGCAAGAATTTTTATCCACCAATATAACTTATTATCTTTTAACCGAAGGAGTAGGCGGTTTTACGGAAAGTTTACATAACCGTGTTGTGGTTCCTTTTGAAGGCAGTTATGCCAATCTGGAAGAACTTTTGGCACATGAACTTACTCATGCTTATATAAATGCAATGGATAATCGTTTTGTAAATCCCAATTCTATGCTCCGTCCCACTTCTTTTCCTTTTTGGTTTTCGGAAGGACTTCCGGAATATCTTTCCGTTGGTGGCGAAGATGACTATAATAATATGTATTTGTTGGATATGGTGATAAATAATACCATCGGTAGATTGAACAGTGCCGATGGCTACTTGGCATATCGTTTAGGCGAGAGTTTTTTAACTTTTATAGCTGAAACCTGGGGCAGAGAAAAAGTTCCCGAGTATTTTTTTGCCATTCATTCCTCATTCAATCTTGATGAAGCTACGAAAAAGGTTTTCGGAATGGATTTTGAAGACCTGGAATCCCGCTGGCATTATAAGTTAAAGAGAGATTACTATCCCCTGATAAATAGTCACGATATTCCGATGGAGAATTTTGAACAGCGGACATTTCATAAAAAAGATGGTTCCTATTTCAATTTGGCACCTCGTTTTTCTCCTAATGGTTCACGCTATGTATATTATTCTAATGCCGGTGGAAGATACAGTATTTGGCTGGCTGGAACTCAGGGATTAGCTCAACCGCAATTGATTTTTAAGGGTGAGAAAAGTNNGGTGATAAAATACAAATCCTGAATGTAAACACTAAAAAAATAGTGCAGACGATCAGCATTCCGGAATTGCAGGCAATTTATGAAGCGGATGTTTCTCCCGATGGCTTGTTTCTGGTTTTGGCAGGTCAAAAAAATATGCAATCCGACCTCTATCTTTATGAAATTGAAACAGGAAAATTAACTCAGCTAACTGATGACAGTTATGACGATGCTCATCCCCGTTTTTCACCCGAGGGCAAATACATTGCTTACGATAGTGAACATAAGTGTGAAAAGCAGGAAATCCGTTATGGTTTGTTTTCAGACCTTACGCGCGATATTTTCACTTTCAATATTGAGACCGGCGAAATAGTTGAAAGAACCTTTGAAAATTACGATTGTTTCAGTCCAATTTGGGCAGAAGACGGTTCCAAGCTCGTCTTTCTTTCCTATAAATATAACCTTGCCAATTATGAAATTCTGGATTGGGAAACCGGACAGCGCGCTGAACTCACTAAATGCATTGCCGGTATTATGAATGGCGATATCAGCTTTGATGATAGTTATCTAGTTATAAGCAACTACTTTGACGGTGCCTGGGATATCTATTTTGACGATAATCCCCTGAAAAATCTAATTTATGAAGAAAGCAGCCAACCGCAAAGTTTTGTGCGTGCTGATGACCTTTTACAGACCATAGACCTTACCCGTCTTGATTATTACGGAAAAAGAACTAAAGCACAACATCTTTCAAAACCACAATCCCCACAACAAAATCCCCGTCGTCCTCATATTTCCAATAATGAATCGGACAAAAGCGATTCCTTGAAACATTTTCAGGATTTTTCCTGGGATGATAAACCGGATAGTATTAATGTTCCGCCCAAAATAGAAAAATATAAAACAAAATTCGCTTTAGACAGCATCTGGGGCGGATTGGCGTATTCATCTTACACGGGCACCGTGGGAGCTATTGATCTCACTTTAAGTGATTTAATGGGCAATTATGGAATAGGTATCAGTTTGGGGATTTCAGGAAAAATTGAAGACAGCAATCTTTTCCTTTCTTTTATGAATCTAAAGCATCGTGCCGATTACGGAATAGGGGTCTATAATTTCTATGATGAAACGCTTTATAGGCGTTATCTGATCGGTCAGGATGATTATTTTCGCTTGCGAGAACGCGAACTGGGAATGCTTTTTATTTACCGTTATCCCTTCAGTCGGTTTACGCGTTTGGAATTTGACAGCCAGCTGTATTATGTGAAACAGGAATGGGATTATCTGGCACCGGAGGATGTTCCTACAGAAAACTGGCAAATGGATATCTCCAAAGAGACCGATACGGTTATTGCACCTGGCTTGGCTTTTGTTTTTGATAATGCTCTTTTCGGCTCTACAGGACCTATGGTTGGTTGGCGGTATTATTATCTCATTCGGAAAAGCTTTGCTAAAAATGAGCTGAACTATTTTACCAACTATCTTGATCTGCGCTGTTACAACTTTTTTGAAAAACGCTATTCTCTGGCTTTTCGTTTGAATGCAGGAATCAGTACAGGTGAATCACCTCAGCGTTTTAATCTTGATGGTTTGTATGGTGTGCGGGCATTAAATGAAGATATAGACGGAGAAAGAATGATTTTGGGTTCTGCTGAACTGCGTTTTCCTTTCTTTGATTATCTCTATTTGGCTTTTCCCGTACCTTTACAGCTACGCAATATTCGCGGAAGCATTTTTGCCGATATGGGAGCTGCTTGGGATAAAAATTCTGATTTTAGGGGAGTGATAGACGGTAAACTGAATGATATAAAATTGGGTTACGGTTTCGGACCTCGTCTCAATTTAGGTTATTTTGTGTTAAAATTTGATATTGCCTGGCTTACTGACCTCTCTAAAATTTCCAAACCGATGTATTACTTAAGTTTATCCGAAGATTTTTAATATACTATAAAAAAACAATAAGGAGTTCAGAATGAAGATCGACATCATCCGTAAAGTCCCGGAAGATATGGATTGTATAATCATTTTCCAGGAAGAAAACGGGGCATTGGACAAGGTAGAATTGCTACCGCAAAACATCGCTAAAACGGCTCAGGTCTATTGTAAAAGTGAGGATTTTAAGTTCGCTTACGGGGATTTAAAGAACTTTGCCATCGTGAATGGAATCCAACGACAAAATATTATTTTATTGGGTGCCGGCAATAAAAACGACCTCAATACTAATAAAGTCCGCAATCTTTTGGCTTCCGCAATTCGTTTCGCTGCCAAATTAAGAGCCAAACAAATCTATCTTTTTCAAGGGTTTGATTGCCCTATAACCGATGTGGCTTTTGGTCATTTGCTTTCCGAAACGGCTTTACTGGTTACCTATCAATTTAATAAATACTCAAGCTCGGCTAAAAACGAAAGCGAAATTGAGGCATTGCATTATATGCTCCTCTCTAAAAATACCCGCCATCTAAACAGAGGTATAGTAGAAGGACGCATTTATGCCGAAACAACCAATTTTGCCAGGAATTTGGTAAATGAACCTGCCAATGTTATTACTCCCGAAAACCTTGCGGAAACAGCCAAACAGGCAGCTTTGCAATACGGTTTTTCTATTGATGTGCATTCCCTGGATAAACTTAAACGCATCAAAATGGATGCCTTTTTAGCTGTGGGACGCGGCTCAACTCACGAGCCAAAACTTATTATTATGCGCCATTTAGGAAATCCTGAACACCATCAGGAAACCATTGCTTTAATCGGAAAAGGTATCACCTTTGACAGCGGCGGTTACTGTATTAAAAGTGCACAAGGAATGTCAAATATGAAAGATGATATGGGAGGTGCAGCTGCCGTTATCGGAACTATGTGTGCAATTGCCACTATGAAATTGAAAGTTAATGTGGTAGGCATCATCGCTGCCTGCGAAAATATGATTTCAGGGGATGCTTATCATACCGGAGATGTAATTACCTCAATGAGCGGAAAAACTATTGAAGTAGTCAATACCGATGCTGAAGGTCGCTTAACTCTTTGCGATGCTATCAATTATGCTCTGGAAAAAGAACATTGCGACCGCATTATTGATATCGCAACTTTAACGGGTGCAGCAGTTACCGCTTTGGGAACACAAATTTCTGCCGTGATTACCAATAACGAACCCTGGCTGGAACAGCTGAAAAATGCAGCTCACTTTACCGGTGAAAATATCTGGCAACTTCCCGCTTTTGAAGAATATAAAGAACAACTCAAATCCGAAATAGCCGATTTGAAAAATTCCGGAGGTCCCTCTGCCGGCGCTATTACTGCGGGTCTTTTCCTGCAAGAATTTGTGCAGAATAAGCCCTGGCTGCATATTGACATTGCCGGAACCGCCTTCAAAGATAAAGAATACGGAATTTATAACTACGGTGCAACGGGAGCAGGTGTCCGTTTGCTCACAACTCTTTTAAAATATATGGAATAGGATTTCTTCCTTGCTTGCCACCTATCATCAACCCATCCTTAACGATGGGTGGATGATGCGAAATAAGAAAGTGTGAACTGTAAAATCTAAAATATAGTGAGATGCTCTGAAAATAGCAGACTGTAAGATGGAAAGATGGAATTGGGAAAATGGTTTATAGTTAGCCGGAAAAATTATATGCTGAATTGAGAATGAAAATTAGCATTGCTAATAATTATAAAATAAACTCGGTGCTTTCGGTAAACTCGGTGTTCTTGGTGTAAAAAAGCTTAGGAGGTAAAAATGAAGTATCTTAAATGGAGCATGCTTATCACTTTGCTCTTCGCTTTTTCCTGCCAAAAACAGGAAGAAAAGCAAAGTCCTTTGCTACTTGCTTCAATTCATCCCTACGAGCTTATTCTGAAACAACTTGCGGGAAATGAATTTGAGGTTAAATGTATTATTCCTTCAAATGCTTCACCTCATACCTGGTCACCCGGTCCTGCCGATTTAAAAAACTTTAGTTCCGCTTCTTTCATTCTTGCCAATGGTTTAGGATTGGAGGCAAATCTGGAAAAGAATTTTGCGGAAAGAAAAGATGTTTATGTGGAAGCTGCTACTTTGCTGAAAGATATTATTCCTCTGCCGGAAAGGAAATTACTTGCGGAAGAAGAAGTTCCCGAACCATTTGAACACCAACATCAACACACTCAAAACCCCCATTTATGGNNCCCCCATTTATGGACGTCCCCCTCGTTAATGATTCGCCTCATTAGTTTTCTGGAAAAAGAACTTAGCACTCGCTTTCCCAATTCTTCTTTTGTCTTCAAACACAATGCTCAACAAATGCAACAGGAACTAAAAAATCTAATTGATAAAATTAAAACGGAAAGAGCTCAATACAAAAACCCGGCAATTATTACCTATCATAATGCTTTCCACTATTTCCTCCAGGAATTTGATATTGAGGAATTGGGCTTTGTGCAGGAAAGTCCTGGTAAAGAACCTACTCCAAAAGAACTTGCTCTCCTGGGCAACATCATAAAAGAACATAATGTCCAAGCTATTTTTCTGGAGCCGCAAATGGATAGAAAAGCTGGTGAAACACTCTCTAAAGAATTTAACTTGAAACTGCTTACCCTTGATCCTTTAGGTAGTGACGGCAAAGCACAAACCATTGCTGAATTGATAGATAGCAACTGGCAAAAGATGAAAGCGGGATTTTAGCAATACTAATGATTCAAATTAAAGACCTCCAATACAAAATAAACGGCAAGATAATTCTGGAAGATATTTTTCTGGAACTTGCCGAAGGTGAATTTGCCGCTATTATAGGTCCTAACGGAGCAGGTAAATCAACTTTGGTAAAGCTGATTCTCGGTTTATTGGAATTGAAAGAAGGCAGTATTTTTATAGATGGTGTGGAACACTATAGCTGGCTGAAAAATAATACCATTGGCTATCTACCCCAATATGAGGAATTTGATAATGCCTTTCCTGCAACCGCTTTGGATATTGTTTTAATGGGTGTGGCAGGTCAACTTCCTTTGGGAACGCATTTTAATAAAAACCATAAACAAAAAGCAATGGAGGCATTGGAACAAACAGGAGTTGCTCATCTGGCAAAAGAACTGATTGGAAAACTTTCCGGAGGTGAATTTCAAAGAGTCCTTTTAGCGCGTGCCCTGGTATCGGAAAGCAAATATCTTATCCTTGATGAACCGGAGGCAAGTTTAGACCGTCCTTCCGTAGAAAGTTTTTTTGCCCTGCTAAAAGAACTCAATAGCAAAGGCAAAACGATTATAACTATTTCTCACGATTTAACTACTCTCTCTAAATATTGCAGCTTTCTGGTTTGCTTGAATCGCCGTTTGCATTGTCATAATCAGATGGAACTTATAGATGCAGATGTGATACATAAAACCTTTGGTGATAGTTTGCGGATTATTGAAAAGGATTATTAGGCAAAAATGTTTAGCTTTTCGTTTCTGGTTTACGCTTTTTTGGGTGCTTTGCTTTCGGGAATTTCTTTAGCTGTTTTTGCTCCTTTCGTCACCTTAAGGCGGATATCCTATTTGGGTGAAGCACTTTCCCATATTGCTTTTGCCGGAATTGCCCTGGCTATATTGGCAGGATTGAATTTAACTGTTACTACCCTGATTTTTGTGATGCTGATTGCTTTGGGAATAACATTGCTCGCCAAAAAGCATAACATTCAGGAATCCAATACAATAACCATATTTTTATCCTTAAGTATGGCACTGGGTATAATCCTAATTTCTCTTTCAAAAAATTACAGTTTTGACCTTGCCAGCTACCTTTTTGGCAATGTTCTGCTGATTACCAGAAACGAAATAATTGCTCTGGCTGTTTTATCCGTTTTGAATATTGCCTTTGTCTGCTTTTTTTATAAGGAACTCTTTTATTTAACCTATAATCCTGTGAT
>MTKX01000323.1_pt3 | contig 12107 bp, 9 predicted proteins | sample 1042771 | NCBI WGS metagenome assembly MTKX01 (sample SAMN06212183, study PRJNA360534) | anaerobic digester metagenome | biome: Wastewater treatment plant; material: sludge; isolation source: anaerobic digester fed with sludge from wastewater treatment plant | place: Denmark: WWTP Randers ... | reverse complement strand
GGGCCTGACCGCTGCTCCTGAAACGGCGGAAAGGGAGGCAGATATACAGGTGCCTGTGCACCAGAGCTATGATATGGATATACTGGAGCGCATTGTGCAGCGCTGCGAGAAGATGCTTGCCAGCCTGGCAGCCTCGGAAAGATAGATAAGAGCTCAAAGCAATATCCACTGTCAAGAAGACGAGCCGTGCTTGATGGTTTCTTCTGGCGCAGTGGCAGTGATCAGCGGTCTGGGAAGGATAAGGAGTTGAGGCAGAGCATATGGGTGAAGAAGCAGTCTATTACATAACCAAGGGCCCTATCAGAGGAGCTTGCCAGCATAAGCATCGAACCATCGATTATGCCTATCACTGCTTGAGGCATGACATTCGATCCGCAGAAAAGGAGGGAACCCGCTCCGACCGAAGAATCCTGGCAGTGGATAACGGGCAGGTGAGGGAGTTGGTAGAGCATGAGATCTGCGAACTGGACTATGCCCGAAGGACAGCGCTGAAAAAGAAGGTTCTCAAGCAGGAGCAGAGAGAATTGAATAATGGCAAGTGAACCGATCCAAAACGCCTTTAAGCGGGCCGGCATGGCTGAGACCTATCCCAATTTTNNNCCGGGAGATAATGAGATGTATTCAATAATAGAGATAGTTGGAAAGGATCCCATGGGATGGGAATATGCAGTTAAAAATGCCATAGATGAGGCCTCAGAGAACCTCAGAGATCTCAGGATTGCGGCGGTCAAGGAGCTGGACATAAAGATAGATAATGGTAAGATTTCGGAATACAGAGTCAAGATAGATCTGTCCTTTAAAGACGAGAAATGAGGAAATGCAAACACCTGTTTTGACCTGATCTCGGTTCACCGGAGATCCTGGCCGGGCTCTGAAATCCTGAGAGGATCTCTAATTCTCGTTACTTCTTCTGGTGCTGGGGGCAGTAATAGCTGGTTCTGCCTGCGATCTTTATCCTCTGCAATGCAGTGCCGTCCCAGGGACAGGCTTCTCCCGGACGGCGATGGGGCAGCAGGTAGGAGTTGGGGAGCTTTTCAAAATCGGCATTAGAGGCCAGGGATGTCCTCAACACTTCCTGGATGGCGGAATAAAGAGCCTCCAGCCTCTCCCGCTTTAGGCTGCGGGCCTGGGGGCAGATGCCGGACTGGAAGAGAGCCTCATCGGCATAGAGGTTGCCGAGACCGGCTATCAGGCCCTGATCCAAGAGAGCCGGCTTGATTTTCCCCTTTCTGCCGCTCATGGCTGCCAGGAAGGCCTCTTTTTCCATCTTCAGGGCATCCGGACCGATGCCCCGCCGGGCCAAAAAATCCTGCGGACTTGCTGTCAGCCCCACCTCCCCAAAGATACGGAGGTCGTCGAAAGCCAGAGCCGCCCCGCCCTCAAAGTCTATCCTCAGGCGGGTGTGGCGGGGCTCTGCACTGCCCTTTTCCAGGATTACTGGCCATCCGGTCAGGCCCAGGTGGAGAGCAAGCCATAGTCCGGAGTCGATCTGCAAGAAGAGCCTCTTGCCGTGGCGAATGGCCGAAGAGAGCCGCCGCCCGGCCAGAGCGCCTTCCAGGTCCTGAGCGGAGACTGAATTGAGGATGCGCGAGTCTCTGACATCGATGGCTCTGATTTTCTGATGCAGGGCTCCGGCCTCCAGGAGCCTTCTAGCCATCTCCACCTCGGGAAGCTCAGGCACGGATGATCACCTTCAAGCTTTTCCCGCCTTTCTCCCGGCAGCTAAATCCGGGCATCATCAAGAGCACTGCTGCATGGGCAGGACCTCTCGGCAGGAAGCATTTGCGCTGTCTGCTGCACAATCTCCAGGACAGCATGTTGGCATTTTTCCATCAGATCGGAGATGCCGGCGAGCCTCAGGCCGCCTTCTCCCCCCATTCCGGCGGCCGGATTGGTGACCACACATAAGGAGGCATAGCACAGCCCCGCCTCTCTGGCCAGCACCACCTCGGGATAGCCGGTCATTCCCACCACATCACCGAACTGGCGCATCATCCTGATCTGGGCCGGGGACTCCAGATGGGGGCCCTGGGCGCAGACATAGATCCCTTCTGCTGCCTGAAGGCCTGCGGCCCTTGAAGCCTCGCCCAGAGCGGCGCGAAGATGGGAGCAGTAGGGCTGGCTCATGTCCACATGGACCGCCCGGTCGTCGAAGAATGTATTGGGGCGGCAGGAGGTGAACTCCACAAAATCAGAAGGTATGAAGATGCTGCCGGGAGGATAGCCAGCCATGCTGCCCACGCTGTTGATGGAGATGACCGCTCTGGCGCCCGATTTTTTAGCGGCGCAGATGAGGGCCCGGTAGTTTACCTTATGGGGGGGAAGGTGGCTCTCCCCATGGCGGGAAAGGAAGGCCACCTTGATCGTCTTCATCCTGGTGCGTATGAGGGGAACTTTTCCGTAGGGCGTCTCCACCTCGTCCTTCAAGCCTTCCAGGGAGAAGCCCAGGCCGCCGATGACCGCCAGATCGAAGTTCATGGTGGGAATTTGTAGCTGCTGGCTAAAAAATCTTATCGAGGCTCCCCCATCACAGCAGCGGCATCAGCGGCGGGCGGAAGACCCCCTTCTCGGTTATGATCCCGCTCACCAGCTCCAGGGGCGTGGCATCAAAGGCCGGATTGTAGGCCTTTATTCCCTGAGGAGCCAGCCGCTTTCCGTTCAACATGCAGATCTCCTCGGGATCGCGTTCCTCCACGGTGATATCCGCTTCCTCATGGCCGGGATCGAATGTGGACAGCGGCGCCGCCACATAGAAGGGTATGCCGTGATGCTTGGCCAGGACGGCATGGCTGTAGGTTCCGATCTTGTTGAAGACGGCATCTTTGGTGATTCTGTCCGCCCCCACTACGACCTTATCTATCCTGCCCATTCTCATCAGGCTGCCGGACATGCTATCGCAGATGAGGGTCACCGGTATCCCATCCTGGGACAGCTCCCAGGCAGTGAGCCTTGAGCCCTGATGCAGGGGCCGGGTCTCACAGGCATAGACATGGATCTTCTTGCCTTCGGCGACAGCAGAGCGCACCACTCCCAGGGCCGTGCCCCAGCCCACGCAGGCCAGCCTCCCGGCATTGCAGTGGGTGAGGACATTGTCCCCGTCCCGGAGCAGCCTGGCCCCGAATTTTCCCAGGAGCNNATCTCCTCCCTGCTCTCGCCGCAGGCAGCTGCTCTCATAACCCGGTCCACCCCCCAGGAGAGGTTGACCGCCGTGGGCCGGGCCGATCGGATCATCTCTGCTGCGGTTTCCAGCTCGGCCATCATCTCCGGAGCGCCTGCCGCCCGGCTCAGATGAGCCGCCAAAGCTATGCCATAAGCTCCGGCGGCGCCCAGAGCGGGAGCGCCACGAACCTGAAGGGACTTTATGGCCTGAACCAATTGATGGATGCTCTTGATCTCAAGGGCAAGCAGCTCTTCCGGCAGAAGGGTCTGATCTATAAGCCACAGGCCATCATCCCACCAGATGGTCCTTGACTGGCAGTCGCTCAAGAGAGTATCACCTCAAATGAGAGAGAAATGCGTCGGCATTATTAATCTTCTCCGGCACTTCCTGAAGAGAGCTTTTTATAGTTAGGGTCCACATAAGCATATTTATTTAAAGGGTTGATCCGGCATTNNGGAGACTGCAATCCGTGTCTGCCGTTGAGATTAATGCGGGCTTATCCTCCGTTTTCCGCCTGGGATCGTTAATGGTCATCCTGACGGTTCTCTGGAGCATCCCAGCGTTGGCTGAGTTGGATGATAATTCGTCCATACTCCTGCTTTTTTCCTATTCCCCTGATCACCCCTGGGTAGAGGAGGAAAAGGAGGCTTTCACCCATAAGTTCCGCCAGGACCATCCGGACGCGCCTACTCCTCAAGTTGAGCATATGGGCTTTGGGCCCTGGCCGGATGGGGATTATGAAAGGCGGATCATAGATCTATATCACTACAAATATTCCCGGCAGAGATTAAGCCGTCCCATAGATATGGTCATAGCATTTGATATTCCGGCCTGCAGCCTAGTCCTGAATCACAGAGAAGAGCTTTTTCCAGATGCCTATCTCATCCTGGCCGGTATGATGGCCCCCGATGGCCCGGAGAGCATCAACTCCCGCAGAGAGAAAGCCAGCTTCATCCGGCAAGGGGCCGATCTTTCCGGCACCCTGCGGGCCATGCATGATCTCCATCCCCGGGCAGGCGAGATTCTGGTGCTGCTGGATGACACAGCGGAAGGCCGCTATCTGGCAGATGAACTGGATGATCTGGCTCTTGATTTCAGCAGCCAATTCAATATATCCTTAAGGGAGATCTCCCTGGGCAGCAATGTCAGCAGCATGAACCAGACCGCCATCACTGCCGCAACTGAAGAGGGCGGCCTTCTGATCCTCTGCGGCCTTTTCGGCTGGCGGGATTCGGATCCTCCGGGAAATTGCAGCCTGGTAAGCGTCATCAGCCCCGTCGTTCCCGTCCCCATTTACGGGCTGTGGGACTTTCAACTAAAGCAGGGAATTGTGGGAGGAAGCCTTGCTTCAGGCAGAGATCTGGGGGAGAAGGCCGCCTCTGCCGCTGCCGCCGTCTGCAGGGGCGAGAGCCTGCCCCAAATCCAGAATATCTCCTCCATCCTCAAATTTGACCGGGAGCAGATGGATGTCCATGGCCTGAGCCAGCCTTCTCTGCCGGGAGGCGCCATAATCACCAGATCCGGCCTTTCCATCCCGGAAAGGCATGAATCAGTGATGCCGACGCTGGCCACCATGCTGCTCTCCATTGTCCTGGGGCTGGTCATAATCTCCGCCCTGAACATCCGGATGAGATCGGTTACGAAAAGAGAGCTAAAAGAGAGCGAAGGCAAATACAGGGACCTCTCCCTACAGCTGCCTCAGACCGCATTCGAGCTGGATGAAAAAGGCAACCTCTCTTTCATAAACCGTTTCGGCAGCCAGGCCCTGGGATATGCCCAGGAGGACCTCCAGTCCGGGCTTAATGTGCTCCAGATAGTATCAGAGGAGGATAAGGAGAGGATCATTGAGGATATACGTCTGACAGTAAAGGGTGATCCGCAGGTCGGTGAGTTTTCTCTGGTCAGGAAGGATGGCAGCACATTTCCAGCCATTGCTTACCTCATACCTGTGACGAAAGGTGGCCAGAGGGTGGGGCTGAGAGGCATATTTCTGGATATATCCGAACGCAAACAGACGGAGATGGCCCTGCGGGAATCCGAGAGCAAGTTCAGAGGGATCACCGAGAAGTCTCTGGTGGGGGTTTACATCGTCCAGGATTGGATTTTCAAATATGTCAATCCCAGATTTGCAGAGATCTTCGGATACAGCGCCCGGGAGATTATGGGCAAGATGGGGCCGAGAGACCTGGAGGCGGCTCCCGGTGAGCTGGAGAAGATTGTGGATGGCCTGAAAAAAAGGCCTGCCGGGGAGAATGGTTCCCGGGACGGTCCGGATTATTATGAGGTCAGAGGCATCACCAAGAGCGGCAACATCGTGGACGTGCAGGTGTTCGGGTCCTTTACCACATATGAATCCCGAGAGGCGGTGGTGGGAACGGCCCTGGATATAACCGCCAGAAAGCGAATAGAGGAGGATCTTAAGAGGGCTAGGGACGAGGCGGAAGCTGCGGCAAAGGCCAAGTCTGAGTTCCTTGCCAATATGAGCCATGAGATCAGGACGCCCATGAATGTTGTCATAGGAATGACCAGCCTGATCTTGGGCACAGATCTCAGCCCGGAGCAGAGGGAGTATCTTATGACCATCAGGAAGAGCGGCGAGTCTCTTCTCTCCATTATAAATGATATCCTCGACTTCTCCCGGATCGAGAGAGAAAAGATAGATCTGGAGAGGCAGCCGTTCAGTCTGGAGATCTGCATCAGGGATGCCCTGAGCTTCATATCCAGCCTGGCCCAGGAAAAGGGCCTGAAGCTAAATTATATTTCTGAAGATGAATTTTCCGAGACCATCGAGGCAGACCAGTCCAGGGTGCGGCAGGTTCTGGTAAATCTGCTCTCCAATGCGGTGAAATTCACCGAGCGTGGGGGGATAGAGGTCAGATCCCAGGTCAGAGAAAAAGGTGATAACAGATATGAAATATACATCAAGGTCAGGGACAGCGGCATAGGCATATCCTCAGAGGCCATGGGCAGGCTCTTTCAGCCATTCTCCCAGGCCGACGCTTCCACATCCCGCAAATACGGCGGAAACGGTCTGGGCCTGGCCATAAGCAAGAAGCTTGTGGAACTGATGGAGGGCCGGATCTGGGCGGAGAGCACTCCGGGAAAAGGCAGCACATTCCATTTCACATTCATGGCCTATAAATCCCAACTTCCGGCTCAAAGGCCTCCCACTCTCGTCCCTCCAGCAATTGTCCCCCTCCAGGAGCATGGGGGTGAATTGGCGGAGAGGTCCATCCTTCTGGTAGAGGACAATCCCGTCAACCAGAAGATGGCCCTGCTTATGCTCAAGAAGCTGGGATACCAGGCGGACAAGGCAGCCAACGGCAGGGAGGCGCTGGCTGCCCTGGAGGCAAAATCATACGACCTGATATTGATGGATGTTCAGATGCCGGAGATGGACGGCCTGGAGGCCACCCGGGAGATAAGGAGAAGATGGCCGTCCCGCGGCCCCAAGATAGTGGCTTTGACCGCCCATGCCATAGCCGGGGACAAAGAGAAATGCCTGCAGGCGGGAATGGACGACTACCTTTGCAAGCCCATTGACCTGGATGATCTCAGGGCGGCTGTAGAGAAAGCTTTTGTCAAGTAAGGTGCTTTTTCCTCAGGCGAGTATGGAGAGATTAGGAATATATCGTTCTCTCTTTTTAGGGGATGGAGTGAAAGGCTAATAAATCCATAGACCGATTATGTAGGGTGAAGAAAGCGCTGCCCCTGGTCTTTACCCTGTCCCGGATCGAGAACCTCATGCATCAGATGAGCTTCGATCCCGTTAAGATGAGAGGAAAGATCATCACCAATACCACCAGAGTTGATAAGAAACACCTGCAGGAGGCTCTGGCCATCTTCTTCGATGCCATCTCCGCCGGCCTCTCCGTATCACCCCTGATCAGGATTGAGGAGGAGGAGAGGGGCATAATATTGAAGACCGCCTGCAGTCTGACCATCTGCGGCGTGATGCTGAAAAATGGCATTCCGGTGCGCCCCAAGGGGGGAGGACTGATAGAGGTGGTGGAGCGCAAGCCTACCCGGTTCACAGATATGCTCATGTACTGGGCCACGACCATCGATCCCATAGATCTGCTCACCGCCCAGGGAATGACCGACATAGTGGGGATGATGCGCACTGGCAACGGCAGGATTCTGGGCAACCTCCAGGAGGCCCCCTTCCCGGCCAGGGATAAAATTGAGGAGCTGCTGGAGCAGCTTTCGGCAGTTGATTTTGCCGGCATATTGGAGCTCGGCGATCCCAATATGGATGTGCTGGGAGTCTCCGTGGAGAGGGACCATGTGGGCATCGCCCTGGTGGGAGGGACGAATCTGGTGGCTGCGGCCCAGGAGGCAGGCATTCCTGTCGAGCACCAGTCCATCAGCGACCTGACCGAGGCCACCCTTATGAAGCATATCGATGAGCTGATCTGATAATGACGCCCTGATCAAAGACCGGCCCCTGAGAGCGGCAGTCAAGCCTCAACCGATTCAAATATATGTCCAGCGATGGAGAAAAGACAGTGATGGCTGAGAAGAGAATTTGCCAAGCCAGGAGGGACAGGAGAATGGAGTTGCTGATAGTCGCATCCTTGCTCTGCCCGGCCCTGGCAGGCCTGTCCGGGGCCACACTGGACTCCGCCTCAGCGGAATTCATGGCCAGCATAGGCCGTGCCGAATTCCAGACCAACAACTCCAGCCAGGATTCAATCGCTTTTGCAGGCTGGGATGAGCTGATCAGCTCTCAGCATAACCTGACCCCGGGTGGAGGTTATTATTCCACTAATCCCATCCTCATGGGCCCGGGCTCCGGCAGCCGGACCGAGATTTCCAATGCCGATTCAGCCACATCCATGAGCCACGAGATTGCAGCAGCAAGAGAGGTATCCAGGGAGGCAGAATACCTGGTCCAGTCATCCGGGATTAAGGGCTCTGCAGGAAAGAGCGGCTTTACCACAACCCAGATGAGGATAGATGAAACAGTGACCGATGGCAGGGTGAACCTGGGGGTGCTGGTGGGAGAGAGCGGAAAGGCTGGAGCGGGCCGCAGAAGCCTCGATCACTGGCATAGCGCCTGGAGGGATCCGGCCATTGAGATCGATGAGGAGTATATAGGCACATTCAATATCTCCAAGAACTTAACTTATAATAGCAGCTATTCCGTCACCCGGAACAGAGACGTCTGGCTGAACTGTTGCGTAGATGATCAAATCATCAGCCTCTCTCCGCCCGGGCTGGTCAGCGCTGATGATGTCTTCAATTGCTATCGCTGAAGGCTTATAGTCTTCCAGGAGAGATTTGTCTCTTCCAGACCGGGCTCGTTTGTCTTATTCTTGGCGGCCTTTTCGGGAAGCGGGATCGGGCTGAAACTGCTGCTCGAGGATCTGAGAACGAAAGGGTGCTGAAAGAAAGAGGGCTATATAGACAGGCTAAAAGAAAGTGAATGCCGGAACCGGCGGGGGCGATTCCGGTCCCCCCACCGCCCATCCGGCAATTCTCCTGCCTTGAATCAGACTTTTTCAGAAGCTTTCTACATGCCCAGACCTATGGGCACCAGCAGCTGGTCGATGACATAGACAATGCCGTTGTCGTATCTCTCCGAAGCTAGAACGACTGCACCGCCCACCAGGCTGGAGTTGATGTCCACCGGAAGGGATGCTCCGTACATGGTCTTGACCGAATAAGACTCGGTCATATTGAGCAGCACCGCCGCATCCACCACATGGTAAGAGAGAAGGCCGAGCATTCCGCCCTCCTTTTCGCCGATGCCGTCCAAAGAGTCTTTGGCCGCCTCGAAGGCGGCATCGCTGGGGGCAAAGACGGTATAGGGCCCGGAGGTCAGGCCACCGATTCCCATCAGCCCCTGGCCGCTCAAGGTCTCCTCCAGCCCGGAAGTGGTAAGTGCCTCGGCAAATTTGCCCGCGCCCAGATCTTTTGCTGCCTGGGCGGCGCCAAGGCTGCCTTCGCTCTCTGGGACAAGCAGCCGATCTATGACATAGATGGTGCCGCTATCGTACTGCAGAGAAGAGGTTACATTGGCTCCATCTACCTTCATAGCCGGGTCGTGCTCCAGGGTGATATTCTCCCCCTGCATGCTTCCAGCCTCAGAGATCTCGGAGATATTCTGAAAGCCGCCGGCATTCCAGATGATGTGACGGTAGAGCAGCCCCTTCAGCTCAGATGGGCTCTCCTGGAGGGATTCGAGGTCGTATCCCGAGGCAGAAGCGGCAGCAAATGCCTCATCGCTGGGGGCAAAGACGACAAAGGAGCCCTCTCCCATCAACAGTACTCCCTGGTTGTCCAGGATATCGGCCAGGCCGGCGCTTTCTACGGCTGCCGAAAAGTTGCCCAGGCCAAGCTCTTCTGCCGCCTGAGAGAGGCTCTTGGCCCCAGCCTCATCCTGGGCCTGGCAGAGGCCTGAACCGAGCAATACCGCCAGGAAGAGCATTCCTGGAATTATCATAATTCTCTTATTCAATACAACCACCACTCTAACCACTATTTTTTCGATGGTCTTTCTTTGGCCGCCTGGAAAGATAAATTTATTGGCGCAATTAATGACAGAGAACTATATAGAGGAGCATCAACCGATCATTTTCCATGCCTGCCCATGAAAAGTCGTTTATTATTGACCATTTGCGATAACTATAACTACAATTGCCGTAGTTGCCTTTCCTCCAGAAGTGAGGCTTTAAAAGTGAAATGGCATTCTGTCTCCACCCGGGAGGTTTTATCCGGCCTGAAATCGGGAGAGGAGGGGCTCTCCGCCGATGATGCGGCCTCCCGGCTCAATGAATACGGGCTCAATCAGCTGCAAAGCCCATCTAAACCCTCTGCTGTGCGCATTTTTTTGGGTAAATTCAAGGACTATATGGTACTGGTGCTCGTCTTCGCTGCCCTGATCTCCTATATCGCCGGAGAGAGCACCAATGCCTATGTCATCCTGGGAATAGTGGTATTGGTCGCCATCATCGGATTCTTCCAGGAGTACAAGGCGGAGAGGGCGATGGAGGCTCTCCGGGAGATGGTAGCACCGGAGGCAGATGTTTTAAGGGACGGTAAAATGAGCACCATTCCCGCCGCAGAGCTGGTTCCAGGAGACCTGATCTACCTGGAGGCGGGAGACAGAGTTCCTGCCGATGGCAGGATACTGGAGGAGACCGCTCTCGAGGTCATCGAGGCCTCCCTGACCGGAGAGTCCCTGCCGGTTAGGAAAGGCGGGGATCTTCTGCCGGAAGATGTGGCCTTGGCGGAGAAGAAGAACATGGTCTTCATGGGGACAATAGTCTCCTACGGCAATTGCAGAGCCATAGTCACTGCTACCGGCCTGACCACGGAGCTGGGAAAGATCTCCGGAATGATCAGGCACAGCCCGGCACCGCCTCCTCTAAAGATCAAGCTGGAGCAACTGGCCAAGAGGCAGGCCATCCTGGTCTTCGCCATATCCATAGTCGTCTTCATCCTCGATGCCAGTCGCGGCTCGCCGTTAATGGACTCTCTCATCACTGCCATAGCCCTGGCTGTGGCGGGAGTGCCCGAAGCCCTGCCTTTCATAGTCACCCTGGCTCTGGCCTTTGGAACCCAGGCCATGGCTCGAAAGAATGCCATCATCCGGAGGCTTCCCGCCGTGGAGACGCTGGGCTCGACCACGGTGATCTGCACGGACAAAACCGGGACCCTGACCACAGGGGAGATGACCCTCCGGGAGATCCAGACCCATCGCAAGGTCGATGTGGAAGGCTCCGGCTACACTCCAACAGGCTCTTTCCTGGAAAAAGGAGAGAAGATCGACCCCCAGTCCGAGGATCTGGTGGGGCTCTTGCAGATTGGGGCTTTATGCAACAACGCCGATATAGAGCAGGCCAACGGCGGCTGGCGCATAGTGGGCGATCCCACCGAGGGAGCAATGATAGTGGCGGCCAAGAAGGCGGGCATGCTGGACAGGCTCCGAAAGAGCAGCAATAGAGTGGTAGAGTTTCCTTTTGATTCCGATCGCAGAAGAATGACTGTGGTCGATGACATCCCTGGCCAGGGCCGAGTTGCCTCTATGAAGGGAGCGCCTGAGGCTGTTCTCAGCCGCTGCAGCCGCATAGCCGACGCCGGCACTGTGCGGCAGCTCACCGAAGAGGACAAGAAAGCAATAATGGAAAAGGCGGACAGCATGGCCAGCCGGGCCCTGAGGGTGCTGGCATTTTCCGGCAGGCCCATGAGCCTGGATGAGCCCCTCTTTTTAAGCGAGGTTGAATCGAAACATATCTTCTCCGGCCTGGCCGGGATGATGGACCCTCCCCGAAAGGAGGTCATGCAGGCCATATCTCTGAGCAAGGAGGCGGGCATCCGCACGGTGATGATCACCGGCGACCACCGCCTTACCGCCCGGGCTATAGGAGCCGAGCTGAAGATCGGAAACGGCGAGGTTCTGGAGGGGGCGGACCTGGAGAAGATGGGGGAGAGTGAGCTTCAGGAGAAGATAGAATCCGTCTCCGTATATGCCAGAGTCACGGCAGAGCACAANNNNAACGATGCTCCGGCGCTGAAGGCGGCGGACATAGGCGTGGCTATGGGAAAGACGGGCACCGAGGTGACCAAGGAAGCCTCGGATATGGTCATAGCCGACGACAACTTCGCCACCATCGTGGGGGCGGTCAAGGAAGGCCGCAGGATCTACGACAATATCCGAAAGGGAACATCATATCTTCTCTCTGTCAGCTTTGCCGAACTGGCTACCATATTCATCGCTGTGGCTCTGGGCTATCCCGTTCCTCTCCTGGCGGCCCAGATTCTCTGGATCAATGTGGTGGCGGAGGAGTTTCCTGCTATCGGTTTATCTCTTGAGCCGGCACACAAGAATACCATGAAGAGAAAGCCGCGCGACCCAAAGGAGAGCATGCCCTCTCCCTCTCTCATGGCTTACACCCTGGGAATTGCCGCGGCCATAGTGGCCGGCACCCTCGGCCTTTAT
>MTKX01032730.1_pt1 | contig 12113 bp, 8 predicted proteins | sample 1042771 | NCBI WGS metagenome assembly MTKX01 (sample SAMN06212183, study PRJNA360534) | anaerobic digester metagenome | biome: Wastewater treatment plant; material: sludge; isolation source: anaerobic digester fed with sludge from wastewater treatment plant | place: Denmark: WWTP Randers ... | reverse complement strand
TTGTAAGCTGCTCCGCCTGAACCGTTCCGGCTGCTGTGACGTTTCCGGTTACGTCACCAGTAACAGTTCCCGCTAGGGTTCCTCCGGCAGGAATAGTTGCGCCATTCGTAAGAGTAACGGTTCCCGCAGCAGAAGTTGTGAAATCAAAACCAGGTCCAATAGTTACATCAGATCGGGAATATGCTACATTCCTGAAAGTCTCCCACGGATCTGCAAAAGCAATACCCACCAACATNNACATCTCCAGTTACATCTCCGGTCAAGTTTCCAGTAACATCTCCAGTAACATCTCCAGTAACTGTTCCCGCCAAGGTTCCTCCTGCGGGAATGGTTGCACCGTTAGTAAGAGTGCATGTTCCGGCAGCGGAAGTTGTAAAATCAAATCCTGGTCCGATAACAATAGAATTCCGGGAAGTAGCGACATTCCTGAAAGTTTCCCACGGATCTGCAAAAGCAATACCCACCAACATCGCTATAGCAATGAGGCTTAGAATAGAAATTGTAAGCTTTTTCATTATTTTCACCAATCAATTGGTTGATATCAAAATCAGGTTGAGAAGAAAAGAATTAAAGGGGATTTTAAAATTATGAAGTGGATAAAAAACTACCAATGACTACTTACCACTTTTCATAAAAGGTATAAGTTAGTTGGCCGATGACCGCCGTCCGTTTGGTGGTCGATTGACAGGCTGCTGTCGTTAAGCCAGAGTTGACCTATATCGGCCCAATCATCTAAGAGCATAGAATCATCTGGCCATACAGTGGCATCATTATCAAAAATCGGAGATGAATAAATGTCCGTATCTCCGACTGAGATTAATAGATCCGACATTGGCGCTCCTAATTCAGCATCCCACGCTCAAAAGCGTATCTCCGACGAATATCGGCAGCGGTCCGGACGTCAGAGAAGAATACCGCTTCGTCAGCGTTTCCTTTCATAAAATCGCTAGCTGAAGTACTACCAATTATAATGAAATTGGCATGTTTAAGCAAATATCACCAAATGTCATAAAATTGAAGCTCCTTACGTGTTGTGAGCAACTTCGTTCCCCGTTCCGGAATCTGTTATTGCGCCACTTGTTCCGACATTTCCTATTACACTGCAATACGATGAATCTGCGGTCAGCACAATGCCATTACCAATAGATCCAGTGCCATAGAACGAATTTCCCATAACTGATACGTAATCCCCATCGACTGTGATCCCTTCTACTAGGGTTTTGCTGCCTCTATATATCGAATTTCCATGAACCGTGCCGTTTGCACATCCCTTATAAACTCGTATAGCATAATATGGTGACAGTGATGTTGAAATATCCAGGGTGTTGTCATGAATGGAAAAACCTTGAACATTCTCTATAAAAATCGGTCTTCCATCTCCGTCGTGTCTGGAATTGTATAAATCGTTGTCATAAATATGGACGGAGTGTATAGTTTTCGCAGAACCATTCACAACTATCCCGTTTTCGTAGCCATTGATTTCGTTATCCGAGATAAATATCTGCATCATATCAATGGTATTTGCAGTGCTGTTTAAGGAAATCGCAGCTACAAAACTACGTTCGATCGCATTTCCAGTTATATGCCAATCGACACCATATTGGTCTGCGTCGGGGACAGTTGCATATATTCCATAGTTGGGAGTCGCCCCCCCAACCTCATCAGCTACCGATATGATGGCATTGTCCTCGATATGCATACTGTCGCATCTTTCCAGATATATTCCTGCTGTTTCATATCCGCCGATATCGCAATCTCTTATATTTACGCCAGCGGCACGTTCAATGTAGATGCCATATTCCCGACCGGTTTGACCCAACAGTCCCAAATTACATCTTGTTATCGTTAGTCTTCCTGTAGCCGACCCATCTGGCCATGAACCTTGCCCAGAAAATGCTATTTGTTTGGAAAAACCAAACACATCGAGATGTTCCATTACCGATACGCCGTCGAGAGATGTAGCAATTACATTGATACCAATAGATCCTGCAACATCATCAGCACTGACTACAGTAAGATCTTTTATACCGTATGTATCTCGGTAGTCGGTCGTACCCGTTCCAAAATCAACTCTGATGCCTTCAGATAGTCCAGTTGCTACTAGAATCGTGGTTGTCATGCCAGCGCCAATCAAATTGATTGTTTGCGCTTCAGTATTCCCACCACTTGATATATCGATTCTGGCAGCGAGATTAAACACGCCCGGGCCGAGCATGATTGTGCCGCCACGTGTCCCCTGTGTGTTTCCAAGATCAGCGATAGCGGCATTAATTTGAACATCATCTGCGGTTCCGTCGCATACATAATCCATGTCAGCAGAAAATCCAACCGTTACGAACGGCAACCCGAGCGTACCCCAAGATGGATCCGCCCCATGTCCACCGCTCTGGAGCACCTGGCCGGCCGTTCCGTGAGGCAGGAAAGCCCAAGCTGAAGCACCCCTAAAAAGGATATCTCCCCGCTCTGCCGTCCCGAGGAGATCAAGGATCTCTGTTATGGAGCATTCTTCTCCTGCGCCTGCTCCTGCGGATTTGCGTCCAAGAACCCTAGAGGTAGCTGCAAAGCTAGTAGCTCCTGCAACTATAGCCGCTCCGTCTCCTCCGGAATGATCATGAGAATCTCCATTGGTTACGCCTTTAGCGGCTACGGCAAACGCAGAAGCCGTATTCCCTTCTAACTTAGATGCATTCAAATTTGGGATAACAGTATCTGAAGCTACAACAAGCGGCGCGGTTCCAGCAGCGACATCAGACTCTAATTGAGACGCAGTAATTTTAAAAGCCCCAGCATCCCAATTTCCAGTAAGCGGAGTTGCTCCATCTGCTTTAACATAAGAGGGTTTTACCGAAATTACCCCATCAACTACCTGTAAGGTAGTATCGTCCACCCCAAAAGGTGTTCCTAGCCTCATATTAGCTACGCTTCCCGTGGCATATGAGTTGGTTCCAAAATTTGTGTTTTCTATCCCGCTTTCTGTTACTCGTATAACAGCAAGTACAATCCAATCCGTATCTGTTGGTCCGGCGGGTCTTGGAACGTAGTTTTCCAGAAAATCAGTTGCACTCGTAGGAGTATCTTCAGTTCCGGCTGCGAGTTTTAAGGTATCATCCGCACCATCTATGTAAACAAGGTCATAGCGGTGCTTACCCGCTGCGGCAGCAGATATACTTGTAAGACTACCTCCAGCAAAGGTTTTTTTAACTCCTGCGACCGTAAACGTTCCAGAGGCTACGGCTACCGCAGAGGCGGAGGATCGACTTACGACGCAGCCACTTAAAACCCCATAACCTGCAATGGCGGACTTCTCATATAGTCTATAACAAGAAAAATTGGCGAGATCTTCTCCGTAGGGTTGAACCTTCGGAAAAATATCCCAGTTTTTCGTCACTCCTCAGTCTCCCCTTTTCTCGACAAAGCATACGAAATTCCGGTTTTTGCCTGACACCCAACGGGAATTTTTCTTCTTATCCAAACCCCATAAAATTCTCCAGCAGCTAACGTCCCAATCGATAGTCCAGTAGCAAAACTATAGACGGCGTTCCAAGTCGGAGAACCTGCCGGTTCGGTAGACTCATCTGCGATAGAAGCAATATATCCAGTTGTTTTGTTCGACGGTTCCTCTACATAGATTCTTACCTGATTATGTTCAACATAAGTTCCAACAGTATGAAGAGTTTTTGAGGTTCCGTTTGCTCCTCTTGTGCAGCCTGTAAATTGATTTCCGCTCTTGCCAGTATAAGTTATCTCTTCGTCTTCAACAAAAAAAGCACCAGTAGTCGGAAACGCACTCGCGTCTGTTACATCTACTGTGGTCTCTGTACCACCATTTGCTAATTGGGTTGTCAGATCTGACATGGGAGTACATGACGCCGGAGCTAACCACACTTTAGCATTAATAAAAGATAATGTGGCGTGGGTGTTTTTAATCATTATCGCTCGATATTCAGTATCTCCCGCCTCCGATTCTGCGGCAGAAACGTTATCAAACACATTCTCTGAGACCCCAGATGTAATTTCGTCTGAAGATCTGTACTTTCCTAATCCATCTCCACCAGCTTCCCCGTCTCCGGTTGCTGTGGATTTTGTTTCGTAAATTTTAATATCAGTAGCAACAATAGGCATACCTAAACACTCCAACTATCTCTATATCTTATATCATAATCCAAAGACCCTGAAGAAAACGTAATACTGTAACTTTCTGAAACGCTTCCTGAGCGGATATAAGGAACCGGCCTTTGGCCGCTGTAATCATGCCACGAAACTAATTTCATGTAACTAAGAGCAACTGTTTCTCCAGTAGACGTTACAATTCTAAAATAAAAATCACTATAACCAGAAAGTTTTGTTAAATTATAATCAACCAAAGTTCCAGAAACTAGGGTTTTTTCTACCTCCCAAAAATTCGTTCCATCGGGAGAAACCTCTAGAGTTGGGGAACCCGTTATAGCACAAGTTAACGTAAGCACGGGGTCCTGCAAGAGGGGATGTTTTAATCTAAAGCGATATTCAAGCTCTCCGCTCGCGGCTATGTCAACGTGGTTGGTATCAAATGTGGCGTTGGTCGAATCGTTTTTATTGCGAGTAAACTTATCTGTAGTATTAAACACATCTATATAAGTATGTTTTGCAGTATAATCATCATAAAACTCTATATACGCAGTATCGAGCAAAACATCAGCTATGTCTAAGTCATACCCAACCAGAGTCTGGGACAAATTTGGGGATACTAAATTAGCGCCACTTGCGTAATTCCCGGTTATTTTTATGGATTCAAAAAGGACATCTTGATCTCCCGCATTTTCTACACCCGTAACAGATATTGGAGAAGACGAAGAAGTTCCGGACTTGGCAGTTTGAACATATCCCTGCGCTCCCAAGTTTTCTAAAACAAGGTTCATAGTAAAATAATATACCTCTCTCGCCAGCATATATCGAATCTCAATTAAAGAAACCTTCCATCGACGCGATAGATCGCGAATTAAATAAACTTCTTCAGAATCCGTATTCCAATTATAATTATGTGAATCGTAATGAAGAATGGAGCGCAATCCCGCTTCTGTGTTACAAAGACCTTTAAGAGAAATTTTTACTTCTCCGGAGCTTATATCCAGTATTTTAGCAGAGGTTCCTCTCCAAATTACATTAGTCTCATATTTAGTAGAAGGATCAAAACTTGGCTCTTCTGTAATGTAAATATCATAAGTCGGAGATAATTCTAAAGAGTTTAGGTATAGTGTATGAACCATTTAATCCTCAAAGTATTTTTCCAGTTTCAATCTCCGAATTTCAAGTCTGGTTTCAGGAGAAACCTCTTTAAGCTCTTCGTAAGATTTTTTTAGATTTTTTAAGATATAAAGAGTGGCGACTTCATCGACCCTCGGAATAGTCAATTCTACATCTTTTACAAAACCGTTTTCGTCTTTAATACAATCTACTCGCGCAAGTTTAGTAACTATGTCCATAATATCCCAAATAGATTCCATATTTGCAACTAGGTCGTTAAATTGATCCATACAAAATTTATTCACATGAGACCCATCTGACATTTTATAAACTTCTACTTGAGAATCTTCTGACATTATATTACCAAAAAACAATTAATTTAATAGTATATAAGAGTTACGATTTAACAATTGTATCAACAAAGATCTGACCGGAAACCTGCATAGAGAATCTAATCCTGGCGTGGTCGCCCGGAGTATCCTTATTAGACAGTCCTACTTTAACGGTGTATTCTCCTGCCTGAGTTACTAGGTTATCAATCAAAACTGGCCCAACAGAATCATCAACCATAATTACAAAGGGAGATCCAGTTATATGTTGTTCGCCGGTTATTCCGGGACCAGAAAGAAGAATTGAGAGATGCATGTTTGGATTTGAGCCGGGCATCATGAAACTTGTGTACGGAACACCGCAAGTAGACGGAGTATAAGCAGGATCGTCCCAATCGGAATCCGGATCTTTAGTAGTTGGATCTATACCGATCTCAGATTCTACTGTATCTAAACTCGGATTATATCCGGTGGTTGATATGTAGTGGGTATGGCTAGATTCGTCGGCCAAAACAAGACTATCGAGAGCGTGTGTATGATTATAAGAAGCCACGGTCTGCCAGGAATCGTTTGCTCCGGTTGTGCCAGAGATGGCATGGGTATGAGAAGTAGAGGCAACGCTGCCTGTAACTGGGGTTAAAGTTCCGCCCGTGATATCTTCAACAAACTCCTTCCCACAATTAACTCCTGTACAACAAGCGTGAGTATGAGATATTGTTGAAATAGAGACGCTCGTTACTACAGACGTAGATCCTGTTGGTCCAGAAGACGTAGAAGAATACGTATGCGTATGCCCATTGGCAGCTACTGTTTCTATTGAAGAGGGAGTTCCAACCGTTCCAGAAGTAAGAGTGTGAGTATGGGCAGTACCCGGACCAACGGAAGGTGGGTCTTCTCCCCCTTCTCCGCCGCCGCCTCCATCTCCCGCCCCATATCCTCCGCCGCCGCCAGCACCGCCCGCAGCGTCGTCACGAAACAAACTGGTACTGATGGAAAGCTCTAATTTTTGTACTTTGAGAGCATCATCGGTAATGGTAAATGTATTTGTCCTGTTTGCGTCATCAATCAAATTCTCTGACCAGGACCAATCAAACTCTTCAATCTCGTCGGCAAGGTGTTTTCTGAACTTCTCTGCCGCATCTCTCATTGCCTTCCATTGCTGCTCTAACGAAATAAGTTTATCTCCAATTGTCAAATTCATTGACAAAGGTTTTAACTTAAGCAGGATTTCCTGGATTCGTAGGTCTTGCTCTATTTTTCTGGAAGGAAGAGAAATGTGAACATAATCTCCGAGCCTGCGTTGGTCTATGGCGTCACCAACCTCAACGGGAGCAGTAAATTTTATCCTTTTCGCAGGAAGATAATGATCTTCCAAATACTTATCAACAAATCCCTGAGCCATAGCGGTCGAATGAAGCGAAGAATCATCAAGGAGAATGAATCGTCCGCCTCGACCCATATTTATATGAGCGCCAGCTTTTACTGCTCCTGCGCCCTGACCATATCCTATGACTGCGACACCGCTGACCATGCTTCGGGCGTCTGCACGATCTATTTCGCTAAGACGAAGAATATTTTCTCCCTCAATATAGCGTCGAGCCGGAGCAGCAGATGTTCCGCTTCCAATTTTCTCAGAAACGTTTACGTAACAAGCTCCACCTCGAATAGAGGTCTCTACTTCTAATCCAAGAGCCGTAAGTAAATTCTTTATGTTTGTAAGCGGAACATCTCCGTTTGCCGTTTCCCAATAGGCTATAACTGTAGAGGCGTAAGAGGATGGGATGTTCCCGATTCTTATGGGGACCTCAAAATCCCAAATGTCTGGGACAGAAATTACATGATAATAAGGATAAACATCGTCTGTACAACGTATATAAAGGATTTTGTTTGTAGAATCGTGATACCAGCCAGACGCAGTTTCTAAGGCAGCAGCATTAGCTCGTGCGGTTAATAGAGTTTCATCTTCAAACACTTCGGTTATAGTATATGGAATTCCAGAGTACTCGAACTTGAAAATATGATTTGTAGCATCATGAACTTCCCAGAACTGCCACAAGATTGCAGATTTTGCAATATATAGGAGTCCAAGAGTGTTATTATTATTGGTTGGCTTTGCGCTAGAAAGAAGGTATTGTAGCTGAACATCGTGCCATGTATTTTTTGCTAAGTACGTACCACCCTTGTCGGATTCTGGTTTTAAGATCTCTACGTATTCCTGGATAGTGAGCTTGAAGGTCCCCTTTTCGGTTTCAACACAACGGCGAGATATTCCATCAAATATCCTTGCGTCGCCCTTCAAATAAAAAGTACATTGGGCATCTTCTGGGACAAAGCTCTTAATTTCTAAAGTTGCTTCTGCAATAGAGCCCTCTTTAAAAGAAATTTCTCCGTCTATAATCTCAGGAAACAGGTATTCTCCCTGAATAGTTTTAACGCTTAAATAATCAGTAAGAGGCCATGCGATTCCAGAGATATTTATCCAATTAAATATTAGTGAGTTTTCAGGACCCCATATTCTAGAATTCCATACGATATCAGAAGAAGAGGATTGAACATAATTATATAGACTCCACTTTATGTCTAAGTCATTTTGAACATAGCTTATATTGTTCCATTTTACATCGCTGGACCGAGTTATATAGGAAACTTCATCCCACGGAAATTGTAGTGAATCAGGAACAAAAGAAACCTCGTCCCAGTCAAAAGACAACAAATCCTCGATAAAAGAAGCNNCTTGAATATAACTTACATTACTCCATTTTATATCACTAGATTGTGTTACATAAGAAACCTCGTTCCACGGAAATTGCAGTAAAGTTTCCGGAACATAAGAAACTTCGTCCCAATCGACAGACAACAAATCCTCGATAAAAGAAGCTAGATCCCACTCAATCATAGAATCAGATTGAACAAAAAAAGAACCCCTATCGAAGAAAGAAGCATCGAACTTCTCAGAGTCAAAAGCGAGCGTCACCTATACATCTCCCCGTGAAGCTCTTCCTTAACTCTAGAGGCAATTTTGTCCGCAAAAACGTCTGCACTATCTCCGGTTATGGTCGCACCTCTAAGGTCAATAGATAGACTGACTGATGGATATTGAGCCTTAGAATCAGGAATAACTCTCTCGTGGGGATGAAGATAGGCAAGTCCCTCGTATTCTCCGGTATAACCTCCCTCGGCAAAGAACGGAATGTAAGGATTATTTAATAAATTAGAATAATCTACACTTGAAGGATTTGTTGGAGTAAACCTACCTACATCTTTCCAACTCATGGGTGCAACTGAATTCTTAAGAACCGTATTAACATATATCCAATGGGTTGAATACGTATCTTTTTGAAGCGCAGATTTTGCCGCCCAAGCTTCCGCATCTTGCACATTTATAATAAGATCCGCGTTCCAACCCTCATTAACGAGGCGATCTTTAAGAGTCTCCAGCTCGCTAGAGTCCAACTGTGGAATCACCTGAACAATCGCCTGATTTATCATTTCTTGAGTTGTGTATGGTCCCGTGGGGATCTGTCCGCGTCCAGAAGAAAGCCCAAGACCATTTATGGCTCCCGCCGCTCCCAACATCCAGGAAGAAATTCTTCGGGAGCCTTCCCCTGTTTGTTCTAACCACGGAATGTAACCTGATGTAGGACCAATATAAGATGAATAGAATTTTGAATCGTAGGGGTCTGTAGATTCGTTAGGACCGGGAGTTTGACCTGCGGAAAGAGTGTTTTGTAAGAGAGAGGCAAGCTGCTTGGATTCTTCGGAAGGACCAGTATCTTTGGTGTTTTCTGCCGTCTGTTTAGTATTATCGGATGTTTTCTCGCCCTCTTCAGAGGTTTTCTTCTCTTCTTTTGCAATTTCGTCAGTATTTTTCTCGATTTTTTTTAAATATTCTGGAAGAGTTGGATACAGCGAGGCTATTGCAATTAGGTCGTCCCTGGTTTTTTCATCCAATAAGTCTATATTTTTTAGTTCTTCGGAAGTAAGGGTGGACCCAAACGCCTCTTTCATTATATTGGAAATATTTCCATAATCAAGAGTGTCGGCTTTTAAAGCTGTTTGCAACCGAGGAGGCAACGCGGCTAATTGGTCGGTTAGAGTTATTAACGCACCGCTGTTATCTTCTTGCGCGGCTAAAGCAGCTTCTCTTTGGGCGCGAATTTCGGGAGGAAGTCTTTCTAGTGGATAATCGTCAGGATAATCGAATCCGGGGTCGCTCTTGCCCGTACCGCCTTTCTTGGAGCCTCCACTTCCTCCGGAAGATCTGGATTCCGAAAGCGACTGTCCAGAAGAATAACTCGGCGTTCCGCCTTGTTGCCTTTCGCTTAGGCTTCCGGGGCCAGTGCTTATTATTCCTCGATGATCTCCCTCGCTCACAGATTCTTGGACACTCTTTCCGGACGCCACGCTATTCGCAACCTCAACGGCTCCGGTTAACCTTATAATCTTGTTTCCTAGTTCGTCATATTGCGCAAGTTGATTCCCTACATATTTTCCCATTAATTCCGAATTAGCACTTACCTCATAATAGTTTTCTGGAATAACCGCTGTAGCATCAAATTTACCAGTATTCGGATTAACTAAACGCCCATAAGATAACATTAGCCTTATAGCATCGCTTACCATTAACCCAGTATTATTCAGCGTGTCGTATGACCTACCAGACCTTGGATCTAAAGCGTATGTATTTTCCGTATATCTCATCAAATCTGGATTTAAATAGCTTCCTGGGGTCATTGTTGCAATTGCATGATTAACCGTGCCCCCTACTGCATATTTGCTGCCACTCCCAATCATTCCAGCCGAGCCTAAATGAAGGTCTCTCCAATATTGATCGTCTTCAAGGGTTTTGGTAGACTCCACATACTCTTTATATCCTTCAGCAAACAATTTGTAATCATCTAAACACTGTTGAACACCCTCTTCATACTTAGGCCAACGACTTCTATCTATACTGTTCGAATATGCAATCAAACTCTCGACTTCTCTCATTTCTGATTCGTCAAAAGTAACATACTTGCTGGGAGTAAGGGAAGTGACAGCGTTAGACCCAGACCCGCCAAATAAATTTATATCCGGATATGGCCTAGCTCCAGGATCGTCTATCCTGCTAAAGGGATTTTTCCACTGAATTTCTCCGTTACTGTCACGGTAAATAAAATCTCCCCAGCCAGAATATTCCCCCTGGCGATTTGTATTAACTAATAGCCCCTGGTTGCGCACAAAATCTAAAATCCCAGGAGTTTCGCTCACCGTCTGTTTTGCGCTAGAACCCAATCCCGCTAGGGTTGAGGGAGACATACCTAATTTCATCGCAAGCGTTCCTATGGATGCTGCGAAGTTTCCAACGGCAGAAAGGAGAGACCTTTCAAACCCAATAGCTATATTCTGAAGGGCAATTCCAACTCCAGAATTCATAATCCCCGATACAATGGCAGATCCAATAGACAAACCAGCTTGGACCGCCCCCTTAGCAAGAGACGCCCAGTCAACGGAAACTTTTATGTTATGAAGAGCATTTGCTGCGGCAGTAGCGGCCTTCTCCCACGGAAGTCCTTCGATGGCTTTTATAAGCCACTGTGCCGCAGATTCAAGAGCTTGCCCAATCTTAGTTCCCGCACTCTCCCAATTTACGCTATCAATTCCCCTCTCTATCCAATCTCCCAGAGATTCAAAAGCGTTTGCTAGAACTGGTGCGGCGTTATTTACAAAGTTCTCCAGCATCCAGCCCGCTTTGCCCCAGTCTCCGGAAATTATGGCGGAACCAAACTCTTCAATAGCGGGAATGGATTCTCGAACGTAGTCTGTAAATTTTTGGAAAGCAGGAGAAAGAGAATTTCCAACTTTTATTGCGGCTACATTGGCTGCGGATTTCAGCTTTTCCAAAGAGCCCTGAAAGTCATCAGTTATGTATTTTGCAGAATCTTTTGTTGCTCCAGAGACATCTTCGAATTGATTAACCAAGGAATCTAAAAGATCTGGATTCTGCATTAAACTCAATAAAGGAGTAATGCCCTGGATACCAGCTATTGTTTTTAGGAATGCGTTCCTGTCTAAATCGGACATTCCCTTTAATTTATCGTTGAGGGTTTTTGCAACATTCACCAGATCAAGGTTCCCAGAGGGCATAACGTCTTCCCATTTGAGACCTATGCCTTTTAGAGCGGCATTAAAAGAGCTTAAATCTTTTTCTTTCCCAGTTTTGGTTACGTTCTCTCCCAATTCTGCGGCTTCCTGTTCTTGTAATGTATTCCATCCGGGAGTGAGTCGAAGCAGCATTCTTCTATAGGCTGCATCAGCTTCTTGAGGTTGCATTCCGAGGAGAGAAAGAGCAGCAATGCTAGAATATTGAGATTCTATTGACTGACCATATGCGGACGCAACGGGAGTGGATTTCTTAAGAGCAGTAGTGAGATCTTCTCCTCTCAAGGGAGAAATATTAGCAAGGGTGGAAAGATAATCAGAATATTTCTCAAAATTTCCTCCTGTTACACCACTTAATCCCTCTCTAGCAACCACCTGAGCAAAAAGAGTCTTGGCAGATGTTGCAGTATCCATCTCTGC
>MTKX01010475.1_pt1 | contig 12119 bp, 7 predicted proteins | sample 1042771 | NCBI WGS metagenome assembly MTKX01 (sample SAMN06212183, study PRJNA360534) | anaerobic digester metagenome | biome: Wastewater treatment plant; material: sludge; isolation source: anaerobic digester fed with sludge from wastewater treatment plant | place: Denmark: WWTP Randers ... | reverse complement strand
ACTTACATCGACGGAGTAAAAGTTACAGGATCGGCCAGCCTGCCTCCTTCAGCTATCGAACAGGTTTCGGTAATTATTTCGGGATTACCGGCACAGTATGGCGACGCCACCTCCGGCGTTATCAATATCACCACCAAAGGTCCATCCAACATTTATGCTGGAGGTTTCGAGGCTCAGACTTCCGAACTCCTCGACAACTTTGGATATAACCGATTTGGGTTCAACTTGCAAGGCCCTCTCATCCGTAAGAAAAATAAGGAAACTGGCGAATCGAGAAGCATCTTGGGATTTTTCTTTGCTGGCGATGTGATTTTACAGGGAGATGCTGCCCCCAGCCCTATTGGAAGATGGAAAGTCAAAGACGATGTATTACAATACCTTAAGGAAAATCCTCTTCGACCCACGGGTTTAGGCTATGGAACTTACCCCAATGCCGCATTCCTCGCTTCCGATGACCTCGAATATGTGAAAAGATCTCAAAATGCCGACGCTTTTAATATTAACCTTTCGGGAAAAATAGATTTGCGCTTATCCTCAACTACCAATTTTACGTTGGGTGGTTCGACAGTGTACTATAAAAGCAATGCCTTTGGATACTCCCGTTCGTTGATGAACTGGGAAAATAATCCTTTCCATGATGAACTGACTTATCGTGGTTATGCCAGGTTTACGCAGAGATTCCCAGCCGCAGCCGATAGCAGATCTCTCATAAAAAACGTTTATTATAGCCTTCAGGCAGACTACACAAAATACCATTCAAGAACTCAAAGCGCCCAGCATAAAGATAATCTATTCAAATATGGATATTTGGGACGATTCGATACCTATACCGTACGTTCTTACGAATTGGGAAGCGATACTATTAATGGGCAAGTTTATAATAATGTATATATACATAATGGCTACAGAGATACCATGGTAACCTTCCAACCCTCCGATTTTAACAGAGATCTGGCACGCTATACTGAAACCTACTATAATTTTTACCCGGATGTTACCGGCAATTGGGAAAATTTCGACCAAATTCTTCTGGGAGGTGGTTATATCAATGGAATGAGTCCCAGTGCCATTTATTCTTTGTGGCAAGCCCCCGGAACCGCTTACAATGGATATAGTGAATATGATGCCGATCAGATTGGATTCAATGGTATGTTATCGGCCGATATTGGTAATCATGAAGTTCAGATAGGATTCCAAATGGAACAAAGAAGTGAAAGCTATTATGGGTATGCCCCTACCTATTTCTGGCAATTAATGAGAGGACTTACTAACTTCCATATTCGTGAATTGGATAAATCTAACCCGGTTCTTGTTTCCCGCGATGGGGTCTTTCAGGATACTATCTATTATTACAGAAAATATGACGCAAATTCACAACGGACTTTCGACCGCAATCTGCGTAAAAAATTAGGTCTTCCAGTAGATGGCCTTGATTTTATCAATATTGATTCGTATGATTTTGCTTCGAAAACCATCAATTATTACGATAAGGATGGAAACTTGAAAACCGTTACCATGGGTGAGGATCTATTCGATGTTAGTCTCTTCGACGCCGATGAGCTATTAAATGGAGGCAATTCGTATGTAGCTTACTATGGATATGATTATACGGGTAAGAAACTCTCCAGTCAACCATCATTCGAAGATTTCCTTACGAAGAAGAATGCCGATGGGGAGTTCCTACGTGAAGTTCCTGCTTTTCGTCCCAATTACTTGGCTACCTACATTCAGGATAAATTCGCTTTTAAGGACCTGATATTCAATGTGGGCTTACGTGTGGACCGCTACGATGCCAATCAGCTCGTTTTAAAAGACCCTTACTCGATATATCCAACCCTTTCGGTGAAAGAGGTTCAAAAAATAGGAGACCAAATAGTTAGTCATCCAGGAAATATGGGCTCTGATTATGTGGTTTATGTGGATAATGCCACCAATCCCACCACCATTACAGGCTATCGTAATGGCAGTGTATGGTATAATGCCACTGGAATCGAAATAGCCGACCCTTACATTCTGGATGCCGGTTCTGGAGTTACTCCCTACTTACGAAATCCGTCCAATCAAACCTTACAAAAGGAGGCATTCCAAGATTATGACCCGCAATGGGCCTTCATGCCTCGAATCTCTTTCTCATTCCCTATTTCCGACGAGGCTTTGTTCTTTGCCCATTATGACATCCTTACCCAGCGTCCTCAGGGAGAAAACCGATTCGATATCACCGATTATTACTTCTTTAAAACCCGTGGAACTACCCTCGATAATCCGAATCTGAAATCTCCCAAAACCATTGACTATGAATTAGGTTTTAAGCAAAAATTGACAAATGCTTCAGCCCTTACCCTATCGGCATATTATAAAGAAATCCGGAATGAAATACAGATTTATCGTTACGCGGGAGCTTATCCCAGAGATTATATATCCTATAACAATATTGACTTTGGTACTGTAAAAGGATTTACCATTAGTTACGATTTGAGACGTACGAGCAATGTAACCATGCGTGCTTCCTATACCTTGCAGTTTGCCGATGGTACGGGTTCGAGCCCAACCACTGCCGCTGCACTCATAGCTGCACGCCTGCCAAACCTTCGTACACCTATGCCCCTTGCATGGGATAGACGCCATAGCTTCAATGTCAATATCGATTATCGCTATGGAGAAGGGAAAGAATACAATGGGCCTCGTATCAGCCGGAAAAACAAGCCTCCTGTCGAACTCCTCAGAAATACAGGCGTTAATTTCACGGTAATTGGTGGTTCGGGAACGCCTTACACCCGTTCGGAAAACATTACTTCGGCAGTAAGCGGTGGTACACGTATCTTAAAAGGAAGCTTCTATGGCTCAAGACTGCCATGGCAGTTCCGAATCGACGCTAAGCTCGATAAAGATATCCACATAGTCTGGAAAAAGAAAGAAGGAGAAAAGCCTAAGGAATCCATGCTGAATATTTATTTGCAAATGCTCAATATTTTCAATTTCAAGAATGTGATGGCCGTTTATCCAGCTACAGGCAACCCCGACGATGATGGTTATCTTGCTGCCGCCGAATGGCAGAAGGAAATCAATCAGCAGCTCAATCCCGATACCTATCGCCAGCTCTATCGTCTCTATATCAATAATCCATCTAATTACAGCAGTCCACGAATGATTCGCCTGGGCTTGATATTCAATTTTTAATCTTACATTATTGAAAGATGATGTATAAGCTTTGATATGATAATAAACAAAACGAATAATATGATGAAAATGTATCAACGCATTCTACTAATCGCCACGATAGCTTCGCTTATTAGTATAAATATCTACGGTGAAGAATTTGTGGGCGACAAGTTAAAACAATCGAAAAATGTAAAGGCAAGCACAGCAGGATGTACTGCAGCTTCTGCTTACCAATTCCTCGATATCAATAATGTGCGCTGCCGCATTAATACAGGAGGAGATATGTGGTGGAATCTCGATACAGGTGCTGGAAGCCGTGGTCAATATTTTATACCTGCCAATACCACTAAGTCTTCTCTTTTTGTCGGCTCTTTGTGGATTGGTGGCCTCGACGTCAACGATCAGTTAAAGCTTGCTGCTTTGCGTTATCGACAAATTGGGAACGATTATTGGACTGGTCCTCTTACCATTGATGGCACAGCGGCTGTGGATGCTGCCGTCTGTGCTGAATATGACAAGTTTTTCGTCATCAGCCGTGCCGAAGTAGATGAATTCCTCGGATGGTGGTACAGTACGAATCGTTCCGAAGAATATCCCGGTTACAGCATTCCCAAATCCATCATGGATTGGCCAGCTCATGGCGACCCATCGAAGTTTCAGAGTTATTACCTCGCTCCATTTTACGATATGGATGGGAATGGAGAGTACGACCCCAACCAAGGAGACTATCCCTATTATGATATTCCCAATGAACTTTGCCATAGCCCCGTACAAACCATGGAAGGGATCAATGGCATCGTAAAAGGGAGTATCTTGGCCGACCAGGTTTTAAAAGGAGATAAAACCCTATGGTGGGTATTTAATGATAAAGGAAATATACATACCGAATCGAGCGGACAGGCTATTGGTCTTGAAATTCGTGCACAGGCTTTTGCTTTCTCCACAAACGACGAAATCAACAACATGACTTTCTGCAGTTATGAAATTATCAACCGTTCCACTTTTACCTTAACCCAAACCTATTTCGCTCCTAATACTGACCCTGATTTAGGTTATGCATGGGATGATTATGTAGGATGCGATGTATTGAGAGGCATGGGATATTGCTATAATGGAAAGGCCGTTGACGGAACAGGTCAATCAGAAGCCTATGGCGATCAACCTCCTGCCGTGGGGATAGACTTTTTCCAAGGGCCTTACCTTGACCCTGATGGGTATGATAATCCTTCTTTCTTGGCGGATGGCATTCTTGGTCCTTCATTTAACGGAGATTGCTCCATCGTGAACTTCGATTCTACGGTTATTGTAATGACTTATGGTAAACCCGGTGAAGAAAAAACGGGGAATTTCATGGTGAGAAGTGCAGCCATCAATGGAGTGAATTTTGGGAATGGAATCGTTGACGACGAACGCTTTGGAATGCGCAGGTTCGTTTATTATAATAACGCCGGTGGTATTCAGGGCGACCCAAGTATAGCCGCTGAATATTATAATTACCTACGTGGAATTTGGAAAGACAATACAAAAATGGTTTATGGCGGAAATGCACACCCCAGCAATCCCGGAGCCGTTGGCCCCGAAACCGATTTCATGTTTCCCGGTGATTCCGATCCCTGTAACTGGTCAACTGGTGGTGCACCTCCTAACGGCGGTCTTAACCAGAATGGGCTATACTGGACAGAAGTTCTTGCTGGAAATGCACCTTCCGACCGTCGTTTTGTTCAATCAGCAGGTCCATTTACTCTTGAACCCGGAGCCGTGAATTATATCACTTTTGGTGTACCATGGGCTAGAGCCATTTCCGGAGGACCTTATGCCTCCGTTGAACTCCTGCGGGTAGTTGATGACAAGTGTCAGGCTCTTTTCGACAATTGCTTTAAAGTTCTCGATGGTCCCGATGCTCCCGATTTGACTATTCAGGAACTCGACCGCGAACTTGTCATTTACATCACCAATAAGAAAACTTCCAACAATCATCGTGAAGGTTATGTCGAACGCGATATCACCATTAAAACAGGTGATTCGGTCTACCGTTTCGAAGGATACCAGATATTTCAATTGAAGGATGCCTCAGTTTCGGTCGAAAGCATACACGATCCTGCTAAGGCAAGACTGGTATTTCAATGCGATATTCGTAATGGCGTTACCAAACTGGTCAACCACTATCCCGATCAGGCTATAGGCTATAGCGTACCCGTTGTTGAAGTTGCTGGCGGTGATAATGGTATCAGTCATGTATTCAGAATAAGGGAAGATGCGTTTGCTACCGGAGATAATCGTCTGGTCAATCACAAACAATATTACTATTTAGCCATTGCCTATGCTTATAATGAATTTAAGAAATATACGGTAGAACCTACAGGATTAGATGGTCAGAAAAAACCATATCTGGCTGGACGTAAGAATATAAAGGTTTATACGGGTATTCCTCACAAGACAGTCAATGGATTGGTTACTCAATCTAATTTTAATGATGGCCCAGTTATTACGAGAATTCAGGGTCAAGGAAATGGTGGAATGTCATTGGAACTTTCGCAAGCCACAATAGACGAGATTTTGTCCAAACCTATGGCTTCCATTGACAATACTTATGGCAGTCCCGATTATCCCATCGCCTATCAACCTATATATCAGCCAGGCATGGGTCCTCTCAACATCACCGTAATCGATCCCTTGAATGTAAAAAAAGGTAGATTCAGCCTGCAATTCATAAGAAACGTCGAACAGAATGGAGTGCTGACAAACGCAGCCTGGATCATGAAAGATGAAGAAGGGAAGATTTATAGATCAGATAGCACGATCAATTATTACTATCAACAGCTTTTCCTCGATTTAGGACTTGCCGTTCATGTTTATCAGGTTTTGTACCCGGGCGATTCGCTCTCTATTAACAATGGTTTTATCGAATCAAATTTGATTTATGCTGACAGTTCTCGCCGGTATCTTTCGGGAGTTTACGACAACAATATCCCCAGCAGTCCTCAAAACTGGATACGTGCTGGGACTTACAAGGATAGTGAAAATCCCAAATATAACGACTGGAATATGTCGAGTTCTCCTCAAAAGCCTTGGGATGCCAATGAATATTACGAAAAGGTAATCGGAGGTATGTGGTCACCTTATGGCCTCTGCGCTTACCATGATCAAAGCAATGAAGGCCCTGCATATAATGTTATCTCAAAGAATCTCGATCCCTTATCGAAGCTTGCCAGTGTAGATATTGTGCTAACACCAGACAAATCGAAATGGACCCGATCTGTGGTTATTGAAATGTGTTCCGATCCAAAACTTTCGGAGGGAGGTGTCAAACGTTTTAACATAAGAGCTGCACCTTCGGTGAACAAGGAAGGCAAGAAAGCCGATCCCAATTCTCCCCCCAGTACTAACCCCGATGATCCAAACTATATTTCTGCAGTTGGATTTAGTTGGTTCCCGGGTTATGCCATCAACCTCGAAACGGGTGAACGACTCAACATTATGTTTGGCGAAGATAGCTGGCTGAGCGGCCATAATGGGAGAGATATGCTCTGGAATCCTACTTCGACATTATACGAAAATAACCAACCCATTTTTGGTGGCAAACATTATGTATATGTCATGCAACATACCCAAATAATCATTCAGGGTGATTCGATCTATGAATTTCCTGCTTACGACGGATGCAGATATATCAGCCTGATATTGCAGCGTAGCCCTGAAAACATCATGAAAACAGCGGTATATGGAAGCACCATGTGGGTTGGAATGCCTATCATGGATGGCCCGCATTCCGAAAATTGGCTTTCGAACGATGCCCGTTTCAGAATAAGGGTTTCTAAGCCGTATTTGCGTTATTATTCCAGACCTTTACCCCCGGGAAGTACCGATACGACCAATAATAACTTCCCATTGTATGGATTCTCGACCGAAGGTCTCGAGCCTATTTACAATGATATTGTAAAAATCCAGAAGGACCTCGATTTGATCAATATTGTCCCCAATCCTTATTATGCCTATTCTTCTTACGAAAACAATGCACTGGATAACAGGGTGAAATTTACCAACCTGCCCAAAAAATGCATTATTACGATTTACAATATGAGTGGAACTCTTATACGTCAGTTTACTAAAGACGATCCAACCACTTACCTCGATTGGGATTTGAAGAATTTTGCCGGAATTCCCGTTGCAGGAGGGGTTTACATCGTTCACGTCAAAAGCGATGGAGGTGAGCGAATTCTGAAATGGTTCGGTGCTTTGCGGCCTATTGATCTTAATACCTTCTAAAATTCAACGATATGATAAATGCTAAACGTTTAATCACTCAAAAAACAAAAGGTATGAAACAGATTTATAAATATATTTCCGCAATAGTTCTGGCCATTATCATCTTTAACCCCTTTGAGGAAATTCAGGCCGGCAACAAGGATCGTTCCGGACAAGCCGGAGCATCAGAACTTCTTATCAATCCCTGGGCTCGCAGCAGCGGCTGGGGTGGTGTGAATACGGCCTCGGTCAGAGGCCTCGAGGCCATGTTTGGCAATGTAGCAGGTGTTGCTCACACGGGCAGCACTGAATTGATATTCGCACAAACTCAATGGTTGAAAGGAACCGATATTACCATTTCAGCTTTTGGTTTGACTCAAAGAATCAGTGAATCGGGTGTTTTGGGACTGAGTGTAATGTCGATGTCCATAGGCGATATCATGATTACCCGAACCGACCTTCCCGAAGGTGGAATAGGTACGTTTTCTCCCAGTTATCTCAATGTAGGAATTTCTTATTCTCAGGCTTTTTCCTCCAGCATTTATGGAGGTGTTCTGATCCGCATTATCAATGAATCTATTTCAGATGCTTCGGCTGGTGGAATTGCCATAGATGCAGGTATCCAATACATTACAGGAGATCAGGAAAACATCAAGTTTGGAATTGCTCTGAGAAATGTGGGGCCAACTATCTCATTTTCGGGAGATGGTTTTGCAACTCGCGTGAGTATTCCAGGCCAAGAAACTTTATTTACCTTGACGGAACGTCAGAACAAATTCGAGCTTCCCACAACCATGAGCATTGGAGCAGCTTACGATTTTCTTTTCGGTGGTTCGAGATTTACCCTTGCCGGAAATTTTCAATCCAACGCTTTCAGTAATGACCTGTTCATGCTGGGAGGAGAATTTTCTTTTAGAGATTATGTTATGCTCAGAGCTGGATATGCCTACGAAGACGGTATCTTCGAAGATATAGAAAGCAGTAATAAAATCACTGTTTCGAAAGGATTCAGTGGCGGATTGACAGTTCAAGTTCCTTTCAACAAGGAAAAAGGCTCGAACTTCTCAGTTGATTATTCTTACAGATCGACCGAGCATTTCGATGGCACCCATACTATTGGAGTTCGGATAGCTTTGTAAGGACTTTTTAGTAATTTTGCAACATCAAAAAAGAGGACCCTTTCATGCAAAAAGGGTCTTCTTTTCTTTAGTACAAAAAACCAAGGTAAATTGTTTACAACATGAGCGAAATTCAGTATTACACAAAACAAGGGCTGGAATCATTGAAACAACAGCTCGATTACCTAACTACTGTGGAAAGGTCGAGAATTTCTCAGATGATAGCCGAAGCCCGCGATAAAGGCGATTTATCAGAAAATGCTGAATACGACGCAGCTAAAGAACAACAGGGATTATTGGAATTAAAGATATCGAAACTCCAGAATCTCTTACTGAATGCTCGTATAATAGATGATGTTGACATAGATGTACATCAGGTTTCCCTCTTTACTACCGTAAAGTTGAAAAATATCAAAACGGGTGCTATTACATCCTATTCTATTGTACCCGAAAGCGAAGCCAATTTAAAAGCGGGAAAAATTTCGGTCACATCACCCATTGCTAAAGGCTTGCTTGGCCATAAATCCAAGGAAGAAGTCGCAGTAAAAGTCCCGGCAGGAACTTTGCATTTTCAAATTCTTGAAATAACCCGTTAATCCCAACCTAAAAATGCCAAGCATATTTTCGAAAATTGTGAATGGTGAAATTCCTGCCTATAAAGTAGCCGAATCCAATGATTATCTGGCCTTTCTCGATATCAATCCTCTTTGTAAAGGTCATACCCTGGTCATTCCTAAAAAAGAAATAGATTATATTTTCGACTTGAATGATGATGACTTACAAGGACTGATCCTCTTTGCCAAGAAGGTGGCTAAAGGAATCGAAAAAACCATTCCTTGCAAAAGAATTGGAATCGCCGTAATCGGCCTCGAAATTCCACATGCCCATATTCACCTTATTCCTCTGCAGGGTATATATGATATCGATTTTTCGAAGCCTAAATTAAAGTTACCGGCCGAAGAAATGAGAACCATAGCCGAAAAAATAGCAGCGAATATTGGCTAAATACTTTATTTTGAGTATAGAGAGGAAAAGGGTTCAATAGCCTCTTTCATTTTTTCCTTCTATAAAATTGATGAATGATTTATTGACTACTTTGTTGCCACCAGGCGTAGGATAATTACCCGTAAAATACCAGTCGCCCGAATGGTGTGGTATAGCCTGATGAAGATGATCAACGGTTTGAAATATTACACTCACTCTTGACTTGACCTGATGGTTCTTGACCAATTGACTGATTTTGTTCGAAATTTCTTCATCGCTGAAGGGTTCATAAATTTTTTTTACCGGGTTTTGAATTTGTTCCCGGGGGAGATTTTCTTGGGCTTTCGCCATGCGATAAACCTGATTGATGATATGTGCTTGATTTGTTTCTTTGACCAGTTCGATGGCAGCCTTAAAAGCTATAAAATCGGAAAGTTTGGCCATATCTATTCCATAACAGTCGGGATAACGGATTTGAGGAGCAGACGAAGCAACGATGATATGTTTGGGCTCTAAGCGATCGAGTATTCTGATGATGCTTTTTCTAAGTGTAGTACCCCTCACAATGGAATCGTCCAGAACTACCAGATTGTCGATTCCTGCACGTATAGCTCCATAAGTCACATCGTAAACATGAGCTACCAGATCATCCCTTTGTTCGTCTTCGGCAATAAAGGTCCTGATTTTGATATCCTTTACTGCAATTCTTTCGAATCGAGGCTTGATATTGAAAATCTCATCTATTTCATTCTTAGTGGGAGTATAATCGAGTGCCAGTAATTTTTCCTTCCGTTTTTCATCACAAAATTCGGCAAGGGCTTCCATTAAACCCTGAAATGCAACAGCGGCAGTATTGGGTATATATGAAAAAACTGTATTTTCCAGATCATAATCTATTGCCTTCAGAATAGAAGGCAGGAGCATTTTACCCAATTGTTTCCTTTCGTGATATATTTCTTGGTCGGTTCCTCTCGAAAAATAAATTCGTTCGAATGAGCATGAGGCAGTTCGTATCGGTTCAGCAAATTGCTGTAATGACCATTCTCCATTGCTTTTTACCTGCAAAAAATGAGCTGGTGGTATTTCATCTATCTGATGGGCTTTGACATTCAGAGTGGTTTGTATGACAGGCCTTTCGGAAGTTGCTATTACTACTTCATCATCGGCATAAAAGTAGGCCGGCCGTATTCCTGCCGGGTCACGCATAATAAAGGCATCTCCATGACCTATTATGCCGGCCATTACATAGCCTCCATCCCATTTCGAAGCTGCTCTGGTTAAAACACTCTTCAAATCGAAATGAGTGATGATAAAGTCGGTAATCTCTTTCTTTGAATAGCCTTTAGCTCTAAATGCTTTGAATAACCTTTCATTTTCTTCATCCACAAAATGTCCAATTCTTTCGAGAACAGTAACCGTGTCAGAAGTCTCGACAGGATATTGCCCCAAATCGACTAAAGTCTTGAAAAGTTCATCTACGTTGGTGAGGTTGAAATTGCCCGCTAAAACAAGATTTCTGGTTTTCCAGTTATTTTCCCGTAAAAACGGATGAAGATTCTGTATGGAATTTTTTCCGTATGTACCATAGCGCAAATGTCCCAGGAAAATTTCTCCGGTAAAATCAATATTTTCCTTCAGCCACTGCACATCATTCAGACGATGGGGATGATCTTCGCGTAGCTGTCGGAAGGGCGCAAAAATCTGGTCGAAGACATCCTTTATGGATGTAGTTGCATTGGAACGAACTCTGTTGATATATTTTTTACCAGGTAGTAAACCGAGTTTTATACAAGCCACACCCGCTCCATCCTGTCCGCGGTTGTGCTGCTTTTCCATTAACAATTGAAGTTTATTTAAACCATAGAGAGAAGTACCATATTTCCCAAGATAATATTCTAAGGGTTTAAGGAGTCGAATAAAGGCAATGCCGCATTCATGCTTGATCGGTTCGCTCATGATAGAGGATACATTACACAAAATCAAGCTGCAAAATTACGTATTTTAACCCCTCAATAATTCCCAATGATAGAAGAATATCAAATGGTCACAATCATCGAAGGAATGTTCCTTCCGAAGAAAAATGAGATTTCATGAAAATTTTTCATAAGAAATTTGGCCTGCTATAACTGCTTCATAAGATTTTTGTGAAATTTTAATAATAAATTCTTGTATTATCAGAAAAACTTTACCTTTGTATCCGATAAATCTCAAATTTTTTGAGGCAGTATCAAAAACACCATTATTCACATTCAAAAATAAAATTTTTATGGCAGAAGAAAAAATTTACTTTGATGAGGGAAATGTAAAAGTTACGAATGCGCGTTTCCTGACTTATGGCAAAATGCACTCAATGGCTAATGTGACTTCGGTGGCCAAATACGTTATCAAGCCTAAGCGTACGGGTCCTATTGTTTTAGGAATAATTGGCCTAATCTGTTTTGCGTTCAAATGGTGGCTTGCCGTATTGTTGTTGGTTGGAGCAATTGCATGGTGGATGACGCAAAAGAATAAATATTTGGTTTCTTTGGCGAGTGCCTCAGGAAGCGAAGAGGCTTTAACCAGTGCTGATGAGGCCTTCATCGACAGGGTTGTCAGTGCGCTGAATGAAGCCAT
>MTKX01020125.1_pt1 | contig 12136 bp, 6 predicted proteins | sample 1042771 | NCBI WGS metagenome assembly MTKX01 (sample SAMN06212183, study PRJNA360534) | anaerobic digester metagenome | biome: Wastewater treatment plant; material: sludge; isolation source: anaerobic digester fed with sludge from wastewater treatment plant | place: Denmark: WWTP Randers ... | reverse complement strand
GACGGAAACTGGATGCCCTGATCCTTTTGCTCTGTTCAAACAACCATCAGGCTGGGCAATCCCCAGCCTGATGGTTTATCACCTGACCGGCATAACCCCAACCAGTTGACAGGTTTGTAAGGTGATTTTCATCACTTGGATGTTAAAATAAATCCAGTATGATTAAGGATAGATGATTGGGAGCTTGCCAGGATGCTCCCCCGGTTAGCCATCGACCAATCAATCCAGGAATGGGGGCGAAGATCCCAACCGTTTTGATCACCCAAATCCATCAGATCGTGTCAATCCATACAGGGAGGAAAGGAGGCAACCAGACAGGATAGCAGCAGCATCGCAGCCCGGTTTACCGCGGAACATGGCAGTACGCCCACACGGCGCCGGGGGAATTGTACACACAGCAACAACCACAACATTCCCACATTCTTTTCAAGCAAAGGGGTTTTTAAACCATGAAAACATTTCGATTTCTTTTGAGCATCTTGACTGCGTTGTCACTGGCAATGGGTCTGTTTGCCGCCCTGCCGGAAGGCAGTGCCACAGCGGATGCGGCAGGAGCACCACCCGCCCTCCAGGCTGGTGCGGACCGGCTGAGCAGCCTCCAAAATAACGATGGCGGGTGGGATTGGCAACTGGATGATGGCAATCCCGCCACCGGTTCAGCCTTAAATACCATTGCACCGATTGCCAAGGGATTGGCGGAAGCATACCTGCACACAGGGAATTTCGATCACGAACAATCTCTGGCTGATGCAGGCGCTCTCTTGTTAAGCAAGGTGACTTTTGCCACAAGCGATGGATACCTTGCAGCACAGTTGGACGCCTTGTTCAACGTCACAACCTATTCCGCTTACGTCCAAGCCAATTTCTATGACAAACTGGCGAATGGCACGTATGTACGAGGTAGTGNNATGTACGAGGTAGTGTTACTTACAGCACACCAACCTATATCGACTATCTCCGCGCATCCCGGTCGGGTCAAAGTGCCAATTTGGCAGCCTGGGATCTGGGGCTGGGATTGGTCAGCGCAGCTTCCTGCGGTGTGACCGGGACTGAACTGCAATATTGGATTGATGCAGTTAAAGCCGAGATCAATGAGTTGGACGATTACGATGCATCCAACCAGGTGATGTGGTACTTCACCGATGGACTTGCCGGTGCGCTTTATGGACTGGCATTTGTGGATGAAAGCATGGATCCAACTGCCGGATATTTTGCGGGCGCTGATGATATCGGCGATCTGTTTGCTGCCCTGGCAACCTACCAGATTAACAACGGTGGCGTTACCTGGCATCCTGATTACATGTTGGCAAACGATCAAAATGAAAACACGCAGGCAACAGCCTATTCCATTCTGGCGTTGAATGAATATGACCGGGCTGCTTACCTGAACAATATTCGTGGTGCTGCAGATTATCTCCTCGGTATTCAGCTTGCAACCGGCGGATGGGATAACTACCCGGCAGTTGGCACCTACCCTGCCAGTGGTGAAAACAACGAGGTCACAGGAGAAGCCCTGTGGGGAATCAGCGTGGCTTATCCCGAACTGTGGGTATGCCCATCAGGCGATTGCGGGCATCCGGGTGCCGCTTACAACACCATCCAGGGTGCCATTGATGCCATCCCGGTTGGTGGAATCATCCACGTTCTCCCCGGCACCTACAACGAAGCCATTACTCTGAACAAGCCCAACATCACGGTACAATCCACGGATGGGGCGGATGCCACAATCATTCATGTTCCTGATGGAACGCGTACAAATGGCGTCTTATTCAGCGGCACCAATTTGGGTGTGCTTACATTTGATGGCTTCACTGTCGAGAACTTCTCCGAAGGCGGCATCATTCAGGGCATGGCTTCCAGAACCGGAACAACGGTTCATGTTCTGAACAACGTCCTGGTTCCTGCTGATGGTTATTTGCGCAACGGCATCCAGGTTTCTGGTGATGGATCAACCGTCATTGGAAATACAGTCACCAGTGCCTACCTGACGGATGACTGGTCAAGCACCGCCATCGGTGTGGTTGATGCCAGCAACGTGACCATAAGCGGCAATACCATCACCGGTGTTGGCAACTACGGTATCAGTGCCTACACCTGGAATGCCGCAACCATGTCCAATATCCAGATCCTGGACAACACGATTACCGGCATTGACTACCCGTTGGGCGTGATTGCCTACAACGATGGAACTGTCAGCGGGGTTGACTTACATAACAACAGGGTCTCCGGCTACATTGGCGCCATTGAAGCAGAAGCCTACCATGAGCCGGGATACGAGACCTATTGGGGAACCCTGGTGGAAGACGTGGATGCCACCCACAACTGGTGGGGCAGCCCTCTTGGACCCCAGGGACCGGTTTATGGCGATCCTGCACTGATCCAGTGGTGTGCGGATGCAGCCTGCACAACCTTTGCCCCGGATGCAAGCGGGCTCATTGAACTTTCGGGTCCCATCAGCCAGACAGGGGCACTGCAGGTTTATGTTCCCCACCTGACCATCCTCCTCTCAGACGGCACAGTCATTCAGAACAACTCGCCCTGTATTGATGTTCACGCCAGCTACACCACCATCACCACCGAAAGCATCGGCGGGGCAAAATGCGTGCCCACCGACGGCTCCAATGGCATTAATGGGGCGGCGGACCTGGTGAACATTATCATCGAGGGCATTGAGTTTGACGGCACCGGGCAGACCACCGGCAGCGGCGTTGCCTTTGCAGGCGCCATCACCGATGTGCAGGTGGTGGACAACTGGTTCCACAACCTGGGCGGCTCGGGAATTGCCTTTGGCGGCGCTGTGAACAACAACCAGGGCATCCAGGGCAACCTGTTCCAGGCACTGGGCGCGGACGCCATCGTCTCCCCCACCATGGCAGTCAATGCCGAGTATAACTCGTGGGGTGCCTACGGCGGAGCTTCGCTCGCCAACGTGGATTCTGACCCGTGGACGCACGTGGACCTGTATGTGCAATCCTCCGGCACACCCTGGGCAAACAAGGTCTTTACCGGTGGGACCATCACCTACACCGTGTACGGCAACCTGCAAAACGTGATGGGTGCCGACTTCACGCTGACCTATGACCCCGCCCTGTTGACGCTGCAAACCGCCACCGCCGGGGCATACTTCACCATCCCGGCTTTGGACCCGGAACTCGGTCCCTCCCCGTTGGACACTTCCGTGCCGGGTGTAATTCGCTTTGCGGGCTTCCAGACCACCCCGGTGACTGGCAATAACCTGCCGATCTTCACCGCCACCTTTACGGCAGCCGCCCCCGGTACCGCTGCACTGGACCTGCTGGATGCCGGTGATGCATTTGCCATGTTCCCCGGCTACGGTCCGTCCACCAATATCTACCCTGCCGCCCTGCTGGATGGCACAGTGACGGTGATTGCTGCTCCCACGCTTTCCTCCACGGACCTGGCAGGACCCTACCTGACGGACGTGCTGCAGGAATTCCATGTCACATTGAACAACCCAGCCACCGGCGGCAGCTTCTCCAACGTACTGGTGAATTTCCTGGTAACCGGCGCAGATCCGGCGGATGTGAACAGTTTTGAATACTGGGAAGTGACCACCTCCTCGTGGCAGCCCATGCCGCTGACCTCGGATGGTTTGGGCAACCTGGTGGGCTCGTTTGGACCGGCACTGGGCTTCCCCATCGTTCCCGGTTACAATGCCACCTCGCTGTTCCGGGTGAATTTCGACACCCCCGGCACCTACCCGGTGACCATGACACTGGTGGATCTGACCACTGATCCCGATGCCGTTCTGGCAAGCCTGGCGCAGGATGCAGTTGTGTATGCCCAGCCTGTGTTGAGCTCCACCAACCTGGTGGGACCGTACCTGGCAGGCATTCCCCAGGAATTTACGCTGACGGTGACCAACCCGGCTGGCGGCGGCAATTACACCGACCCCGTGCTGGAGTTCAACCTGCCAACCGGCGCAGTGCTGGAATACTTTGACGGCACCACCTGGCAGACGGTGACCAGCCCGCTGGACCTTGCCGCCCTGGCGCCTGATACGGTGACCAACCTGCTGTTCCGCGCCACCTTCCCGGCTGGCGGCTCCTACCTGGTGGACTTCACCCTCGTTGAAACCGCAACCGACCCGGACTGGACGCTGGCTGCCCTGCAGCAGGGCGTGGACGTGTATGCCAATTACTCCGTTACCGGTACGGTCTCCATGCAGGGGCGGACGTACCGCGGCGGCGTGCTGGTGACGTTGACCGGTCCGGCATTGTTTGCCTATGGTCCATACACTGCCACCTCACTGGATGTGATCAGCAGCAATGTGAGCTTCAGCAATGTTGCCGAAAACACCTACACGGTGACGGTTACCCACGCCCGCTACCTGGATGTGAGTTCCGACCTGATGAAAACCAGGCTGGTCAATGCCGCACCCACCGTGCTGACCTCGCTGGAACTGAAAGGCGGTGACGCCAACGATGACCAGAATGTCAACCTGGGCGATGCCAGCGCCATTGGGTCCAACTACGGAGCCACCGGTGACATCAACGCCGATGTGAACTTCTCCGGCAGGGTGGATGTGTTTGACCTGGCAATGGTGGGCGGCAACTTTACCCTGAACGCTGCAGCAGCCTATGGCGGATGGATTCCGTAAACCGGATCTAGATTTTTCATAAAAAACAGGCTGGCTCAAACCAGCCTGTTTTTCATTCGGCAGGCAGGCGGTTCACTTTACAATTTTGTAAGTTCTACACAATGAATGTTGTTTCATGTGACAATCATCACTTTCCTGTTANNAGGCTGGGCACCTTAAATCTTATGATCTTCGTGCAGACCGGGTAAAAAAAACCGGTCTGCACCCCTCTTTTGCCTGTTTCCATCCCGGGCAGCCGCCCGGGTGGGAACAGGGGGAGGCGGTTGGGCTCCAACCGTTTCCGCTTTTTCCAGGCTGGCAGTGAAAGTGAAAGGAAGGATGGAATGAACAATAAAGGAAACCTACACAGGGGGGTCCCGGGAGTGCTGGCAATCCTGCTGGTGCTCAGCCTGCTGCTGCCTGCGCCTTCCTCCCCCGTGCAGGCACAGGCAAGCGCGGTTGTTGCCGTCACCCCGCCCATGCTGGACATTATCCGCGGCAGCACCGCCACCTACAGTATGTGGCTGACCGGCGGCGTGGACGTCAATGCCTATGAGGTGGTCATTTCCTACAACCCGGCGCTGGTCTCATCCGTCACTTACACCGAGGGAACATTTCTTTCCAATCTGACGCCGGTATATTCCTGCAATAACAATCCAACCCTCTGCCCGGGAGTTTTTCATCTTGCTGAAATACAAATAACGACACCCGGTGTAACCGGGGACGGCAACCTGGTTGATATCACCTTCACCGGCAGCGCCAACGGCATCACACCCATCACGCTGACGGAAGCCGTCCTGGCGGATCCGGTTGGGGAAACCTCCTACCCCTCCGAGGTGAGCGGGGTATTGTGGATTCACGATGACCCGGCGCTGACCCCCAACTTCAATGTCACCGGCACGGTGCGGCTGCAGGGGCAAACCAGCACGGGCGGGGTGCCCGTTTCGCTAGGCTATGGCACGGTGCACTGGCTGGGTCCCTACTCCGCCACCAGCACCAGCCTGCCGACCGACAACCTCGGCTTCAGCCAGGTGGAGGAGGATATCTACCGCATCACGGCATCCTCACCGCGCTACCTGCCGGTGACGGAAGCATCGAACCGCACGGTCAGCATCAGCGCCAGCAAGACGACCCTCTCACCGCTTCTGCTGCGGGGCGGCAATGCCGTCTGGCAGGATCCCATGGGAGCGCCGGACACGGTGATTGATGCGCTCGATCTGACGCTGGTCAGCGGGCAGTACCAGCAAACCGGCGCCAGTTTGGAGGGGGATGTCAACTTCTCCGGCAGGGTGGATATTTTTGACTTTGCCATGGTGGCGGGCAACTATGGATTGACGTCCATCACCGCCTATGCCGGGTGGACACCCTGAAAAATGAGAATATTGGAAGATGCTTGATTTTTCGGGTATGATATGGATGCAAGGGCGTGGTTTCCACCAGATACGGAAAGGATGCCCGGGATGCCGGGAGCAGTGAAACTGGATGGCGGGATTTCAGCGACTCTTATTCCATACCGTCCTGCTGGCAGGGCTGTTTTGCAGCCTTGTCCTGCCGCCTGTTGCAGGGTCTGCCCAGGCAGCCGCACGGGTGCAGGTGATGCCCGCTGCCAGCCAGGTGGGCGTGGGGGAGACCGTGGAAATCACACTGGAGGTGAGCGGGGGTGAAAACGTGAACGCCTTTGACCTGACCCTGCTCTATAACCCGGCACTGGTAACACTGGATTCCTGGGAACCGGGCGATTATCTGTCCAATCTCTTCCGGGTGTACAAACAGGAGGAGCCAGGCTTGCTGCGAGTGGCATATACCCAGCTTGCCACTCCGCCCGTCAGCGGCGATGGCACCCTGTTCCGCCTGGTCTTCCGCGGCACTTCGGAAGGTGACTGCGACCTGATCCTTGATGATGTGATTTTTGCAGACGGTGATGGGAACGAATCCAACCCCCAGCGGGAGCACGGCATCCTGTCCGTACTGCCATCAGCCCAACCCAGCCCCACCTTCACTCATACCTTGCTGCCAACAGCGGGTTCCACCCAAACACCCACCCCCCTGCCCACGGCAGGGAATACCACCCCCACAGCCACCCTCACCGGCACGTCCACCGCGGCAATCCAGCCCACGTGGACCCGCCTGCCCACCCGCACCATGCCCCCGGCGAATTTCACACCCAGCCCGCTGGCACCGCGGAATTCCGCCACGCCCGCCAGCCAACTGACCGTTGGCAGGCAGGCATCCGCCAGCCCCGCAGCAATGGAACCATCCCCGGCAGCCACAGCCCTCCCGGCGAATCCGCCGGTGGAAGCTGTCCTATGGGGCTTGCTGATTGCCGGAGGGGCAGCCATCCTGGTCATGCTCACCCTCCTCGCCATCCGGCGGGGACATTCCCAATCATCAAAGGACTGAACCCGATTTATGAAACCTGCAACCGCCATCATCACCCTCCTCCTCCTGGTTACCTTCCTGCAGCCGGGCACGGCATTTGCCCAGGCGGATGCCGCCCGCGTGGGCGTATTTGCACCGCTGACGATTGCCCCCGGTGCACTGGTGGAAATTCCCATCCAGGTGGAAAACGTCACCGACCTGTATGGGATTGATTTTGAACTGCGGTTCGACCCCGCCGTGCTGGAGGCGCAGGATGCCGACCCCGCCATGGCAGGCATCCAGCTTGGTTTTGGCGAGTTCCTGGAGCCGGGCTTGCTGCTCTACAATACGGTGGATAACGAAACCGGCATTGTTCATGTGGTAATGACTCAGGTCAACCCTGCCGAGCCCAAGTCGGGCAGCGGCTATTTGTTCGTGCTGTACGTCAAAGGTCTGCAGGAAGGCACCACCGACCTGGAAGTTACCAACCTGCAGCTTGCCAGCCGGGAAGGGCTGGAAATCCCTTCCACTGCTGCCAATTCCAGCGTGACGGTGCAGGCAGGCGCCCCGGACGTGGTTGCCACCTCCATCCCGGTGGTCAATCCCACCAGCGTGATTCTGATCCCCACGCTGGCACCCACACCCACGGCAACGGTGCAGCCGACTGCCACCCGACCGATGGCAACCCAGGCAGTCCAGCCCACCCAGCCGGGTGAGCCAATCCCCACGGAAGCCCCGGTGGAACCAGGCGGCGGTTTCTCGCTGATGAAGAACTGGTGGATTGTGGCACTGGTTCTGGCAGGCGCAGCAGGGCTGGCAGTCTATTTCTTCCGCTCCAGGCGCACCTCCTGAACCAAACAGAAAGACAGGCAATGAAAACACCCTTGTTTAAAATTCAAATCCTGATCAGCCTGGCAATGGCGCTGGCAGCCTGCCTTGCGCTGCCTGCAAGTGTGTTTTCACAGGAACCGGGAACAGTGGTGTACATCAACCCGGCAGAAACCACCCTGGAGGTGGGGCAGGAGACGACCATTGCTGTCAGCGTGCGGGATGTGCAGGACCTGTACGGGTACGCGCTCCGCATCACCTTTCCCCCTGGCAGCATCGAAATCCTGGACGTGGTGAACGGCGAATTCCTGTCCGATGGGCTGATGGCACCCACCAACGGCTGGAATAACACCACCGGCGAAATCCTGTTTGACATGTCCATGATGGGTGAACCGGAAGGCAGGGACGGCAGCGGCGACCTGATTCGCATCACGCTGCGGGCAACAACCCCCGGCGCAACCGTGGCATTCACCATCGATCCAGTGTATTCCCAGCTTGTCAACTGGCCGGCTGTAATGCCGATTCCCTTTGAAATCGAAAATGGAGTGGTTATCATCAACCCAATCAACACCCTGCTATCCATATTTATTCCGGTCATTATTAAGTAAAAAAGGAAATCCATGAAAAGATCGACATCCATTCAAATCACTTTCTTGATACCAATCATTCACAATTGGGAGGAAAAATGAAACCAGGTTCCATCTCTACCCGTATTTTGATCAGCTTCCTGATCATCCTGTTGGCTGCCTTCAGCATGCCCCAACCGGCAGAAGCCCAGGGCACCACGCAGGTTTATCTTAACCCGGCAAGTTCCACTGTCACCACCTGTGCCGATCTCACCATTGCTGTCAGCGTGGCAGATGTGCAGGACCTGTACGGGTACGCGCTCCGCCTGACGTTTACACCGGGTTCGCTGCAGGTTTTGAACGTCGTCAATGGCGGATTCCTGTCCGATGGGCTGATGGCACCCACCAACGGCTGGAATAACACCACCGGCGAAATCCTGTTTGACATGTCCATGATGGGTGAACCGGAAGGCAGGGACGGCAGCGGCGACCTGATTCGCATCACGCTGCGGGCAACAACCCCAGGCGCAACCGTGGCATTCACCATCGATCCAGTGTATTCCCAGCTTGTCAACTGGCCGGCTGTAATGCCGATTCCCTTTACAATTACCGACGGAACCGTCACCACCGCCGGGTGCGCCCCCACCGATATCAGCCTGAGCAGCAGCACCGTGGCGGAAAACCAGCCTGCGGGCGTGCTGGTGGGCTCCTTCTCCAGCGTGGATGCAGACACCGGGGAAACCTTCACTTACTCCCTGCAGGATGATGTCTCCTTCCCGGATAATCACTATTTCCAGATCTCCGGCAACCAGCTGCTCACCCTGCTGCCAGCGGACTACGAAACCGACCCCAGCCTGCTGATCCGGGTGCGCACAACCGACTCCACCGGGTTGTACTATGAAGAAACCCTGACCATCACCGTGACCGATATCAACGATGCCCCCGTGCTGGATCCAATTCCCAATCCCAGCGGTGGTGAGGAAACATTGATCACCTTTACTGCCACTGCCAGCGACCAGGACGGCGATGCGCTGACATTCAGCCTGACAGACGGCACCGCCGGGGATGTACCCGCAGGTGCCAGTATCACGGCAGGCGGAGTCTTCACCTGGACACCGACCGAAGCCCAGGGTCCTGGCACCTATACCTTTGATGTTTGCGTGGGCGACGGCACTGAAACCGACTGCCAGACGATCACCGTCACCGTGAACGAAGTCAATGTTGCCCCGGTGCTGAACCCGGTCGGTGACCAGACCGTTCATGAAGGCGATACCCTGACCTTCACTGCCACCGCCACCGATGCGGATGTGCCCGCCAATACGCTCACCTTCAGCCTGGCTGGAACTTTGCCTGCTGGCGCCAGCATCACGGCAGGCGGCGTCTTCACCTGGACGCCCACCGCGGAACAGGCTCCCGGCTGGTACACATTTGACGTATGCGTCTCCGACGGCGCACTCAATGATTGTGAAACCATCGACGTGACCGTCACGAGCGATGAGCCGCCGGTCGTTTATGTGGATGATGGCTGGGCAGGCACGCTCCCCGGTGTGGATCCTGATGGAACAGGACCGGCAACTGCCTTTGGTTATGATGCCTTTGCCCTCATCCAGGATGGTGTGAATGGCGTTGCACCGGATGGCACGGTGTATGTTGCCGCAGGCACTTATTTTGAATCAGACATCCTGATTGACCAGCCCATGGACCTGATTGGCGCGGGTGCGGGCGCCAGCATCATTGGTCCGGCTGTTGCCGATGGTCATGACTGCAGCCCGTTGGGCAGTAATGCACATTTTGGCATCATCATCGGTGCGGATGGCGTGACCATCCAGGGCTTTACCATTGACGGCAACCAGGATGGCAGCCTGCCTGGCGATTACAACTACCGGATGGGCATCACCAGCCGCTATTGGGTTGCCACTTACGACACTTCCACCGTGCTGGATACCGTGGTACAGAACATCTGGTACCGCGGTGTGGTAATCCGCGCGTATACAGGAGAAACCTCCAGCGATCACCGGTTGGATAACGTGGATGTGGCAAATATTGTCAACACCTGCACGGATGAACAGTCCTTTGCGATCCTGTACTTCAATGCTGCCGGTGAAATTGCCAACTCCACCGCCACCAATGCATATCAGGGCATTGCCACAGGGAACTATACCGGCATTCCGCTGGTCGCCAACATTCACCACAATGTGGTTACCGATATCACCAGCCAGGCATATACCCTCACGCACAACGATGCCGGAACCGTATTTGCCAATAATACTGCCACGTTCACCAATCCCGCCAACGCAGGAATTGGTCTGCTGGTGTACCAGGCAAACGGTTTTACAGTGACCAATAACACCTTTACGGGTGCCCACACAGGCGTATATGTGGGACGCCAGGTCGGCGATCCCAGCCTGTTTGTGATTGGTGCAGGCAACACCCTCACCGGACCTGGTATCACGGTGGCTGGTTCTGTGGGCGTGCTGGCAGACGGCACCGGTTGGGCGGATGAAAACTCCAACTTCACCCTGGAAAAATCACTCATCACCGGTTATGAAACCGGCGTCCGCCTGGACCGGCTGGATACCACCGGTACAACCACCGCGGTTGTGCGCTCCAACAATCTCCTGGATAACGGGACCGGCATTTACCTTGGCACCCGCAGCACCCTGACTGCTCACCACAACCGGATATTCAATAATACAGTCGGTTACAACAATGCCTCCGGCGGAGCCGCAGTTGCCGAAAACAACTGGTGGGGCTGCAATGTGGGACCCAATGATACCTATGGAGATTGCGATACAACAGTCAATGTAGATTACACTCCCTGGCTCGTCTTACAGGGTACTGCACCAACATCGGAAACTGAATTTGGTGCTCCGCCTGTAACCTTCACAGCACGGTTAATGCGAAACTCAGCGGGTGAAGATGCTTCTTCGCCCACGCTGGGATACGTACCGGATGGTATCGTGGTTTCCTTCCAGACCATGGATGGAATTTTCACACCACCCACCAGCCCGTTGGTGAATGGAGTAACCACTTCCCAATATACAGCCAACAATGCCCGGGCATCGCTACTCTGTGCCGTCTTAGACAATGAATGGTATGGAGGGGGTGGCTGCTGGACAATTCTCATCAATGATGCCCCAATACCCGGTACCAATACATTTACAACTGGTGAGGATACGCCTCTGAATGGCACCCTCGCCGCAACTGATGATGAAGGGTATGCCCTGACCTATGTTGTGGCTACTCCCCCCGCACACGGAACAGTAACCATCAACCTGGACGGGACATTTACCTATACACCTGCAACAGATTGGTTCGGAACAGATACCTTCACCTTCACCGTTTCGGACGACATTGGTGGAGTAACTGGCACGGCAACCATCACCGTCACTCCGGTCAATGATGCCCCGGTTGCCGTTGATGATACTGCCACCACGGCTGAGGACACTCCCGTTGACATCCTGGTCAGCACTCTGCTTGCCAATGACACCGATATCGATGGCGATACCCTCTCCCTGACAGCGGTCTCCAATCCCTCCAACGGCACAGTTGCCCTGGCTGCCGGTGTGGTCACCTTCACCCCCGCCGACAACTTCCACGGCGAAGCCGGGTTTGACTACACTGTCTCCGATGGCACCCTCACCGATACCGGGCATGTCACCATCACCGTCACTCCGGTCAATGATGCCCCCGTTGCGGATGACCAGTCCCTCTCCACTCCTGAAGAGACGGCTCTCCCCGTCACCCTCACTGCCACCGATGTCGATGGTGATCCCCTCTCCTT
>MTKX01016668.1_pt1 | contig 12144 bp, 11 predicted proteins | sample 1042771 | NCBI WGS metagenome assembly MTKX01 (sample SAMN06212183, study PRJNA360534) | anaerobic digester metagenome | biome: Wastewater treatment plant; material: sludge; isolation source: anaerobic digester fed with sludge from wastewater treatment plant | place: Denmark: WWTP Randers ... | reverse complement strand
CTCCTGGAGCATGTCATCGGGCAGGCCCCAGTCAGCCTTGATCTTGGCCGCCTCCTGATAGGCCCCCATATCCATCTTGGCTGCAAACAGCCTTGCCTTCTCTGTCAGATTGCCCTGGCTCATAAGAATCGATCACTCCACTCCGGACTCTCTTAAATTGGTGATAAAAGCATACTGGGTGGCCGTGGGGAGCTTACGTCTCAGCTCCCTCACCTCCGGCAGATAGATGATCATCTGCTTGGCATACTGCCTGTCCTTTCCCAGGATCTTGGAGACGACCTCCACCTCCGCCTCGCCCTGAATCCGGGCGGATCCGCTGCCGAAGTCCGGAGACATCTCTATGAGCAGGGGAAGCCGCAGGCGACTCCAGAGAAAGCGGGGCAGGCTTTGGGAGATCAGATCCAGCTCCGACTTGTCCATGATGAAAAATGTGTTGTCCTTGCCCTTTATGCCCGGCTTTTCCATCTTCAGTAGTTCAGCCAAACTGACGCGCCTATTGGGCAGATGGGAGTTCATGGTCTGGATGGTCTTGACCAGCACATTCTTGTTCATCGCCCTGCCCTCTCCGGAAAATGCCATTGGTGATGGCTTATGCCCTCTTGCGATTTAATGCTGTCGTTACCAAAATCTTAAAAGATATAATCGTTATAATTTTAATTAAACTTTATTTTAATAAAGTTTATTAACTTCTTTATTTCCCCAAATATTGATGCCAATACAGAAATTATACTAAGCAAAGCTAATCCCATTAGTAACCATTGCCAAATTTCTTCTTCATACCAATGATTGATATGAAGTGTAATAATTTCAGTGTCTTGGTACCATTTATCAAGATATTTATAAAAATAATGAATAAATAAATTATAATCACCTGGAAATGCATTTTTATCAATTGCAAACTCGATTGTTATGGGTGAGTATTGTGTTTTATTATTCGGAAAAATATAAGAACTTTCCCCCAATATTTGTGGTTTTGCTGAATAATTATTATCCGACTCCCTAACTAACTTATAAAATGTGCTTTCGATCTGCAGATAGAACCTAGGATCTACTTCTTCCACTTTAAGCTCTTTCAAAATTTCTCCTGTAATCGGATTAAGCGGAATATATGACATTCTCTTTAATATCATTTTTTCTCCGTAAACAATATTACGTGGAACTGAAACGGATAATCTGCTATAATTAACATCACCTGCCCCAGAAATATACAATTCTACCTTCAGCGGGCTTAGCGGACGAACATATATGTCATTTGTTTGTGTTATTATAGAATATTGTGGATCTCCGTTGAAACTTATCGGAACAAGCTCACTGCCCATCGCTGCAATATGAATTGTGATAGAAGAGAGAAACAAAATAAAAACAAATAATTTTATAATAAAGTTAATAATTTTTAATTTAGGCTGCATCTACATCATCCCTCTATTTAGCTTTTCCAATTCATAAAACTCTATATAGGACATTAGAACGTATCTATATATTTATAGATTAACTTATTCTTCTTGAGATTCAAAGCCCTCCGGGCCGCCTGGGCCACCCTCTCTCTATCCTCCTCCCGGCAGTAGACCCCAAAGCGCCAGGCGGCCTTATGCGCCCTCTCCAGGATGCTGACCAGAGGAGAGACCTCTCTTAGAGGCCTGACCTCGCCCTCCACCAGGGCGGGAAAGCTGCCCTCCTGGACATCGGGCAGGGCGGGATTATCCAGCAGGATATAGTCGCTATCAACGCCCGCCTCATGGGCGATCTCCGAGGTGAGGATCTTCTCATTTATGCGCAGAAGGGAGGGGTCCAGGCACTCCAATCCCACATAGACCGCCCTCTTGAATATGCGCCGCGATCGGATGCGCTCCGCCATCTCCGCGGCATAGCCTCCCGCCCCGGCTAAAAAGGCAAAGAGTTCCATATCATCCATAGCCCGGATGGCGGCAGGGCTGGCGCCCTCTTCTATAGCCCGCCTTATGGCGGCGGCGATCATGCACTCCGAGATGCGGCAGACATGATGAAAGTAGACGGAAGGGTGCATGAGCAGCCGGGAGATGAGCATGGATGTGGCTGCGGAAACCCCACCCGCCTCCACCACCAGCTTTCCCTCGTGCAAAGTCATCTTCTGCAGCAGGCGCAGCCGGTCGATCACCCCATAGGCCACTCCGGTGTAATGAGCATCGCGGAGGAGATAGTCCATCCTGTCCACATCTATCTCCCCGCTCACGATCTGGCCCAGGCCGGAGCCGTTTACGGCCTTCTGGATATCTGTGGCCCTGAGGCCGTGATCGGAAAGGACCTCCGCCAGCTCGCCTCTTTTTAGCAGGTCCATGATGCTCTCGTGCTCCTTTCGGATGAAGGGAGCCAGAGCAGCTTCGGTGGCGTGGGAGAGAGGGCCGTGACCCACATCATGCAGGAGGGCTGCGGCACATATCTTCAGCCTCTCCTCCTCCTCCAGGCCCAGCTGCCGGGAGAGGAGATCGGCCAGATGGTAGGCCCCCAGGCTGTGCTCGAAGCGGGTGTGATTGGCCCCGGGGTAGACCAGGCTGGCTAGGCCCAGCTGCCTGATCCAGCGCAGCCGCTGCATCTGGGGGGTGTCCGCCAGCTCCAAGGCCAGTCCCTCCAGCCGGATATAGCCGTGCACCGGATCGCGGATCTCGGTCATCTGGAGAAGAGCACAGGTTTCTTAGATTAAATATTGTTCTCATTTAGATGACCGAAGACAGATACCGTGTTCTTTATTTAGATCTGATGTATGCAGGGATTTATATGCGCATTCTCATCACCGGAGCGGGCGAGGTGGGCTTTCTCATCGCCAGTGAGCTCTATGCCGATCACGATGTCACAGTCATAGACAAGGACCCCGCCGCCTGTGCCCGTCTCCAGGACATGGATGTCAAGGTATTGCAGGGCAACTCCGCCAATGCCCGCCTGCTCCTGGAGGCAGGAGTAAAGAAGGCGGATATTTTGGTGGCAGTGACAGGCAATGATGAGGTCAATGTCATCACCTGCACCATAGCCGCCCATCTGGGCGTGAGCCAGACCATCGCCAGGGTGAGCAATCCAGAATATATTGACCAGCCGGTTCAGGATCGAAAGGAAATAGGGATAAGCTATATGATCTGTCCGGAGCTGGCCATGGCCGAGGATATGGCCAGAGCCCTCTCTTTCTCCTCTCTACTGATGGACAGGGAGCTTGGCCGGGGGCTGGTTGAGCTTATCGAATTCAAGGTTGGCGAGCATATGAACCTGGAAGGATCTCTGGAGAGGGTCAGCCTTCCCAATAATTGCAGAATCGTGGCCATAAACCGGGCGGGAGAGATAACCATCCCCAAAAGAGAGGACTCGGTCAAGATCAATGACCATCTTCTGATCCTTTGCGATACCAGGGTCCTGCCGGACTTAAGGCATATCCTGCATGAGACAGTCAAAACTCACCGGGTCATGATCGTGGGCGGTGGGATGGTGGGCTTTTACCTGGCCCAGAGGCTGGAGAAGATGGGGCTGGACATAAAGCTCATCGAAAGATCCCCAGAGCGCTGTGCCGAGATAGCGGACAGGCTTGCCGGCACCATGATCCTCAACGGCGACGGCTCCGATCTGAATCTATTGCGAGAGGAGGAGGCGGGCAAGATGGATGTGGTCTTTGCCGTAACCGGCCAGGACGACAAGAATCTGCTCTGCGCCCTCCTGGCCAAGCAGCTGGGAGCTGAGAAGATCATATCCCGTGTCAACCGCAGCGCCTACATCAGGCTTTTTGAGATGGTAGGCGTGGACCGGGCGGTGAGCCCCGGCCAGGTCACTGCAGATGCCGTATTGCAGAGGGTGATAGGGGGCGAAGAGGTGATCACCCTCAGCGACGAGAGGATGGAGCTGGTGGACTTTGTGGTCCGGCCCAAGGCCAAGATCATCGGAAAGGTCCTCTCCAAGGAGCTGCCCAAAGACTCCCTGGTCGGCCTGGTGATTAGAGATGGTGTGCCTGAGGTGCCGAACGAGGATTTCAGGGCTGCTGCCGGAGACCGCATCCTGGTCATGTCCATGCCCCATGTCATATCCAAGGTGAAGAAGGAGTTCATCCCCTGAGGACGGTCCTCTTCCGAGGACACCTTATTTATATCAATAGCTAGGAAGGGTCGAGCCTAACGGAGGATGCCAATCCTTCTTGGGCAGGCATTGTTCGATGAAATTCAGGGTATTTCTGGGTCTATTTGCATCCCTACTCAAGATTCTGGCGGTCTTGATGCTGGTTCCCGGCGCGGTTGCTGCATACTATTCCGAGACGGGAGGCGTTATCGCTTTTGCCTTGACCTCCCTGCTCACCCTATGTTCAGGAATAGCTCTGTCAAAGCTTTCCCGCAAAGAGGAGCCTGGGCTGAAAGAGGGTTTTGCCCTGGTATCCCTGGGCTGGCTGGGTGCCGCTTTCTTTGGAGCTCTGCCCTATCTCTTTTTAGGGACCGGCCTCGTCGATGGATTTTTTGAGTCCATGTCCGCCTTCACCACCACCGGCTCCTCCATACTGACCGAGTCAAACGCCCAGGGGTACTGGATCATCAATTCTACTCTGGCCGAGGGCAGCCCCGCCCACCATCTGGAGTTGTGGGTCAGGCATTTTGCGGAAAACAGCACATTGCTTAACATCAGCCGCAGCGCCGATAAGAGCTATATGGGCCTCTTATTCTGGAGATCCTTTGCCCAATGGCTGGGGGGGATGGGAATCATTCTCTTATTCGTGGCCATACTGCCCCGATTGGGCTTGGCCAGCCGTCAGCTATACCGGGCAGAGGTGCCCGGCCCGGACAAGGAGGCCTTGACCCCTCGCATCAAGGAGACCGCTCAATTGCTCTGGTTCGTCTACATCATCCTGACCGTGGCGGAGATCGCAATTCTCCGCCTGGCCGGTATGCCTCTCTTCGACTCAATCTGCAATACCTTCTCCTCGGTAGCCACAGGAGGTTTTTCACCCCAGGCATTGAGCATCATGGCCTACAATAGCTGGATCATAGATGCCATTGTTACTTTATTCTGCTTCTTGGCCGGGGCCAACTTTGTCCTGCATTACCGGATGTTCAATTCCGACCGAAAGGCATTGCTTAAAGACCCTGAGTTCAGATTTTACAGCCTGATCGTTCTGGCGGCAACGGCGATAATTGTTCTTCTGGGCGGACTGGAGGGCGGTCTATTGGCCAGGATTCAGCTGGCCGCCTTCCAGGTGGTATCGGTCATGACCACAACCGGATTTGCCACCGCCGACTTTGATCAGTGGAGTGCTGCTGCCAAGTACACCCTCCTCATGCTCATGCTCATAGGGTCCTGTGCCGGCTCCACAGGTGGGGCCATAAAAGTGGTTAGAATAATGCTGATCTTGAAGAGCGGATACCGGGAGCTGATCCACGTCCTGCATCCAAAAGCAGTGATCCCTTTTAAATTGGGAGGAATCCCGGTCAAGGATGAAATCCTCCGGACCAGCAATATCTTTGTAGCGATGTATGTAATCATCTTCCTTTTGGCTTCGCTTATCCTGGCCATAATCTGCTCCGGCGATCCAGGCATGACTATGGAGACGGTACTGTCCGCTGTGGCCACCACATTGGGAAATGTTGGCCCGGGCTTCGGCATAATTGGTCCTATGTATAGCTTTGCCGAGATTCATCCTGCCGGCAAGGTCCTGCTGGCTGCATGCATGTGGATCGGCAGGCTGGAGGTAATGACGGTTCTGGTACTGCTGGTGCCGGAGTTCTGGAAGAAGTAGTCTATCTCTTCCAGAATCCAGGTATAAGCAGCACCAGCGCTGCCACCATCTCCAGCCTTCCAATCCACATGCAAAAGAAGAGAAGCATTTTTCCTCCCTCAGGGAGATGGACAAAGCTTAGCGATGGGCCCACTGCGCTAAATCCAGGGCCGGTATTTCCCAGAGTGGTGGCAACGGCAGAAACGATTGTCTCGAGGTCCATCTGGGGATGCCCAGAGCAGATCAATGCCAGGAGCAGGGTGGCAATGGCGAATACGCTGACGTATGTGGCCACAAAGATATTGCTCGGCCTCAGGATCTCATCTCTGACTGATATGTCCCCCACCTTGATGGGAATGACTGCTCTCGGATGCAGGACATGAAACAGCTCTCTATATACGCTCTTCAGCACCAGAAATAGCCTTATGACCTTAATTCCTCCCCCGGTGGATCCGGCGCAGGCTCCTATGAACATGAGCAGAAAAAGGTTGAATTTGGCTGCTACTGTCCATTGGTCAAAATCCGCCGTGACAAAACCGGTTGTGGTCATGACCGATACCACCTGGAAGGCGGCCAGCTGAATCCTGCCCAATAGATCTCCCTCCAGTCCCCCCCAGAGAACGATGATAGCCGTTGATGCCAGGATAATAAAAGCATAGAATCTGAACTCCGGATCACGGAAATGGCGCTTTCTATCCACGAAGAGCATCTTATAATGCAGAGCGAAGTTGGCTCCGGCCAGAAACATGAACAGAGTGATTATGGCATCGATGATCCCACTTTTATAAGCCATGATGCTCGAACTTTGGGGCGAGAAGCCTCCCGTGGCCATGCAGGAAAAGCTGTTGCAAATTGAATCATATAGCGGCATTCCCGCCAGACGGAGAAGCCCTATCTCGGCCACGGTCATTGCGATGTAAATAAACCATAGGGCTCGAGCGGTATCCTTGATGCGAGGGGTCAGAGCATCTTTTTCCGGACCGGGCATCTCCGCCCGGTAAAGCTGCCGCCCGGCCACACCCAGGCGGGGGAGTATGGCCACGAATAGGATTATAATTCCCATTCCCCCCAGCCATTGGGCAAAAGATCTCCAGAATAAGAGGCCCATATAGGTATCCTCTGCAGAAGGTCCCGGCTCTATCGGCTTAGGAGCTCTTTCCAGTCCCATCAAACTCGATTCAAGATTGTGGGCCAGGCTATTTTGGGCCAGTGTGGAGTTGATCACCCAGTACCCTTCAGCGTTGGACTTGGTGAGTATGGTCGATCCGGTAGTAAAACCGGACATGGACTCAAATAGCCCATCCACCACGCCAATTCCGAGGAGGATATAAGGCATTGATCCGACAATGGCTCCTCCCAACAATCCCAAGGATACCAGGGCTAAAGCCTCTTTTCTGCCGGGTTCCTCGTCAGAGGAGAATCTTTTTATAATTATTCCTGATGTCAGTGCCAGAATAGAGGTCAGAGCAAAGGCTAACACTCCCTCAGTCTCACCATAGTAAGCTGCAACCGCTCCAGGAAGCAGCAGTAAAATGGCAAGTAGCTTTAGCAGCGATGCAAACAGGCGCAAAAATACCTTGATTCTCATCGAACAAATCCGCTCCGAAGCGTCAAGGCAACCCTCTTTAGAGCAAGCGTTCCACCCTTCTTGATATAAAAAGATCTGCTATGAGGTATCAGGGACATAATTATATATACATAATAAAGCAATTTAAATTATATAATATAATCGGTAATATAATCTAGCCTCGGATCCTGCTCGGGATCAATCCGGCTTATAGCTCAACCCGCTCTATTCCTGGCCCGCTCCCCAGCTGGCCACATCCTCCGCCCTTCCCCGCATGGCCACCCTCCCCCTCTCCAGAAGGCAGGCATTATCCCCCAGAGAGACCACATCCCTCAGGTCATGGGTGACTATGATGCAGGGAACGCCGCAGGCACGAATGGTCTCCCGGAGCTCCGCTCTCATTGCCACCTGCCTTCGGACATCCAGGGCAGAGAGCGGCTCATCCAATAAAAGCAGCTTCGGCTCTATGATCAGGGCTCTGGCCAGGGCCACTCTCTGCTTCTGGCCCCCGGACACATCAGCCGCCTTGGCCCGCCGGATCTCCCAAAGGCCCGCCTCCTTTAGATGCTTTTCTACCCGGCGGTCTATGTCCTGCGCCAGCATCTTCCGGGCCCGCAGCCCGAAGGCCACATTATAGTAGACGCTCATGTGGGGGAACAGGGCGTAGCTCTGAAAGACATATCCTACTCCTCTGGACTCGGGAGGAAGATCGATTCCCAGATCGGAATCAAAAAGAGACCTGCCATCCAGAGCGATCCTTCCCCGGTCGGGGCGGTCCAGGCCGGCGATAAGATTGAGAAGGGTGGTCTTGCCGCAGCCGTTGTCGCCCACCAGCATCAATGTCTGGCCCTGATTTACATCCAGTCTGAGTTGCAGATCGAAATCCCGCAGCCTCTTCTCAATATCGATCTCTAGCATCTCTTGTACACCCGCCGGGTGAGGACCTTGACCAGGACAATGACGGCAAAGGAGAAGGCCACCAGGATTATGGAGATGCAGAGGGCCACATCCAGATCCCCCTGCATGGCGGTGTAGATGGCCAGGGGCATGGTCTGGGTGCGGCCCTGGAAGTTTCCGGCAAACATTATAGTTGCTCCGAACTCGCCCAGAGAGCGGGCAAAGGCCATGATCGCCCCGGAGAGCAGGCCGTTCATGGCCACGGGAAGTATGACATAAAAGAAGGTGCGAATCCGAGAGGCTCCAAGGGTCCGTGCCGCATTCTCCATGGCGATATCCACATCCTCGAAGCTGGTCCTGGCCTGGCGGATATAGAAAGGAGAGGAGACGAAGACCTGGGCCAGGATCACGGCCAGGGTGGTAAAGGCTATGCTTATGCCGAAGGAGCTGAGATAATGGCCTGCCAGGCCCATCCTGCCGAAGGCCATAAGCAGGGCTATGCCGGCCACTGCAGGGGGCATGATCACCGGCAGATCTATGAGCGAATCGGCCAGCTCTTTTCCGGGATAGCTGAAGCGGGCGCTGACATAGGCTATGGGTGTGCCCATGATCACCACGATCAGGGTGGTGATGCTTGAAGTCATGAGGCTGAGCCGCAGGGCGTCTAAGACCACCGGATCGTGAAGGGCCTCGGCAATGCTGGGCAGAGGGCTTCTCAGGAAGAGAGCCAGAACCGGCAGGGCTATGAAGGCCATGGCCAGGGCCAAAAGCAGCCCCAGGCCGGCTTTGAGGGCGATATCCCTGCCGCGGCATGGGAGGTAGACGGCCCTGCCGGTGCCTTGATGCTCCTTGTTGATCAGCTCGGCAAAGCCTCTCTCCCTAAAGCTGCCACCCTCTGCCGTTTTGGAGTCCCCGGTCATCTCAAGATCCCGATATTGTCTGTTGGTCTGGCCACGATCACATAAAAGAAAGAGCTTCCGGTCGGGCTAGGCCGGGGCAAAGCCGTATCTCTCCAAGATGGCCTTGCCTCTGTCTGACGTAACCAGATTCACAAAATCCTGGCTCTGGGCAGTACGCTCTGATTCCTTCATCATTGCGATGGGATACTCGGCAATGACATTGAATTCATCCTTTATGTCGATTTTATCAACCTTGTCCGCCATATCCTCGGTGATATCCGAGAAATAGGCAAATCCCACATCTGCCTCTCCCAGGGCCACCTTGGTTACCACATAATTTACATTGGTCTCCTGGGAGATGACATTGGCCAGGACAGCGGCTTTATAATCCGGTCCGTAGGCGGAGTCGTTGCCCAGCTTGTCTATTATCTGCAGGGCATAGTCTCCCACCGGCACATCCTTGGTTCCCATGACGATCTTCAAGCCGGGCCGGGCCAGATCGCTGAGGTTGCTGATTTTAGCGGGATTGTCCCTGGGGATGATGAGCGATATCCTGTTCCTGGTGAAGACGACCATGCTGCTGTTGTTTACCAGTCCGGCATCCTTTACGGCGTTCATCTGCTTCTTGTTGGCCGAGGCAAAGACATCGGCATAGGCTCCGTTTTCAATCTGGGTGCGCAGTGCCTGCGAGCCATCGAAGTTAAAGGCCACATCCATGCCGGTCTCGTTCTCGTATAACTGTCCAATCTCCCCGAAAGCGCCGGTCAGAGAGGCTGCGGTGAAAACGGTAAGCTCATCATCAGCTGCGCCGGCCAGGGCGGATGCGGCCAGAATGGCAGCAGCAATTGCCAGGAATTTCTGTTCTTGCCTCAATAGAAGGCCTCCTCGGATATCAGTATAATCAGGATCATCAAATACACCTTTGTTAAGCTATTCAGCTTATATTTTATCAATAAAGCAATCAATTATGATTAACAAGTTTAAGCCTTTTCCTCGACAGCTGGAGATGGACGGGATCGCTAGGGATTCGGCAGGAAGATGTCGATGGCATAGAGGAGCAAGAGGGCGATCAAAAAAAAGGGTGCTAAAGACGGGTATGTCTATTCCAGGCCCGGATCGCTGATTCTGCCCAGAAACAGGATGCATCCGGTCTCATCATCCGTTATCAAGAAGAGGAAGGGATGATCGGCACGGAACACGGGAATTTCTGGCTCTTCGGCGCATGCTTCCGCTGTAAATACAGTAGCTGCCGCCGCCTCAGTCCCCTGTTCATTGACATCGACATAGGCTTGATGGATGACCTGACTGATGAAGAGCGGCCGGTCGGGGCTTATGCCGGTGAAATTGGCCATTTCCGAAAAGGCGGTAGGCATTCCCAAATCGGCCAGGGTCTCTGCCAGGAAGTAATTGGCCTTAAGCTTGAACCTGGGAAGATAGACATCCACGCGCTGCTCCTCCAGGCTGTCTCTCCACCGGTCCAGATCTTCCGATGACAGCGATCTCTCCAGAGAGGAGATGTCCTGATCATGTGGCAGGAGGATCATCATAGAGAGGCGGCCGCCGACATAAGGCATCTCTAGCGCCTGAAGACCTCCTGTCTCCAGATAATTGAACCAGGCTTCATCATCGTCCTGTCTCATCATGGGAACCTTGACCGCCCTGCCATCCTCTATAAAAAAGTCCTCATCCCAGGTCTGGCTTGGATCAAAAGTATTCATCCAGATGCCATTGAAATAAATGGCATTGGTCAATACCAGCTGGGTCAGAGAATCGACATGACCGACTGGAATGAGATCTACGATCTTTCCTGCTGTTTTTTGCTTTACCCAGTGGTTGATGGTCTGCCGGGCCTCCTCGGGAGCAGTCCGGAAGTCGAGGTTATCTGCCCGGGCCTGGTAGGTATCACGGACCAGCGCTTCATATTGGTCTAGCAGAGAGAAGCTGCCGTCAACCCAGAGGGCATTGGCTGTGGAGAGAGTATATCTGGAATAGTTAGCATTGATCTTCCGGTCCAAGGCAGAAAATGACTCTCGCCTCAAGCTATCGTTTTCAGAGAAGTAGAGCACTGACCTCATCTCATCTGAGGTGTTTCCTCTGGCCCCCTCATAGGTCATGGCCATGGCAGAGCTCAGGCTCCAGGGGGATAAGAAGACATTGCTCCCCTCTCCGGCCAGCTCACGGTACAGATCCAGAGCAAAGCGATTGTTGGCCAGTGCAGTTCGTTCAATGCCCGTTAAATTCTTTTCCGGTTCCGTCTGATGCATTTGAACAACAGAATCGGCCTGTGCGCTCTCCTGCTTTGAAAGACAGCCGCATACGAAGACATTAGATATCAGCAGGAAAAGCAGAGCCACGGATATTGCTTTCATATATTTAGCTCCTCCTGCCATTTCCCATAGAAATCAGTGATATCGAAGTAGATGCTGATCATCTCTCCGGTGGATAGCCTGATATCCATCTTGTCATAAAATCTGCCGTCCTCTCCACCGATGAGCGACTGCATCTCCCTGTCCCAGTCAACTCCTTGTTTCCCGAATCTCTTCTCCAGATAGTAGTATTCCGAGTCGACCCCGTCTTCTTCACCGGTTGCATTCATTATGACGATGGCATCCTCAATGGACTCCCCACTGTCATTGCTGAAGGAGATATGGGAATAGGCGAGATCCTGAGTCCGGTTCCATGCATCTTCAGCTTGTTGCTCGGCAAGAGAGGATGATGCCCCCATTATGAATAATACTAAAATGACTGCAATGTTAAAACGCATGCAAAACCACCCAAAATCTATACTATCATTATTAGCAGATAAATGTTTCTTATACAGTTCGATAAAGGGATTTAAGGCAAGAAAGGTCGGAGCATTTTAATTGGATTCTTTTGGAGAGGAGATATTCTATTCGCCCAGATCGCCTCTCTCTAATAGAAGATGGATCAGGTCCAAGACAAATAATAGATCCGGAAGCAGAAGGTCTGCCAGATCGCTGAGCGATAGGTCGCCATCCGGTTTAGGAGAATTTATTTACGATAAAAGCCGTTTTGCACACATTATGTGCGCCACCTGTGGCTGTGGAATC
>MTKX01005740.1_pt1 | contig 12155 bp, 5 predicted proteins | sample 1042771 | NCBI WGS metagenome assembly MTKX01 (sample SAMN06212183, study PRJNA360534) | anaerobic digester metagenome | biome: Wastewater treatment plant; material: sludge; isolation source: anaerobic digester fed with sludge from wastewater treatment plant | place: Denmark: WWTP Randers ... | reverse complement strand
GCGGCGTGGTGAGCGCCATATTGAAGAAGGAAATACAAAATATACTAGATCAGTGAGCCCCGACAAGACCAGGAAGCCCGATCTCCTCCTCTGGGAGGAGACCATCTTTAAAGACAGAGATCTGTTCGAGCTAGACCATCTGCCGGAGCACTTCCTGCACCGCGAGTCTCAGATGAACAGCCTCAAGTTCTGCATCAGACCCGCTCTGCAGGGAGGCCGGCCGGTCAATGCCCTCTGCCTGGGTCCGCCCGGCACGGGCAAGACCACGGCCATATTCAAGCTCTTCGAGGAGATAGAGAGCCATTCCTCCCGGATAGTCCCGGTTCACATCAACTGCCAGATGGACTCCACCAGATACTCCGTATTCTATCAGATTTACAAGAAGCTCTTCCAGCATGCTCCCCCCTCCAGCGGCATATCCTTCAAAAGGCTCTTCGAGAAGGTGGCCCAGGAGTCGGCGGACCGGGAGATGGTTATCGTGGTGGCTCTGGATGACATCAACTACCTCTTCCACGAGAAGGAGGTGGATCATGTGCTCTACTCTCTGCTGCGGGCCCACGAGACCTGTCCCGGAGCCAGGATGGCGGTGATAGGGATCATGAGCGAGCTGTCTCTGAATTATGTCCTCGATCCCAGGGTGGTCTCCGTCTTTCAGCCGGAGGAGATCTCCTTTCCACCTTACAGCCGGGCGGAGATAAAAGACATCCTGAGCCGGCGGGTTCAGATGGGCTTCTACCCCGGGGTGATGGCGGAAGAGGTATTGCAGGAGGTGGTGGACTGCACCGAGAGGTATGGAGACTTGCGGGTGGGAATTGACCTGCTCAAGAGGTCAGGCCTATCCGCAGAGAAGAGGGCTTCGAGGTCCATATCACCGGCTGATGTGGCCGGATCCTGCGACCGGTCCCGCCTGATTCATCTCACCCATGCCCTCAAGTCCCTCAAGGAGGACGAGCGGCTGGTCCTGCGGCTGGCGGCGGAGAAGAAGAGCTGGCGAGCCGGGGAGCTGTTCGCCCGCTTTCATGAACAGTGCGGAGCGGGGTACACCCGTTTTCATGAGATCCTCAATAAGCTGGACTCAATCCGACTCATAAATGCTGATTTTAGCGGAGAGGGAGAGAGGGGCAGAAGCAGGGTCATCAGCGTGCGCTATGATCCGGAAGAGCTGATCAGCCGCCTGGGAGAAGATGCCTGATCCGCCTGAGAAGTGCAGCATCATCTATATAGATAGGAGGATCGATAACAGATCTATATAGAAAATATAGGCAAGGGCTTTAACCAGTCATGATTTTGTCTCTTGCATATGGAGCGGCAGAGGATAAAGATGCCCCGCAAATATGGGGAGAAGCTGGTCGAGTCCCTTCTCTTCGTCTCCGCCATAACCTCCATATTGATCATGCTGCTCATATTCTATTTTCTGATCCACGAAAGTCTCCCTGCCCTCTCCGCCTTGGGCTTATTCTCTCTGATCCTGGGACCGAAATGGCATCCCTCCGGGGATATCTATGGATTTCTGCCCCTCATCTCCGCCTCCATGGTCATCACCCTCCTGGCCCTTCTGATCAATATCATGATCGGCTTTCCCCTGGCCATCTATCTGGCCGAGCTGGCCAGTCCCCGGTCCAAGGCGGTACTCAAGCCGGCCATNNCATACTGGTCTCCTACCTGCAGGACAGCTTTGATATGCTCACCGGCAGGTCCATTCTGGCCGGATCCATACTTCTGGGTATCATGTTCATTCCCTATCTCACCACCATCTGCGAGGATGCTCTCCGGGCTGTGCCCAGTGAGTTCAAGGAGGGCTCACTGGCTCTGGGAGCCAACGNNCTCCTCCGGGATCACCGCTGCCGTTCTTCTCAACATCGGCAGCATCATCGGCGAGACCATGGCGGTGCTGCTGGTGGTGGGCAATGTGGCCAGGATAGCCTCTCCCCTTTACGATATATTCGACCAGGGAGCTACATTCACCTCGGTCATAGCCGGGGAGATGGGTGAGGTGGCCCGGGGATCGATGCACTATCATGCCCTCTTTGCCGTGGGCTTTGCCCTGCTCATTGTGGTCTCCATCCTCAGCCTCATAGCCGACTACGCCCGGGCCCGCATCCGCCGCAAGTTCGGAGGCTATTGAGGATGAAGATCAAGCCCGCTCTGGCCCTGTCTCTGATCCTTTCCGCAATGCTTCTCTTAACCGCGCTCTTCTCCCTTCTGCTCCAGCCCGACCCGGAAAGGATTAGGGTATTCTGGCTGGCCGGGCTTGCCGCCGATATTCTCCTGCTTATAGGCAGCTATCTCACCAGCCGGGCGGCCTCGATGAAGACGGCACCATTCCTGGCCCTGGATGCGGCGATCTGCTCTGCCGTGTTATATCTCATCTATTCCGGAACCATCCATGCCGGACTCGCCGTCAGCAGGCCTCTGGGCCTGGGAGCCTCCTTCGACTATGCCTTCCTTCTGCCCCTTCTCATTCTGATCTGCAGCCTGCTCTGCATCAAGGATGCCCTGAACATCATTTATGACTACAGCGCCAGGGGCAGAGAAGCTCTGGTATTTTTGGCCGTCCGGATGTCGGCCATACTCTCCATGCTCCTTCTGGGCGGAATCCTCTTCGTGATCGTCTACAAGGGAATCTGGGCTATCAACTGGGAGTTTCTCACCATGCCTCACCGGCGGCTTGGCCAGGCGGGCGGGATCAGCACGGCCATAATGGGCTCCTTCTGGATGGTTTTAGGAGCCATGATAATATCCTCGCCCCTGGGAATCGGGGCGGCTATTTATCTCCACGAGTACTCCCGGAGCCAGAGGCTAAACCGGCTGATCACCATAGCCGTGAGCTGCCTTAACGGCGTGCCCTCCGTGGTCTTCGGCCTCTTCGGCCTGGCCTTTCTGGTCCGGTTCTTCGGAGTATCCCTTCTCTCCGGCTCCATCATCCTGGGGCTGATCAATATTCCCACCATCATCCTCACCTGCCAGGAGGCTTTAAAGAGCGTGCCCAACTCTCTTCGGGAGGGGAGCATGGCCCTGGGAGCCTCCAAATGGCAGACCATCAAGAAGGTGGTGCTGCCCTCGGCCATGCCCGGCATACTTACCGGTGTGATAATGGGAGTGGCCAAGGCCAGCGGGGAGACGGCGCCCATCATGTGGACGGCGGTGACATTCACCGCCACTCCGGTGCATATGATCTATGGGATCATCCCCGACCTCTTCCAGCCGGTCAACAACCTGGACTACCATCTCCTGAATCTGATCTACTTTTTGGGGGCCTGGGATGTGGAGGCCAAGGCTTGGGGAACGGCCCTGGTGCTTATCGCCGTGGTGCTGGGGACCAATATGCTGGCCATAGTGGTGCGAAACCACTACAGGAAGAAGATATCCTGGTGATAAAGTAAGAACGAGAATTGAGACCGCCACTGCCGGGATATATGGGATCAGGCTGGACGATCCTGAGATTATGGCTTATCTCCGCTTATGTCATGGCTTGTGAAAAAGGAAGACACCGGAGCCAGGCAAAAAATAAGGAAAATAGGCAGTCTTGTTAGACTGCCCTGATCCAGAGGTTCAGTCGTTAGCGACGGTCATTACCACCTTCTCCAGATCTCCGTTGTACTCAAACGGGCTCTGGTAATCGTCGCTCACCGATGTCTGTGGATCTTTTCCGACCTCCAGGCCCTCCTCAAATGAGTAGCGTACCGGCACGGTGTAGGTAATATCCGCACTCCCTACCTCTTTGCCGTTGATGAAGAGAGTGCCCTCGCCCGTCCACCTGCCGGTCTTCTTGAACTCGAAGCCCAGTGTGGCCTCTCCTTCCGGAACCTCATCCTGCGAAGTGATGACATAATGCTTCATGCCGAAGAGGTTGTAGTCGAAGATCAGGTGCCTGTCCTTGACGTAAAGAGAAAGCCCTGCAAACCGGCCACCAATGGAGAAGAGAACGCCTTGGCTATCGTTCCCGGAGTTGTTCACATATGCAGTCAAAGTGTAGGAGCTGTTATACGTATCCGGGATCGCCGGCTCCATGATCTTCTCCACTCCGGGCAGATAGGTGAAGGTCGATATTCCCCTCTCCTGCAGAGCGGCATACCTGCTATGGGAACGGTCATCCAGGGGCAGCACGTTGTATTTGCTGGCCTCGGCCCACCAGCGATCTTGCATCTCTTCCAGCTTGGCGGGATATTGAGCCGCCAGGTCATGAGCTTCAGAGATATCGTTGGTGAGGTTGTACAGCTCCCAGGTATCGTTTTGGAAGTCGGGGCTTGTTTCCAGGTGGTGGAAGGCCACAGCTTTCCAGCCATTGTACCATATGGCCCGGGTGCCCATCATCTCAAAGTACTGGACCTTCTTGCGGGTTGGCTCTGTGGCATTGGCGAAGGTATAAGCCAGGCTAATTCCTTCCACCGGCTTCTGGGTGACGCCGTTATAAACCTCAGGAGCGTCGAAGTTCAGGATCTCCAAGACAGTTGGGACGATATCGATGGCATGACAGAACTGCGACCGCATACCTCCTTCGTCCTTGATGCCATCAGGCCAGTATATAATCATGGGGTCGTGGGGTCCCCCTTCATGGCTGGTCCATTTGTAGAGCTTGTTGGGAGTATTGTCAGCCATGGCCCATCCCAGAGGATAGGTCGGATAGGACAGGGGTCCGCCGATCTCATCGATCTTGGAGAGCATCGTGCTCACATTGGTTATATTGCGAATTGGCAGGAAGTTTTGCTGGAATCCGGATGAGTCGCCGCCTTCAGACAAACTGTTTGTCCACATCACGGCGTTGGTATAACCGTTAGCATCACCCTCCGGAGATGCGCCGTTATCCGATATCACCATGATCATGGTGCTATTGAGCTGGCCGCTCTCCTCCAGATAATCCAGGAATCTTCCTATCTGCTCATCGGTGTAATCGATGTATGCGGCATGAACCTCGGCAAACCTGGCATAGACCTTCTTCTCGTCTGAAGTTAAGCTGTCCCAGGCCTTGACCCACTGGTCGCGCTGGGGAAGATCGGTGTTCTCCGGCACGACTCCCAAATCCTTTTCTCTGGCCAGAGTCTCATTTCTCATGGCATCCCAGCCCATATCGAATTTGCCCTTGTACTTTTCGATGTAGGCATTTGGAACATGATGGGGCCAGTGGCCAGCGCCGAAGGCCAGGTAGAGGAAGAAGGGCTTATCCGGCTGCAGGGATTTGCCGTCGCTAATGTACTGTATGGACTGGTTCACCAGGTCCTTGGAGAGATGATAACCCTGCTCTGGGGTGGCCGGCGGACTTATGCGGGTAGTGCCGGAGACCAGGTCAGGATACCACTGGCTGGTGTGAGACTCCAGGAACCCGTAGTATCTCTCGAATCCCCTGCTCATGGGCCATTGATCGTAGGGCCCTGCGGCATTGATAGAGCCGGAAGGAGCCAGGTGCCACTTGCCTACGCAGTAGGTATCGTACCCCTGCTTGACCAGCATCTCCGGCATGGTGGCCGCCTCTTTGGAGAGATAGGTCGTGTATCCGGGGTAGCCGGATGCAAACTCCATGAGGGAGCCGACTCCCACAGAATGAAGGTTTCTGCCCGTGAGCATGCAGGCGCGTGTGGGAGAGCATATGCCTGTGGTGTGGAAGTTGGTGTATCGCAGCCCACCCTGAGCCAATCGATCTATATTTGGAGTATCGACCGGTCCGCCGAAACATCCGAGGCCGCCATATCCAATGTCATCAAGAACCAGGAACACCACATTGGGCGATCCCTTGGGAGCTTTTACCGTTTCAATAGGACAGGGAGTTGAGTCGGCATAAGTCAGGCCGATCTGAGGCACACATTTCTTGGCGGTATCTGTTCCGCTCTGAGAAGAAGCAGATGCGGATTCGCTATTTGCAGACTGGATGACCAGGACTTTCTCCTGCGGAGGGGATACGACATCCTCATTGGTCAGATCTGCCAGAGTCGAACTCTCAGATAAAACCTTTTTTCGGTTCGTTACCATTTCCAGGCCAGGATTTTCCAGCGAGCCGCTGCTGGTGCTATCCCTGGCATCGGCTGCAATTGTCTGGCTGTCTAATTGCCTGTCTGAAGTCGCCAAGGCATCTGATGCTGCCGCAGAATTGCTGCTGTCTGCGGAAAGACCGTCTGATGCCACTATGGCGAATAAAAAGATCAGAAAAGCCATTATTATAGTGGCTTGTTTTAAAATCTATATTCCTCCTTTTCTTTAGTGTATCATTATTATCGTATTTCAAATTATCCCGAAAAATCCAAAATCCTTTCACTTTGACTATAGTCAATGGCAGAATCCACGATGAAAATGATCGCGGGACGGAGCAATATTATCAATAGAGCAAGCAAGGCTAACAGGTAAGCTTAAGAGCATAAAATCTGATCAGTGGCGATTATGGCGAAGCGAGACGATTTCAGCAAGGTGATGATCATTGGCTCCGGCCCCATTGTCATCGGCCAGGCCTGCGAATTCGACTACTCCGGAACCCAGGCCTGCAAGGCCCTGCGAGACCTGGGCTATAAGATAGTCCTGGTCAACTCCAATCCGGCCACCATCATGACCGATCCGGCCATGGCCGATATCACCTACATCGAACCCCTCAACCTGGAACGAATGGCCCAGATCATTGAAAAGGAGAGGCCTGATGCCATTCTTCCCAACCTGGGCGGCCAGTCCGGCCTCAACCTCAGCTCCGAGCTGGCCAAAGCCGGCATCCTGGACAGGTTCGGAGTGAAGGTGATCGGGGTGGAGATCGATGCCATAGAGCGGGGTGAGGATCGCATCGCCTTCAAGGAGACCATGGCCAATCTGGGGATAGAGGTGGCCAAGAGCACCGCCGTCTACAGCGTGGAGGACGCCGAAACTGTAGCAGCTGATCTGGGCTATCCCGTGGTGGTCCGCCCCGCCTATACCATGGGCGGCACGGGAGGCGGCCTGGTCTACAATGTGGAGGAGCTGCGCACAGTGGCCAGCCGGGGCATTGCCGCCAGCCTCATCGGCCAGATCCTGATCGAAGAGTCAGTTTTAGGCTGGGAGGAGCTGGAGCTGGAGGTCGTCCGTGACGCCAAGAACCAGATGATCACCGTCTGCTTTATCGAGAATGTGGATGCTATGGGAGTTCATACCGGGGACTCCTACTGCACCGCACCCATGCTCACCATCTCTGAGGAGCTGCAGAAGAAGCTTCAGGACTACTCCTACCGCATCGTTGAGGCCATACGGGTCATAGGCGGCACCAATATACAGTTCGCTCACGATCCCAAAACGGGAAGGGTAGTGGTTATTGAGATAAATCCCCGCACCTCCCGCTCTTCCGCCCTCGCCTCCAAGGCCACCGGATTTCCCATCGCTCTCATCTCCGCTAAGCTGGCCTGCGGCCTGACCCTCGATGAGATTCCTTACTGGCGGGATGGGACGCTGGACAGGTACACCCCCTCCGGGGACTATGTGGTGGTCAAGTTCCCCCGCTGGGGCTTCGAAAAGTTCAGAGGGGTGCAGGACAAACTGGGCACCCAGATGAAGGCCGTGGGCGAGGTCATGAGCATAGGCAAGACCTACAAAGAGGCTTTGCAGAAGGCCATACGCTCCCTGGAGAACGGCCGCTATGGCCTGGGATTTGCCAAGGATTTCAACAAGAGGTCCCTATCCGAGCTCATGGGCCTGCTCCGGGAGGCCACATCGGAGCGGCAGTTCATCATGTATGAGGCCCTGAGAAAAGGGGCCTCCATAGATGAGATTCACGCTCTGACCCATATCAAGCCCTGGTTTATCCAGCAGATGAAAGAGCTTGTGGATCGGGAGGAAGAGATCCTGGAGTACAGAGGCCGGATGCTGCCGGATGAGCTTCTCATCTCCGCCAAAAAGGACGGCTTCGCCGACAAATATCTTTCCAAGTTGCTGGCCGTGCCGGAGAAGGATATCCGCCAGGCCAGAGTTGGTTTGGGCATGGTGGAGACATGGGAGCCGGTTCCTGTGAGCGGGGTGGAAAATCAGGCCTACTATTTCTCAACTTATAACCGATCATCGGGAGGAGCAAAGGGAGGCGCTCAGCAATCCATAAAACAGGATAAAAAGGATAGCATCAGCCAGGGCAGCAGCCAGCGCAAGGTCATGGTCTTGGGAGGCGGGCCAAACCGCATCGGCCAGGGCATTGAGTTCGATTACTGCTGCGTTCATGCCGCCCTCTCTTTGCGGGCAATGGGATACAGTACCATCATGGTCAACTGCAACCCGGAGACGGTCTCCACCGACTATGATACCTCGGACAGGCTCTACTTCGAGCCCCTCACCGTGGAGGATGTCCTAAGCATATACGAGGAGGAGCAGCCGGAGGGGGTTATCGTTCAATTCGGCGGCCAGACGCCTCTGAACATCGCCCGGGAGCTGGCCGATGCCGGAGTTAGGATCCTGGGGACATCGGTTGATGCCATCGATCTGGCCGAGGACCGGGACCGATTCCGGATGATGATGGAGAAGATGAAGATCCCCATGCCCGAATCGGGCATGGCCAGCAGCCTGGAGCAGGCTCGGGAGGTGGCAGGCCGCATAGGCTATCCCCTCATGGTCCGTCCCTCGTACGTTTTAGGCGGCAGGGGAATGGAGGTCATCTTCGACCAGGAGATGCTGGAGAGGTATGTATTGGCGGCGGTTGACGTCACCCCGGAGCGGCCCATTCTCATCGACCGCTTCCTGGACAATGCCCTGGAGATGGAGGCCGATGCTCTCTCCGACGGGATAGAGGCCTTTGTTCCGGCGGTGATGGAGCACATCGAGCTGGCCGGCATTCATTCGGGCGATTCGGCCTGCGTCATCCCCCCGGTGAGCATACCGGAGAGGCACATTGAGACCATCAAGGAGTACACCCAGCGCATCGCCAGGGAGCTGCAGGTGGTGGGCCTCATGAATATGCAGTACGCTCTGGCCGAGGACAAGGTATATGTTCTGGAGGCCAATCCCCGGGCCTCCCGCACAGTTCCCCTGGTCTCCAAGGTCTGCAACATCTCCATGGCCAGCATAGCCACAGAGCTGATGATGGGCAAGAAGCTATCAGATATGAGCCTGGCGGAGAAGAAGATACCCCACTTCGGAGTCAAGGAGTCGGTCTTCCCCTTCAATATGTTTCCCGAGGTCGATCCCCTCCTGGGCCCGGAGATGAGGTCCACCGGCGAGGTTTTGGGCCTGGCCGACTCCTTCGGCATGGCCTTTTACAAGGCGGAAGAGGCGGCCAAGTCCACCCTGCCGGATAAGGGAACGGTGCTGATCACCGTGGCGGGCAAGGATCACTCCGGAGTCTTGAGCATGGCCCGGCAGTTCTTGGATATGGGATTTGATATCAAGGCCACCCGGGGCACCCAGGAGTTTTTGGCTGCCAACGGCATCAGATCGGAACTGATACTAAAGCTACATGAAGGTCGGCCCAATATCGATGACGCCATAAAAAATGGCCAGATCCAGTTGGTCATAAACACCCCCATAGGCAAGGCCAGCCAGTATGACGACTCCTATATCCGCAAGGCAGCCATCAAGTACAAGGTGCCCTACATCACCACCATCGCCGCTGCCTCCGCTGCGGCCAAGGGCATAGCCGCACACAGCAAGGGCCGGTCAGGGGTCAGGTCTCTGCAGGAGTATCACCGGGATATAAGATAGAAGAGGATCGAAAGGGATGCAGCCCTTTCCTATTTTTAAACGAAATTATTCCTTATGAAATCTCTTCTCGCATATGGTTAAAATTTAGAGNNGTCATTCCGTATCCCGGTTGAATGTCTTCTCTCATGCCTTTGATCTCATCGAGAGTGGCTTTTGTGTTCTTCTGCACTGCACTTATGTCCTCGCCCAATTCATTGATATCGGTCTTGATTTCCTTGAGGTCTGTCTTGATTTCAGTTATATCTATCTTGATTTCTCTGATATCGGTCTTCATTTCCTTTAGATCGACTTTTACTTCTTTGATGTCAACCTTTATCTCTTTCATATCGTCTCTCATATCCAGAAGCAGAGGGATGGCTTTGTTCAACTGGACCGTGGAGCAGAATTGAGCATACTCTCCGATCTTCATGACCTCTCCTTCGAAACCATCAGAGAAAATACCGGATACCTCTGAGCGAGCCGGGCGTTTGGACCGGACCAAGGCAAGAAAGCCTTTGACCGCATCCTCCTCCCCATCAACAAAAACCAGGACCACCTCGCCTTCGGTGGTCTCAGTATTATGGGCCTCAAACATCCTGATTCTATTAGCCATGGCCAGGCTCATCAGGAAGTATCTGTAGCCCACATCATGTACTTTTGGACCGGAGATCTGGATCTTGAGCTTCATTCTCGCCCTAATATGTATTCTTCGACCTATTTGGCTGTTTCCTCTTATGCTAATCGATTTGGCAGAATGAACCTCCTCTTCTGCGTCCTTGCTCCTAGGGAGGAGCAGCCCGATTTCGAGGAAAGCCTTTTTATAGAATATCAAATACTGTGAACCACAGATTTAGCCTAAAAGCTCTAAAATCAAGATTATCGGAGGACTATCTAATGGCAGGAATGGGCGGAACGCCAGTTATAATTTTGAAGGACACCCGCAGAGAGTCGGGAAAGGACGCCATCTCCAACAACATCATGGCGGCCCGGGCGGTGGCCAACGCGGTGCGGAGCACCATGGGCCCCAAGGGCATGGACAAGCTTCTGGTGGACTCCATCGGGGATGTGACCATCACCAATGACGGTGTGACTATTTTAAAGGAGATGGATGTGCAGCATCCTGCAGCCAAGATGCTCATCGAGGCGGCCAAGACCCAGGACAAGGAGGTGGGAGACGGCACCACCACCGTGGCCGTGCTGGTGGGCGAGCTGCTCAAGAAGGCCGAGGTTCTCCTGGACCAGAAGGTCCACCCCACCATGATCGTGCAGGGGTACCAGATGGCGGCGGAAAAGGCCATAGAGATCGCCAAAAGCATGGCTGTGGACGTCTCGGAGAACGATCGGCCTCTGCTGAAGAAGATCGCCGATACGGCTATGACCGGCAAGCTCGCCGAATCCGGTGACAGCAAGATGTCCGAGTATGCTGTGGAGCTGGTGTTAAACGCCCTGGAGAGCTACAACGGCAAGAAGAAGTTCGACATGGACCGGGTCAATGTGGAAAAGAAGGTGGGGGAGAGCACCCTCGACTCCCAGATCATCGAGGGCGTGGTGATCGACAAGGAGATCGTGCACCAGAACATGCCCCGAAAGGTGGAAAACGCCAGGATTGCCCTGCTCTCCACACCCATCGAGTCCAAGGACACCGAGACCAAGGCCGAGCTGCAGATCACCACCTCTACCCAGTTCCAGCAGTTCATGGAGCATGAGAAAGCCCGGGTCAAAGAGGCGGCGGATAAGGTCATAGCCAGCGGAGCCAATGTGGTATTCACCCAGAAGGGTATAGACGACCTGGCCCAGCATTATCTGGCCAATGCCGGCATACTGGCCCTGCGCCGGGTGATCAAGAAGGATCTGGACCGCCTGGTCCGGGCCACCGGAGCTACCATTGTCACCGGCCTGGATGAGCTCAAGCCGGAGCTTTTGGGCAGCGCCGCCCTGGTGGAAGAGAAGCGCATCGGCAGCGGCATCATGACCTTCATCTCCGGCACCCGGAACCACTCCGCCACCCTGCTCTTGCGGGGCGGCACCCAGCAGGTGTTAAACGGCCTGGAGAGGGCGCTGGACGATGCTCTGCATGCCGTGGCCGATGTGGTGGAGGATGGGAAGATGGTCCCCGGCGGGGGAGCCCCGGAGATCGAGCTGTCTTTGCGGCTGAAAGAGTATGCAGCGACGCTAAAGGGCCGGGAGCAGCTGGCGGTGACCAAGTTCGCCGAGGCCCTGGAGATTGTGCCCAAGACCCTGGCGGAGAACGCCGGATATGATGCCATCGACAAGGCGGTGGAGCTGAAGAGCCAGCATGAGAAGAATAAGAATGCAGGGATCGATGCCTACAGCGGAGAGATCAAAGACATGCTGGCCCAGGGCGTGGTCGAGCCCCTGAGGGTCAAGATCCAGGCTATACAATCAGCCACCGATGCCGCCTGCCTCATCCTGCGCATCGACGATGTCCTGGCATCCACCAAGGAGCCGCCAGCGCGGGCCCCCGGCGGAATGCCTCCGGGAATGGGAGGCATGGGCGGTATGGGCATGCCACCGGGCATGGGTGGAATGGG
>MTKX01004446.1_pt2 | contig 12171 bp, 9 predicted proteins | sample 1042771 | NCBI WGS metagenome assembly MTKX01 (sample SAMN06212183, study PRJNA360534) | anaerobic digester metagenome | biome: Wastewater treatment plant; material: sludge; isolation source: anaerobic digester fed with sludge from wastewater treatment plant | place: Denmark: WWTP Randers ... | reverse complement strand
CGTGACCAATCCCCTTTTAGCTGGAATCATGAACCGGGCAAAGATCCCCTGGTCCATCGGCTCCATTGCCGCCGCTGCAGCAGAATATCTCCTGGGATGTGAGGATCACCTGACCAGGTCTAGAGAGCTGATAGCCGAGGAGCTGAATTATCTGATCCCCTCCCTGAAGAATCTGGGCCTGGATCCGCTGCCAAGTCAGGTCAACTTCATCCTGGTGAATATCGAATCGGCGGGCCTTGGCTCGGACGTCCTGGCAGAGCGCACCATGGCCCGTGGCGTTCTGGTGCGGGACTGCCAGTCCTTCGGCCTGGAGAAGAGCTACATCCGGGTGGCAGTGAGAGGCCACGAGGATAACGAGCGGCTAATCGATGTCCTGGAGAGGGCATTAAGATGCAAAGACTGAGCTGCGAGAGGTTTCCCTGCCACCACCCCGAGCAGGACTGCTCATTATGCTTCTGCCCATTTTACCCCTGCCGGGATGTGAGAACGGGAGGCTTTGAGCGAGATGGCTCCTGGTGCTGTGAGAATTGCCAGATCGTTCACCAAAAAGATGTGGCTGAGATGGTGCTGGATGGGCTCTTGCAGGGCCTGCCCATCTCCCAGGTCTGGAAGAGCCTCGAGGAGCGGCTATGACCCTGGCCATTGAGGAGGCTTTAACTGTATTTCTTTTAGCGGTGGCCTTTGACATACTGATCGGCGAGCCTCCGGTTCGAGTTCACCCCGTGGTCTGGATCGGCAGACTGATCTCCTTCCTGCGCGCCCGGGCGGGGCCCACTAAGGTGCAGGGCATCCTGCTGGCCATAACCGTGATTGCAGTCTCAGTAAAATNNGCTGGCCATAACCGTGATTGCAGCATCCGTTCTGGCGGCTCATCTGCTGGTCAGGGCGGCGCATGTTATGCCCGTGCTGCCTCTCTTGGTAGGAGCATATCTCTTGAAGTCCACATTTGCCATCAGATGCTTGTTGGAGACCTCCAGCAATATCGGCAGGATGATAGACCAGGATATGGAAGAAGCAAAGAAGATGCTGCCCGCCCTGGTGGGAAGGGACACCTCCACCCTAACAACTGCCCAGGCCAGCTCAGCGGTGATAGAGTCGCTATCTGAAAACTATGTGGACTCCATTCTCTCCCCCATATTCTACTATATTCTCTTCGCACCCATAGGCCTGGGCCTGGAGGCGGCCATTGCCTTCAAGGCCATCAGCACCATGGACTCGATGATCGGCTACAAGAAGCCTGGATTGAAGGAGCTGGGATATGCTGGAGCGAGGCTGGACGACCTGGCGAACTGGATTCCCGCTCGATTAAGCATAATCCTGATCGCCCTGGCCCGACCGAGAGGCGCCCGCTCGGCCATTAGAGAAGCCTTTAAATATCACAGCGCCACCCCCAGCCCCAACTCCGGCTGGCCCATGGCCGCAGCTGCCGGGAGCCTGAAAATCCGCTTAGAGAAGCCTGGCCAGTATATCCTGCTGGGAGAGAATCCGAATCCAGAGACAAGGGATATATTCCGGGCCACAGGCCTCGTCCAGTCGGCCATCGCCCTCACACTGGCAGCGGCGTTCATCTGCCTGCTCCTATAACCATAATGTTTATCCAATTCGAGGATGGAGTAAATGAGAATGGAAACCATGCAAGATCTCCTGGAGAAAGTTCAAGAGTTTGCCTTTCATGATTTTGGCAAAGAAGAGGCTAAAAAGCTCTTCGGCTGGGATGTCGCAGAGATACTGGTCAACAGCTCGAAGGAAGATGAAAATCACATTCTAATCATATTTAATAATAATTTTATGCTCTTCATCAGGTACTTCCTAAACCTCGATCCCTCTCAGACCGATGATACCTGTGAGTTCATCCTGAGCCTGAAGACTGACCTCACTTCTCGCATAAAGTATTCAATCAACTACGGAAATTATATTCACGGCCAGGGATACATACGCTTCAGGGTGGCAGACACAAAGAACAGAATGGTTCAGGTGATGCTGGAGGAGTTCTATATCCCGGCGATAAAGAACGTCTACAAGCCCATAATCGAAAGGTTCAAGGGATTCTATGGCAAGGACTTCTTCGGAGTAGAGGCTGACGGCAATGGCGGACAGATATATTATGCACCGATACGCAATATGAGCGAGCACAAGGGAGCCCGGCTGGGCGATGTGATCGGCAGGCTGACTGAGCTGGAGCTGCTCTTAAAAGATCCCCATATCAGGCAGGATCTGGCCAAGGTCGACCTCCAGCTCAGCCTTCTCCCCTCCATGATGGATTCGGGCCTCTAGCCAATTCTTCTGCATTCCAGCTTATGGGGAAGCTCCTCCAGAAGCTTCTCATAATCCTCTTCTCCAAGCCTCTCTCGCAGTAGGCTGGCCTGACGGCCTTCCTCCGGCTGAGACGCTTCAGCCTCCAGGAACTCTATCGCCTTTTCTGAGATCTGGCGGATGGTGGATGAAGGAATCCGATCCCCCTCCTTCCCGGCCAGCCGCAATGCACCGGCATAGTCCGCCCGTGCCTCCTCCTTCTTTCCGGTGCGGGCTTCGCACTCCGCCAGATCGACGGTAGCCAGGAGACTGAGATCAGCATGTCCCAGAATCCTGGCCTGGCGCTGTCTCAACATGGCCATCTCTTCTGCTCGCTGATAATCATCCTGAGCCAAGAAGAGGAGGGTCATATCGCGGTAGACCTCTATGAGATCCAGCGATGCACCCAGCCGGCCGAAGATCACAAGAGCCTGTTTCATCCTTCTTAGAGCATCCTCATAATCCCCGCTGGCCAGGGCTAGCCGACCAAGAGATGAGATGGCTTTTGCCTCCTCATAGGAGAGAGACAGCTTCCGAGATAAAGCCAGGGCCTTCTCAAAGCAGCTCTTTGCCTCCGGATAGAGCATATCCTTAAGAAAGCGCTCTCCCTGAGCTCTATAAAGCTGGATTTTCAAAGGCGGATAGTCAGTGCGAGAGACCTGAGTCTCTGCCTGGGAGAGATAGAAGCGGGATTGCATCGAATGCCCCTCTTGAATATTGAACAGAGCGGCGGCGATGTAGCCCTCACATAGATCGGGCAATGCCCCCAGGCCCTCCAGAATGCCTATTGACTGGGAGAAAAGCTCAATTGCTTCATCCGATCTGCCCATCTGGCCGGAGATGATTCCCAGGTTCAATTTGGCTGAAGCTACACAGGGCAGGGCATCTAGATCCTGGAAGATGTCCAAAGCCACATCAAATAGCGTTCTGGCCCGGTTGAGGTCTCCCATATCCTTGTAGACCAGGGCCATATTGAAGAGAACCTGGCCACGGTTGTAGACCTCTCCAGTCTGGTCAAACCTCTCCACGCTCCTCTTATAGCAGGCAATGGCTTCTGCCCACTGGCCGCTATCTGTGTAGCTGCCGGCGAGGGCTGAAAGAACCTCACCCTGGCCGGAGAGGTCGCCTGTCTCCTCCAGCTCCACCAGCTGTCTCTTGTACTCCTCGATATCAGGGGATATCTCGCCCCGTCCTGCCCGGATCATATCGATGCTGGCCTGCATCTCCGCCGCGCCCGCTTGATCCTTGAGGCGCCGGTATATCTCCAGAGCCCTCTGAAAGTGCTCTGCTGCTAGATCGCGCTCTCCTTGGCGGTGGTAGAGGTTTCCCATGTTTCCCAGCACCTGGGCAATGCCGGCTGAGTCCTCCAGCTTTTCAAAGAGGCTCAGGCTCTTGCTATAGCTATCCAGAGCATCCGCCCACTGACCTCTCTTATAGCAGAGGCCTGCGACATTGCTCAGGACCGAGGCCTCGCTCTCCATATCCCCCGCCTTCCCGAAGCCCTCCAGGCTCAAGCGATAGTTCTCTAAGGCAGCGGCCCAGTCACCCTGCCGGTAGCACATATTGCCTAGGTTGTTCCTGGCTACCGAAACGGAGTACTCGTCCCCCAGCCCCTCCATAATCGCCAGGCTCTCATTGTAGTCCTCCAGGGCCTCATCCCACTGGCCAAGATCGGCATGGAGATTTCCCAGAGCGCACTGGACTGCCGCCACTGCCGAAAGATCATCTCTGGAACGGAGGGCCTCCAGAACCTGAGCATACCTGGTCAGAGCCTCCTGCCATCTACCCCTTCTCAGGAGCAGATTTACCATGGACTCGAGCGCCTCGATCATCGACCTAGAGTCCCCTCCCACAATCTGCAGATCGAGACATTTTCGGTAGCACTCCAGTGCTCCCTCCAGATCGCCTCTCTCGGCCATGCTCCTTGCCAGGCCATAGAGCGATCTAGCCTCCCCTCGAGCGTCACCCAGTTCCCTGAAGCCATCTATGCTCTGCTGGTACAGTTCCTCTGCTCGCTCCTCCTCCCCAGACTGAAGATAGACGCCTGCCAGATTTCCCAGGGTAACTGCCATGCCGTGCCCATCGTTCAGAACACGCCTCGCCTCCAGGCCCTGACGGTAGCATAAGATGGCATGCATGAGATCCCCTCGATCGGAGTAGAGGTTTCCCAGGTTGTTCTCCGCTGCAGCCAGACCCCGCAGGTCCCCATTATCCTCAAATGCCCTGGCCGCCCCTTCAAAACAGGACTGGGCCTGATCCCACTCCCCTCCGAGCTGATAGATCAGCCCCAGGCTCAGCCTGTTGCCGGCAGCACCAATTTGATCCCCCAGATCCTCCTTTGTGGCAATGCTCTTTTCCAAGAACTCCCCCGCAAGGTGAAGATCGCCCCTGCTCTGATAGACAAGGCCGATGTTAGACTGGACCATCGATGCACCCTGTCTGTCTCCCTGCTGGCAGAATGAATTATAGGCATGAGAATACATCTGCAGGGCAACATCCAGATCTCCTTTCAGATGATATACGCCGCCCAGATTGGATAGGGCCTCAGCCGCTGCTGTCACCTCGCCCATTTCCATGAAGAGATCCGCCGCCCTCTGGTAGCACTCGATCGCCTCCGGCCAATCAGAGCAGTCGCAGCAGATCCTGGCAATGCAATTCAGAGCCTCTGCAGATCCACTCAGATCTTTGGATCTCTCCCTGATCTTCAGGCTCTCCCGGGAGCATTGCAGTGCCATTTCCAACTGCCCCTGCTTATGGTGAACGCCCGCCAGAATAACCAGAGCCCGGGCAAGGGAGGAGGAATCTTTATGCTCTTTCATGATCGCTATTGCCCTTTGAAGGTGGTCTTCTGCCAGGGTCCAATTCCCGTCCTCCAGGAAGCATTGACCCATCCGGCAGAGGGCCTTGGAGGCGAGAGAGGGATGGCCCTTCTGCAATGCCGCCAAGCTCCGGCCATAGAGCTCCAGAGCTTCCTTTAGCCTTCCCTCATGAAAATAGATATCAGCAAGACGGCACTGCATCTCTGCCGCTCCGGATTGATCTTTCAGATCGGCCAGCAGATGGCTGGCTGATTGCAGACTGATCTGGGCCCTCTTGCCGTTGCCGGTCTGAGAGTAGATGCTAGCGAGGGAGGCAAGAGCCCGAGCTGCCCCCACGGGATCATCCGACAGCTCCCTCTCCTTCAGAATGGTCTGATACAGCTTCTCCGCCTTTTCCATATCGCCTTGAATCTGGCAGAGCTCTGCCAGGTTGCTGGTAGCCTCCATCCGCCCTTTTTTGTCCCTTGGATCGAGCACCTCCAGGATGCGGGAATAGCAGATCTGGGCCTGATGGTACTCACCCTGCAGGCGGCGGGCGCGGCCCAGCCTCTCCAGGACCTGAGGCAGAAGGCGTGGCCTTTTAGCCATATCGATAGCAACGAGAGCCTTCTCATAACACTGGCAGGCCCGGGCCCAGTCCTCCTCCTCACCGTAGAGGGCCCCCAAGCATAGGAGGATACTGGCTAATGAATCATCATCAGAGAGAATCTGGGCCAGATCCGAAGCATTGCTGTAGTATTCAATTGCCGCCTGATGAAAGAAGAGATGGTGAGCAAGCCTTCCCAGATTGAACCATGCCTGAACGCTGTTGACCACAGAGGCATAATCCTCCAGGTCGGTGAGGCGCCTTTTCATAACCTCCTCATCGGAGGAGAGCATGGCCTCAATGAAAGAGGATAATAACGATGGAACGCCAACGGATAGGCTCTTCAGCCTCTCGGGATCGTAGCCCTCGGGATCGGAGAGCATCTCGGCGAAGGAGCCGAGGGAGGAGACGACGCTCTCAGAGCTCGAGTCCATATTCGCCCCCCAAGATAGGATGGGAAATTGAAGGATATTTATTCGATTTGAGGACTGCAGCATGTCTGAATACCCCTTTATGCTTAAGGAAGGCTGCATTATCACCTGCCATGAGATCGGCATCAAATAACATATTATATCATCCCCACAATCGTTTTAAAATTCTTCGGCCGACATACCACACCACTATATACTGTTCGACCATATAAATTCTTCTATTTCTTCATAATGTTAATCAAAAAATGTGTGCACCTTAATATTAATATTGGAATTAACATATAAAACAAAAGACAAAAAAGCTCGGCTCCCGTTGGGGGAGCTACTTCAAGACCAGCTTTAGGGCCCTCTGCGGACAGCCCACAACGCAGGCTCCGCATTGAATGCACTTTCCCGAGTCGGCGACCACCCGCCAATCCTCAAAGCGAAACGTTCCGGTGGGACATATTGATACGCATGCCCCGCAGTTCACGCATTCGGACTCATCCCTGATCACCGGGATCTCCAGAGGAACNNGGCGGAACCTCCAGGACTATCTCGCCGCTCACTGCATTGATGCTCGCCCTCTCGATGTTAACCAGAGCCTCAGTCTCCAGAATCACTGAGGCGATGAGGGGATGGCGGACAATGCCCGGAGCCACATGAAGCATCAGCTTCAAGGCTATCGCCTCCGGGCCAAGAGGCGAGAGAGATGATTGCTGGTAATCATTCCTATCACCTTATGCTCTCTGTCCACCACCGGCAGGGCAGAGATGCTATGAGTATCCAGGGTGCGGGCAGCGAGCTCAATTGGCTCATCCAAGCGGACCGAATGGACCCGACGGGTCATGATCTCCGCTATGCGGGATGGTTTTCCGCTGGCCACCGCTTTGGATATATCCCAGGCAGTTATAATGCCGATCAGCCTTCCATCCCGGGAGACCACCGGCAGATGGTCGAAGCTGCCGCTGATGATCAGCTTTGCCGCCTTCTCCACCGGGATATCCTCAAAGACGGTAACCACATCCCTGCTCATGACATCTCCCACATTGGGCGACTCCTTGGTCTGCTTCATGGGCCGGCTGCTTCCCACCCGGGATAGGGGTTCTGCTGCCTGGCTGAGCAGGAACTCGCCCCGCTCCACCTGCTCCTTTAATGTCCGGGCAACCTCTCTTGCCATCTGGAAGCTGGATAGAGGAGAGCAGGAGACCTCTTTGCCCCCCAGGTCGATCGTGCCCGACTTCAGCTCCTCATAGCTGACCATCCTCACCGAGGGCTTATCCCTGCGCTGGATGCCATAGTCCTGCACCGGGACGGTGATATCGCTGTCCCGCACGGCAGTGCTCTTGGCGAGCCTCTCATTTAACATCGGTATGGGGATTCCTATCCCCAGGTAAAGGCTGGGGCCATATTTATGAAATGTTGCTGCCCGCAGGAAGCTGTTGTTCATCCTCTTAAGGTCGCCGGTGACCATCAGAGTGGAGAAGCCATTCTCAGGATTATGCTGGGTTCCCGCGCCTATGACATAGCCCTGAGCCCCCGCCAGGAAGATGCGCGTACCTACCCCGATGTACTCGAAGCCCGGATCGTTGGAGAGGGGAGAGAGCACCCCTGCACCGCTGTAATGGACATTGCCAAGACCCGGAAGGAGGGTGCCCATGTAGGTGTGCATCGTCCGGTCGGAGGAGTTGGTAGCGGCATTGTAACGCTGATAGGCATTGCGGGGATTGACCACTGTGGCCTGGTTGAAGTCCTCCAGCCTGAGGCTGGTCTCCAGATCCATCTGAGGGTAGCAGTCCGAGGGAGATCCATGAGCCTCGACCTCAATCTGCTTTCCAATTACCAGGTCCTCCATAACATGCGCCCCGCCATACTCGATCCCCCGGTCCTCAGAGGGCTGGGTCGCTCCTAAGAAGAGGTCGACGGCGGCGATGCCCCCATAGGCCTCCACCCTGTTCAGATAGGCGCGGGCGATCTTTATGGGAGGATCGCTATGGCCCAAATTGAGAAAAACCCCGGAAGAGCACATGGCGCCGAAGGTACCAGTGGTGACGACATCCACCTCACGCACCGCTCCCGCCGTGCCCAGCTCATCCACGAGATCTGGCATCTCCTCAGCCGTAACAACGCGGGCCGAGCCGTTGCGAATGCGTTCGTTGATCTCCGATAACGACTTCTCTTGCACATCGGCAAAGGGGGGGCGATCCGATAAAAACTTATTGGGCTAGCACTGCCAATAACGTTATCTGCCAAAAGAGAATCAGAGGTCGATATATGGCGCAATTTCCAGGGAAGAGAATCGTCCTCACCAGCGATACCACCATGATGAGCAGCTATCATGGAGGGGTGATGCTCGGCTTTGCTGCCATCATGCCCAGGGCAACCCTGCCCGATTGGATCTTCCAGAACTTCTTCTGCCCGCCAGTGCCGGCGTTGGAGGACGGATCGGCGGCAACTGCCCCCTGCGGCATGAGAAAGGTGGAAGCGGCACTCCTGGAGTCCGGATTCTCCAGGGATGAGGTGATGGTGGCCCATCCCCTTCACCTTGACCGGGCCATCGGACCGGAGACCAGGATCGTGGGGATAACCCATGATGACCCCATGGGAAAGATCGCCCTCCGGGAAATAGAGGATATCATCCGCCGCGGCCCGCCCTTCAACCGCTCTCGGTTCATCGAGCTTTTAAGTCACCCCCTGATAAGAGAGCACCGGCCACGAGTAGTCCTGGGTGGAAACGGCGCCTGGGAGGTCATGGGGGAGAAGGTGGATGTCGACCACGTCTACCTGGGAGAGGGCGAGAGTGATTTTCCCGAGATCTGCCGGCAGATCATAAGAGGAGAGAGCGTTCCGGAGGTGTTGCGGGGATCGGCGGTGCCTGGAGAGAAGATACCGGTAAACAGAGGAGCGACCATTGGCGGGATTGTGGAGATCGGCAGGGGCTGCTGGAGAGGATGTGCCTTCTGCTCGCCCACCATGCGCTCTGTGCGCCACAGGCCTATTGAAAATATTCTTAAAGACGTACGGGTGAACCTGGAATGCGGCCAAGAGGATATCATTCTCCACAGCGAGGACGTCTTCTCCTATGGCTCCAAAGGCACAAGGCCAAATGAAAAGAAGATGACTGAGCTCGTGGCAGAGGTTAAAAAGCTGGGGCCGAAGACGATGGACTTCTCCCATCTCAGCCTGGCCTCGGTCCACTCCAACCAGGGTCTATTAAGAGAGATCTCCAAGATCGTGGGCATAGGCTCGGATCAGAACCACATGTCTGCCTGGATAGGGATAGAGACGGGGAGCTGCCGCATCCTGAAGATGCATATGCCCCAAAAGGCGCTTCCTGGAGAGACGGAGAACTGGCCCCAGATCGTAGAGGACTGCTACCGCCTCTTCGACGAGGAATCCTGGCTTCCCGTGGCCAGCCTGGTTTTGGGCCTGCCTGGAGAGACGGCAGAGGATGTCATCCGGACCACGGAGCTGGTGGAGTCTCTGAAAGATTACACCGGCCTAATGCTCCCCCTCTTTTTCACCACCATCGCCGAGACGAAACTGGGCGGCACAAGGGGCTTTTCAAAGGCCGATGCCTTGCCCGAGCACTGGCATCTGGTAGGTCTGTGTCTTGAGTACAACCTAAAGCATTTGAAGAAGCTGCACCAGCTATACAAAGAGAGGATGACTGCAGGACCACTGGTTCACGCTGCCTTGACCGGAGTGAACTTGATCGCAGACGTCGCACTTAATAAATATCTGAAGAGAATGAAAAGAGGCGAGCCGCCCAACTGAGCCCCTGCCTAGCGGTGGCATATGGAGCTGAGAAGCGGAAGAGACGTTCTAGCACCAGCGTCACGCTATCATTATAGTACTAGAGGTATTCTTATGCAAACACAAATATTTTGCCATTGACATGTCGGAATTGCCGAGCGCGCATCCGGATTCAGAGATATTAGATCAATAATTCTCCAAAACAGACCTCACCACTCCTTTGTGGTCCCCCTTTAGGGAGTAAACGTTGTGATCCCCAGAGACATCAATGCTCAAAATGCCCAGGCGAGTGTTCATGAGCCCGACCATCGCCGAAACCCCTCGGTAGCTGACGTCAAAGCCCTCCTTCGCGAGATAGGTGAAGACGTCCTCCGTGGTATAGGCACCATCGCTTAGGAAAAGCTTCAAGACCGCCTTCCGGATTCCCACGCCATCTCGCTTAAGATAATTCCTCAGTCTTTCCTGGATTCGTTCTTCCGCGCTCTCCATCCGGCAAAATCACCGCCTCGAAAGAATGGATTTAAGGATTATAAAGGTATTCTCTCCACGACCGGTCCATCCTGCAGAGGATACCTCTCAATTATACAAAGATCGCATTTGCAGCCCTCGAGATCCGGGCATATCTCCTCCAGAATCCAGGCGGCGATCTCGATCCTTCCTTCCAGGCAGGAGTACATTTCAGCAGGCACCTCCAGCCCATCGATGATCCCCAGCGCTGACTTTAGATCACCCTCCTTACCCTCAATTATGCCGTGGATTATGGTTCCCTCTTCTGTGATGTAGTCCAGCGGCCGGGATGTCCTCTCCGCCCGGCGTCGCAGTCTCTCTCTCAGCTGCACAGCATCCTTGAAGCGGGAGGGACAGTAATGCACCTTGATGTCATCCAATAGATAGCCTCGGGCCATCTCTTCGCTGCCTTCTGCACCGCAGCCCAGGTCCAGGGGCAAAAAACCCTCTTCCATTAGACGAGAGAAGTTGGTCTCTGAGAACTCAAGCTCATTTAGGTTCAGAAAGGCATCTGCTTCTCGGACGGCATGAACGATCTGGGGCGCTGGCTTATATGCCGGGATCTCCACCCCAGCCTGCAATCCCAATGCCTTTGCCTCCTCCAGGACCTCCTTTAGTCCGACTGGATCAGACCATTCCTCATCAGGCGGATGGAAGCGGATCTCGTCCAGGCCAGCCTGTGCTAGCCTCTCCAGGACAGATCTGTTGGGCAGAATGCCGGTGTAGAGGTGGATATGGTGCTCGCTTCCGAACTCCTCCTTCAATGCCCGGATGCAATCCAAGACATAGTCCAGCCTTAAGAGGGGCTCTCCTCCCGTGATCCCCGTGCCCAGGGCGCCGATGGCCCTGCCCTCGCTCAGGATATCAGCCAGCTCTCCCACCGGCTGCTCATCGGCATATGCCACATCCTTTCCCCTTCGATCCTCGGAGATTGGGCAGTAAAAGCAGCCCCGTTCGCACCGGCCAGTGACGAAGAGGACCAGGCCCGCCCCCTGCCGACAGATCTGGCAGCCAGGGGAGAGGTAGTTGTAGATCGATCCCACAGAATCGGATTGCCACTGGAGCATGATTGCAGGAAAGGTGGGTTGGATTATCAATTTTGTGGAATCGGCTGAGCACAGGGGCAGCGGCATCAAAACGGTTATCAGAGAGAAGGGCATTGATCCTTTCAAAGAAAGAATATAATTAAAATATATTTAAAAGGATGGTTCTTTGTGAGAGAATATCTCCTCGGAAATGCAGCTATTGCCAAAGGCCTGCTGGAGGCGGGGATAGGACTTGCCGCCGGCTACCCTGGAACGCCCTCCTCAGAGATCATTGAGGGCCTGGTGGAGCTGAAAGGCGATCTGCCCCTGCATATAGAATGGTCTGTGAACGAGAAGGTGGCACTGGAGGTGGCGGCAGGTGCCTCTTGGACCGGCTGCCGCTCCGTGGCCACCATGAAGCATGTGGGCCTGAACGTGGCCGCCGACCCCTTCATGACCCTGGCCTACCTGGGGGTAGGAGCAGGGCTGCTGGTGATCTGTGCCGATGATCCCTTCTGCCATTCATCCCAGAATGAGCAGGACTCACGACGCTTCGCCCAGTTCGCCTCCATTCCCTGTCTGGATCCTGCCGACCCCCAGGAGGCCCGGGATATGGCGATCTATGGCCTGGAGCTGTCGGAGAAATTCAACATCCCGGTAATGCTCCGGCCCACCACCCGCGTCTCTCATGCCCGGGCGGATGTGGAGGTGAGCCAGGATCGACCAATTCCAGTCGAGCGCCGTTTCGTCAAGAATCCTGCGCGACGGGTGGCCCT
>MTKX01001611.1_pt2 | contig 12178 bp, 6 predicted proteins | sample 1042771 | NCBI WGS metagenome assembly MTKX01 (sample SAMN06212183, study PRJNA360534) | anaerobic digester metagenome | biome: Wastewater treatment plant; material: sludge; isolation source: anaerobic digester fed with sludge from wastewater treatment plant | place: Denmark: WWTP Randers ... | reverse complement strand
CTCACAATCAACGGCAACAGTATAGAGGCCTCTTTCCCGGCATCGGCCGGTTTCACTGAGATTGCCCTGGGAAAGGTCTGGCTCAGGGAGGGAAGCAACACAATCTCGATAACAAAGAGCTGGGGCTGGTTCCTGCTGGACTATTTCCGCATTGAACCCTGTACGGAGCCGGAGGTCACTGTACAACTGCCGTATAAGCTCTCAACCCGGGCCCCTCACCTTGAGACACGGATGCTCTGGAGCTACCTGATGGACAGCTTCACGCAAAGGATTCACTCAGGGGTCATGAACCTCAATGCCAGGGAAGAGGCTGAATGGCTGTTTGCCCTGACGGGCAGGTACCCTGCGCTGACAGGACTTGATTTCATGAACCATACCCGCAACTACAGCTGGTATGATAAATCGGTAGTGGTGAATGAGGCCATGAACTGGTACAACCAGAACGGACTGGTGGCTATCTGCTGGCACTGGCGTGACCCCTCAAGGGCTACTGAAGAGTTTTATACTTCGGGTACATCTTTTGACGTCTCAAAGATCACCGAGACCACATCAGCCGAATACCAGATGATGCTGAGTGATATAGACATCATTGCCGGCTACCTGAAGCAATTGAACGCCAGTAAAGTCCCGGTCCTCTTCAGGCCCCTTCACGAAGCTTCCGGCAGGTGGTTCTGGTGGGGTGCCAAAGGGCCGGAACCGTGCAAGGCGCTCTGGCGGATCATGTTTGACCGTCTGGTTAACTATCATGGCCTGAAAAACCTTATCTGGGTATGGACAACCGATGCCGCGCCTGACAACCTTGACTGGTACCCCGGTGATGAATATGTGGATATCCTCGGGGCTGACATCTATGCCGCTGACGGCGATTTCAGCTCACAGTTGCTTACATATAATGCAATAAAGGAAAAGTTCGGCGGCAGAAAACTCATCACCCTGAGCGAGAACGGACCCGTCCCTGATCCTGACAGGCTGGTATCCGACAGGGCTCACTGGTCCTGGTTCATGCCCTGGTACGGCTCTTTCATCCGTGACGGGATAAAGAATCCGCCCGCCCACTGGCAGAAGGTCATGTCACATGATTATGTGATCACTCTTGACGAGATGCCTGACCTGAAGAGCTATCCGCTCAGTGACGAGCCTGATTACAGCGCCTTTCCCCAGGGTTTCTTCATGGCCGGATGGAAACCGCGGACAGCCGTCATGCCTGACTATACCGATGTGCCTGCAGTTACCGATCCTGTTACCGTAGCCATTACCGTTGACTGCTCTGACACTGTNNCCCATGTCTGACAATACCACCCTGATGAAGAACATCACCAATCGTGACCAGGGAGTTATGCGCGGGCCGGGAGGCAGCACCTCCGATGCCTTCTTCTGGAACAGGAGTACAAGACCGCCGGATGTGCCACAGACACTTCTCAATGATCCGTCAAACACCAACTGGCCCTGGTACGGTCAGAGGGCAGAGAACTGGACCATGCATGTCGATTCCTTTTACAGCATACTGAGCAAGGCAGGCATTACCGGAATGCTCACCGTCAACTATGGCTACGCAAGGTACGGGACAGGCGACGATCCGGTAGCACAGGCCGCCCATCTGGCTGCTGACTGGGTGCGATATGACAATGGAAGGACGAAGTTCTGGGAGATAGGGAACGAAGTGTTTGGCAACTGGGAAGCCGGTTACCGGATTGACCGTTCACTCAACAGGGACGGGCAGCCTGAATACATAACCCCTCAGCTTTACGGACAGCACTGCAGGGTTTTCATTGACTCCATGAGGGTTGCGGCCGCAGAGACTGGTCATGATATAAAAATCGGCGTAGTGATGGTGGAATCTGCCACCACCCACAATTCGTGGAATGCCGGTGTGGCTGCACAGGTAGGAGACAAAGCCGACTTCTATGTTGTGCATAGTTACTACACCCCGTGGAACACGGACTCTGACGTGGCAACGGTGCTTAATTCCTACAAAAACACGGAAGGTTACATAAACCATGTCAGGAGCACGGTGGCGGCAGCAGGTATGCCTGAGCTGCCGGTAGCGATGACTGAATACAACATCTTTGCAGTGGGCTCAAGGCAGCAGGTCTCGCACGCCAACGGGATGCAGGCTGTGCTTGCCACCGGCGAGATGATCAGGACAGGTTATGGTGCAGCCTGCCGCTGGGATCTTGCAAACGGCTGGGATAACGGCAATGACCACGGTATGTACTCGTATAACGAACCTGCCGATCCCCTTGATCCCCTCTCGCCCAGAATCCCGGACTACACTCCTCACCCGGCATTCTTCCACCTCTATTACATGCGCCGGCATACCGGTGATGTGCTGCTGGGGTCAACAGTCACCGGCGCCCCCGGAGTGGTCATCACACCTACGGCATTCAGCTCCGGTCATTTGGGCGCTTCACTTGTCAATACAACAAAGGTGCAAAGGGTGGTTCGCCTTAACCTGAAGGATTACGGCGTTGGCAATCGTTTCTGCACCTATACTCTTACAGGCACGGAGGGGCACGATTTCTCAAGGAAGGTGTTTGTCAACAGCACTGGCGGCACACTGGCGGCCGGAGGGCCTGACAGCTATGAAACAATCAGGGCGGATGCGGTTGTAATAGGCGATGAGATAAGGATAAATCTTCCTCCCCTCTCGGCCGTCTATATTCTGGTTGAGCCGGGCACAAGGCAGCTTGCCATCAATAATGAGGTGACTGCCGTTGACCCGGTGAGGTCTGACGACGATGTCACAATCTGGCCTAACCCCTCGGAAGGCAGCTTCACCGTCACCGGCATGCCTGATCATGTCAGCAGAATTGAGATCAGCGATCTTCGGGGAAACCTTATGATGAGCATGAAGACAGGGCGTGGAAAACATGAGATTACCCTTGATACTGACATTGTTTCCGGCATTTATCTTGTAACTTTATACGGAGATAACTACACTGCAACAAGGAAATTGATAATCAAAAAGTAACCCGATATGAAAATGAGACGATCACTGTCTGCACTGATTCCGGTAAAGGCACTCATTGCGGCTCTGGCGTTCCAGTCATGCTCCATGACACCATACGAACGGACTGATAACGGTGTGATCATACGGCTGGACGATGACTCTTTCCGTCCCGGTCAGGCTGTGAGGCTTATTGTTGTAAATGAAAGGATAATACGGGTTTCTTCAGTTCCTTTCGGTGAGTTTCCGGAAACAACCAGCCTCATGGCTGTGGAGCGGCCTGATGCCAATATGGAGTTTACCATCGAGAAGGGTGCAGGGCATGTAACCCTCAGCACTTCACTGCTCAGCGCCGAGGTGTCACTACTGACGGGAGCAGTCTCTTTTACCGATAATGACGGAACTCTCTTCCTCACTGAAAAGGAAGACGGTGGAAGGAGTTTCATGCCTGTCATGGCAATGGGTGAAAAAGGGTACACCATCAGACAGCAGTTTGAGTCTTATCCCGATGAAGCCATCTACGGACTGGGAGCCAACCAGACCTCTTTCATGAACCTGAAGGGGAAAGATGCTGATCTCTTTCAATACAACACACTGGCAGTGGTGCCATTCATTATCTCTAACCGCAACTACGGAATCCTCTGGGACAATAACTCAAGAACAAAATATGGTGATATCCGCGACTGGAACGAACTCTCCTCCCTGAAACTATATGACAGTCAGGGTGCTGAGAACGGTCTGACAGCGACGTATGCTGACCGGAAGACAGGNNGGGAAAGGTAACCTGGGAGGGGGCGTTTGAGACCGACACAACAGGGGTATTCAAGTTCATGTTCAACTCGGCAGGTTATGCCAGGCTCTGGATTGACGGCAGGCTGCTTTTTGACCGCTGGCGTCAGTGCTGGAACGCTTCAGCCAGCTATTTCACCCTGAACCTTGAACAGGGCCGGCGTTATCCCCTGAAGATAGAGTGGATTCCTGACGGGGGCGAGTCATACATAGCCCTCAGGTATCTCACTCCCCTGGATGATGATGAACAGCAGCGCATTTCGTTCTGGTCAGAGGTGGCTGACCAGATCGACTACTATTTCATCAGTGGCGAAAACATGGATGAGGTTATCAGTGGTTATCGCACCGTTACCGGGAAAGCCCCTGTGATGCCTGAATGGGCTATGGGATTCTGGCAGAGCCGTCAGCGCTACACAAACCAGGAGGAGTTGCTTGATGTTGTCAGGGAGTACAGGAAGAGAAACATACCTTTTGACAATATAGTACTCGACTGGCAATACTGGCCGGCAGACAAATGGGGTGATCACCAGTTTGATGTAACCCGGTTCCCTGATCCTGATGGCATGATCCGGACGCTGCATGATGACCTGAACGCAAGAATCATGATCTCCGTCTGGCCGAAATACTACGTCGGCACAGAAAACTATGAGGCCATGAAGAGCAAGGGTTATCTCTATATGCGTAACGTTGAGATGGAGCGCAGGGACTGGATCGGGTATCTCTCCACCTTTTATGATGCATTCAATGCCGATGCACGGACTGCATTCTGGAATCAGATCAACATTGCACTATACAGCAGGGGCATAGATGCCTGGTGGCTTGACGCCACAGAGCCGGATATCACATCAAACCTCCCTATGGAGGAGCGCAAGGCTATGATGAATCCGACAGCGCTTGGCTCGGCTGACAGGTACTTCAATGCCTATTCGCTTGTGCAGGCTCAGGGTGTCTATGAGGGACAGCGGGCCACTGACCCGGAGAACAGGGTTTTCATCCTCACCCGTTCGGCCTTCGCAGGCCTGCAGCGCTACTCCGCAGCCAACTGGAGCGGTGACATAGCTGCAAGGTGGCATGACATGGCAGCGCAGATACCCTGCGGACTGAACATGTCGATGTCAGGCATTCCCTGGTGGACCATGGACATCGGAGGCTTCTCCGTGGAAAGCCGTTATCATAATCCATCCCCGGCCGACCTTGACGAATGGCGCGAGCTGATGACCCGGTGGCACCAGTACGGGGCGTTTGTTCCGCTCTTCCGCTCACACGGCGAGTTCCCATTCAGGGAGATCTATAACACCGCTCCCGATAACCATATAGCCTATAAGACAATGGTTGAGTATAACCGGCTGAGATACAGGCTTATGCCCTATATTTACTCGCTCGCCGGACAGGCATGGCTCAATGATTACACTATCATGAGAGGGCTGACGATGGATTTCAGCCTTGACACTGAGGTGTTTGACATCGCCGATCAGTATATGTTCGGCCCTTCGCTTATGGTTAATCCTGTTACGGAATACAAGGTACGGTCGCGCAAAGTATATCTGCCTTCGGCGTATGGCTGGTATGACGTGCGCACCGGAAGGCATTACGCCGGAGGGACAGTTGTTGAGGCAGATGCTCCCTATGAGTGGATGCCTCTGTTCGCCAGGGAAGGCTCACTCATCCCGACAGGACCAGACATCCAGTATACCGGGGAGAAGGAGGCTGATCCCCTTACATTATGGGTCTATGCCGGCGCTGACGGTGCCTTTGAGCTGTATGAAGATGAGGGCGACAACTATAATTATGAGGATGGAGCATATACCCTCATACCCCTTACCTGGAACGAGGCTGAACGTACCCTGACCATCGGGAAAAGGGAAGGGGAATACCGGGGAATGCTCCATGAGCGAACCGTAAATGTCATAATGGTATCTGAGAATAGGGCCGTGAAGCTTGACTTCGGGCGGCCCCCCGACAAATCGGTTAAGTATTCAGGGGAGGAAATAAAGGTCAGGTTTGAGTAATTCCTGAGGTTGAGGTATAACTTGCAGCGTTCTGCTCAGATCACTCTTTTTGGTAAGATTCGGGTAATTCCTGAAGTCAGGGCATAACAGAAACAATATATATAAATGATTGTGGGAATGAAGAAAGTTATCACTGTCATAATGGCAATGCTGTTGTTGGCAGCAACTGCCGGGGCACAGAGTATAGTGCCTGCTGAGTGGAAATTCCTTACGGGTGACAAACCTGAGTATATTGACTCGGCAAAGAACGAATACTGGTGGCATGATATCTCCCCGCTGACTGTATGGGAGAAGCAGGGCTTCGCGGGTTATGACGGGTTCGCCTGGTACAGGGTGAAGGTGGTTGTCCCGGTCTCGATGAAAAAGAATGCACAGAAGTATGACGGGCTGATCCTTAACCTGGGGAAGATAGATGATGCTGACGAGACCTTTTTCAATGGCCATAAGGTAGGGGCAACAGGCAAGATGCCCCCTGACTATTCCGGAGCCTATGATGTGCCACGCTCATACCTGATTCCTCCTGACTACGTAAACTGGGGAGGAAAGAACACCATTGCTGTCCGTGTTTATGACGCCGGTGGCGACGGAGGCCTCTATGGCGGTCCGGTTGAGCTGACCAACAGGGGCAATCCTGACCTGCTCACCCTTGGTGCCGTGGCAGCACAGGAGGATATGATCCTGAAGGGATCGCCCGACGTGGAGATTCTGGCCACAGTTAAGAGTGAGTTCAGGAAGATGTACAGGGGCGCTCTGACCCTTGAGATCGTCACTGACTTCGGTGATCAGGTGTATGACGGTTACCGCGAGGTGGCAGTGAAAAAGATGAGCACGGGTAGTTTCCCGTTCCTGGTAGAAAATCTGAAGCCGGGGTTCTATAAGGCAACGCTTGCACTGGAGAGCAAGATGGGCAATAAGAAGTACAACTTCAATTTCGGTTATGAACCGGAAAAGATAGTATCGCCGGCAGACCCCCAGCCTGATTTTACGGAATTCTGGCAAAGGGCCAAGGCGGAACTTGCCACTGTTGACCCCCGGTACAACCTGATCAGGATTGACAGTCTCTGCACGGAGAAGCATGATGTCTACCTGGTTGAGATGCGTTCGCTGGGCAATGCCCTCATAAGGGGCTGGTACCGTGTGCCTGTAAAACCCGGTCGCTATCCTGCAATAATGCAGCTGCCGGGTTACAGCTCGGCGGAACTTCCTTCGTATGTCGACTATGGTGATGATATAATCGGGTTCGGTCTGAATATCAGGGGGCACGGCAACAGCAGGGATGATGTGAACCCTGGTTTTCCCGGATATATTCTGAGCAACCTTGAAGACAAGGAGAAGTACATCTACAGGGGAGCCTACATGGATTGCGTCAGAGGTATTGACTTCCTCTGCTCGAGACCCGAGGTTGATGCTTCACGCATTGCAGTTGAAGGGGCAAGCCAGGGAGGCGCCCTTACCTTCGCTACTGCAGCGCTGGCCAATGACCGGATAGCGGTATGTGCACCACAGGTGCCGTTCCTCTCTGACTTCAGGGATTATTTCATAGTTGCAAACTGGCCTGGCAATGAGTTCATCGATCTCGTTGAAAACAAAAAGGCACTGACATGGAATCAGGTTTACCATACGCTCAGTTATTTTGACATAAAAAACCTGGCCCCGATGATAAAGGCTCCCCTGATTATGGGAGCAGGACTCATGGATGAAGTTTGCCCGCCTCATATCAATTTCGCGGCTTATAACCTGGTCACCTCTGAAAAGAAATATATAGTCTATCCGTATGCCGGACACGGCCTGCCTGACGACTTCTCCCGCGCAAGAATGGAGTGGATCAGGGCAAAGCTGGGATTGAATTAAAACATTACTGTTATGGAGGGAAGAACAAAAACGTCAGGATTGCTTGTTGCAGTCGGAATAGTCGTCTTGCTGCAGGGGTGTTCACAGCCTGTGCCTCGTACCCATGTCAGTTTCAACGAAGGATGGAAATTTGTCCTGGCTGCACCTGATGAAGCATCTCGGCCCGGTTTTGACGACAGCAGCTGGAGAACACTTGATCTCCCGCATGACTGGAGCATCGATGGTGAATTCAGTGAAACGAATCCGGCCACTCCCGGAGGGGGTGCTCTGCCGGGAGGAGTGGGCTGGTACCGCAAGACATTCAGGGTAAACGCCGCAGACAAGGGGCATATGATTTATATCTCCTTCGACGGCGTCTATCGCAACAGCGAGGTATGGATCAACGGAAACTATCTCGGCAGGCGGCCATACGGCTACAGCTCGTTCAGGTATGACCTCACCCCATGGCTTAATTATGGTGAGGTGGATAACGTGATTGCCGTCAGGGCAGACAACTCCGCACAGCCAAACTCGAGGTGGTATTCAGGCTCAGGCATCTACCGCAATGTCTGGCTGACAACCACTGAAAAGATTGCCGTTGACCACTGGGGTACATTTGTCACCACCCCGGAGGTCAGCAGTGAATCTGCCCTCATCAGGGTGACCACACAGATAAAAAACAGCACCGGCTCAAAGGCTCTGATAAGGCTGGAGACCACAGTGTATGACTCTTCCAACAAACGCGTTGTCAGAACGGAGACAGACCAGGTGGAGGTTCCCGTTTCAGGTACCACCGTGACACAGGAACTTACAGTCAGGAGTCCTCGTCTATGGTCAGTTGACAATCCGCAACTGTACAGGGTGGTAACCATCATACGCTCAGGCCAGCTTCTTGCTGACAGATATGAGACTGTTACGGGTATAAGGTCATTTGAGTTCGACCGCGAGAAGGGTTTTATCCTTAACGGAGAGCCTGTGGTAATCCGCGGAGTATGCAATCATCATGACCTGGGCTGTCTCGGGGTAGCGGTCAATACCCGTGCTTTGGAAAGACAACTTGAGTTATTGAAGGAGATGGGATGCAACGGCATCCGCACCGCCCATAATCCCCCTGCACCGGAGCTGCTTGACCTGTGTGACAGGATGGGATTCATCGTTATGGATGAGGCGTTTGATATCTGGAAAGTGAAGAAGACTGAATTCGATTACAGTCTTGATTTTGATGAATGGCACAGGAAGGATATTGAAGCGATGGTGCTTCGTGACCGTAACCATCCGTCGGTCTTTATATGGAGCATCGGTAATGAGGTGATGGAGCAATGGAAGAGGGATGGCAGCGGTGAGGCCATAGCCACCGGGCTGGCAGGCATAGTCAGATCCCTTGATGACACCAGGCCGGTGACGGCGGCATGCAATGATCCTGTTCCCCATAACCCGGTCATCGCCTCAGGCGCCCTTGACCTTATCGGTTACAACTACCGCGACACACTGTGGACCAGCTTGCCGCAGGCATTCCCGGAAGGCAGGTTCATTGGCACGGAGACCACTTCGGCCCTGGCCACCCGCGGAAGCTATGACATGCCGTCAGAGATCGTCAGGCGCTGGCCTGCACGGTGGGACCAGCCCTTCAATGATGGCAATCCTGACCTTACCTGCTCGGCTTATGACAACTGCTCGGCGCCGTGGGGCAGCACCCACCGCGACAGTTGGAGGCTGATAAGGGACAATGCTTTTCTCACCGGGATGTACATCTGGACCGGCTTTGACTACCTCGGTGAGCCTACTCCTTATTGGTGGCCTGCCCGAAGCTCTTACTTCGGGATCATTGACCTCGCCGGCTTCCCGAAGGATGTCTACTGGTTCTACCAGAGCGAGTGGACCGATAGGGATGTGCTGCATATATTCCCGCACTGGAACTGGAATCCGGGCCAGACGGTTGATGTGTGGGCATTTACCAACTGCGATGAGGTGGAGCTGTTCCTTAACGGCATTTCACTTGGCCGGCAGAGCAGGAACCGTGATGATTTCAACCTGGTATGGAAGGTGCCGTTCAGGGAGGGCACTCTCCTGGGCGTGGGTTACAGGGACGGACGTGAGATTATGAGAAGTGAGGTCCGGACTGCCGGAGAAGCTGCTGCCCTGCAGCTTTCGCCCGACAGGGCAGAGATAATGGCTGACGGATCAGACCTCTCATTCATTACTGTAACCGTTACTGACAAAGAGAATAATCCGGTGCCTCATGCCGGTAACATGGTCAGGTTTCACATCGAAGGCCCCGGCACCATCGCAGGTGTTGACAACGGAAGCCAGACAAGCATGGAACCGTTCAAGGCAGATTACAGGAAAGCCTTTAACGGCAGGTGCCTTGTGGTGGTGAAGGCAGGAAAGGAGAAGGGAATGGTAAGGCTCACCGCCTCATCGGAAGGACTGGCGGATGCAACTATAACCATCAAGGTGAAATAAGGAGAGAGTGCCGGGGTTTGGCTGCCGGGCGAGGGGAGTGCCGGGCTCCCGCTGCCGGACCATGTGAGAGGGTCGGAGTTCCCCACTGCCGGGCGAGGGGAGTGCCGGCCAGATATTCATATTCCCGCCAGTAATCAGATAAACACCCTCATCCCCACATCGTAGCTCTCACGCAGCTCACGAGGGGTGCAGCCTTTTTTCCTGCGGAAGGTACGATTGAAGTTGGAGATATTGTTGAAGCCGCACGAGTAGGCTATTTCCGATATGGTTTTAGTGGTTGAGATGAGCATCCTGGAAGCATGGCCCAGTCTGATCTCCGTAACACAGTCGATAAAGGTCATTCCGGTGCGAAGCTTGAAAAAACGGCTGAAGGCTGACTCTGTCATACTGGCTATCCTGGCTGCCTCGCCAAGGGTTATCTGCCTCTCAAAGGAGCTGTGAATGAACTCCATCACCTTCTCTATCCGCCTGCTGTTGTAATTGAACACTTCGGTATCACTGAATCCTGAATCAGAGCATAAGCGGTAATCACGCGAGATTGAGAGATCATGAAGTATGCTCAACAGCTCAAGCACCGAGTCAAAGCCCTGCCTTTTGCCGAGGCTCACTATCCGGGGCTCCAGCCTGGCTGTTGTCTCCGTTGAAAAGACAATTCCGCGCAGTGACCTGCGAAGCATGTCACGGATAAAATTCAGCTGGTTTTTCTGGAGGAACTTCTCATCGAAGAAATCCTTATGGAACTGAATAGTCACCTCTTCAACCTGGTTGGGAGCAAAGCCTGTTCCAAACCAGCCGTGTGGCAGCTCGGGCCCTACCAGCGCCAGCTCCAGGTTTCCTATCTCTTCCACATGATCGCCAATGATCCGTTTCGCACCCTTGGCATTCCTGATGAAATTGAGCTCAATCTCATCGTGATAATGCAGCGGAAAGTCAAACTCCGACTTCGTCCTGTAGAAATAGGTGAAACAGTCAGACTGGGTAAGGGGAGTAATCTCTCTCAGTATATTGTCATGTATGGCCATATCAAAAGAAGCAAGGTAAATTCAAAGATACAAAAAAGTACCAATATATTATAACCCTGGTTCCTGAATTCTGTTTGATGTAACATTCATGAAATAAGTAATTAATGACCGGAACTATATTGTCATGGCATCCTGTTCCGGTGGGTTAGGGATAAAATTGTATCGTAGTGTTGCATATTTTGTGTTATTGTGCTGGCTGGCAGGCTGGCAGGTTTTTGGCAAAAGACAAGGAGACTCACCGCGCACCCTGCCGCCGTCACGGATAAACAGGCCGGCAGGTTCTTGCGAACAGACAAGGATATTCACCGCACACTCTGTCGCTGCAGCGGCGAACAGGCTGGCAGGTTTTTGGCAAAAGACAAGGAGACTCACCACACTCCCCCGCCGCTGCCAGAGATAAACGGGCCGGCAGATTCTTGCGAACAGACAAGGATATTCGCCGCACACTCTGTCGCTGCAGCGGCGAACAGGCTGGCAGGTTTTTGGCAAAAGACAAGGAGACTCACCGCACACCCTGCCGCCGTCACGGATAAACAGGCCGGCAGGTTCTTGCGAACAGACAAGGATATTCGCTGCACACTCTGTCTCCGCAGCGGCGAACAGGCTGGCAGGTTTTTGGTAAAAGACAAAGGCATTCGCCACCCTCTCCCGCCGCTGCCAGAGATAAACGGGCCGGTAGATTTCGCTAACAGACAAGAAGTCAATTAATTAAGGCGCTCATTTTGCAAAAGACATCAATCCTGATAATCAGGTAGTTATGAGCAGTCATTTGAAAACTATACCGGATTGTTGACCGGAGATAATGACATTAAAGTATCACTTTTTAAAAGAATGGTATTAACTGCCGGCGGAGGTGATTTCTTAATTTTGATTAGAATCATATATTATCGAATGAAAGGAAAACTATTTGCAGGGCTGCTGATGATTGCCCTTGCAGGTTGCGGAAGCAGTCAAAAATATGATTATGTGACAGTTGAAGACGGTATCTTCAGGTTTGCCGGAGAGCCATACTATTTTATCGGAACAAATTACTGGTATGGAGCAATCCTTGGCACTGAGGGAGAGTATGGTGACCGCGGGCGACTGATCCGGGAACTTGATCACATGAAGAGTATCGG
>MTKX01002994.1_pt3 | contig 12183 bp, 8 predicted proteins | sample 1042771 | NCBI WGS metagenome assembly MTKX01 (sample SAMN06212183, study PRJNA360534) | anaerobic digester metagenome | biome: Wastewater treatment plant; material: sludge; isolation source: anaerobic digester fed with sludge from wastewater treatment plant | place: Denmark: WWTP Randers ... | reverse complement strand
GAAATGGAAAACAGCGAAGTTCGCGTCAATGACGCGCTCGTCTCCGCCATGCTGGAATGTCCCGAAAGGAGCCATCCGACTAACCTGGGAATACCCGTCGCCGCCCTCCTGGCGAAAGCGCTTGCCGCCCCCGCCTATGTTATCGACCCCGTAGTCGTGGACGAATTCATCCCCGAGGCGGAGATTTCCGGGTATAAAGGTATTACCCGGCGGAGTATTTCCCACGCGTTGAGCGTCCGCGCGGCCGCGCGAAAAGCGGCCGAGTCTCTGGGAAGGAGGCTGGAAGACATCAGCCTGGTGATTGCCCACCTCGGCGGCGGTATTTCCATCACTGCCATGCGGGACGGGCGAATGGTTGATAGCAACATCTCTTTTCTCGGGGGCGGCCCCTTCACGCCGCAACGGGCCGGTGACCTGCCGGCGGGGGACCTTATTGACCTCTGTTACAGCGGACGGTACACCCGTGAAAAACTCTTCGAGGAACTTACCCGGTGCGGCGGGCTCCAGTCCTACCTGGGCGATTACCGGCTTGACCGCATCGAAACGCGCATCCGGGAAGGCGACGCGTACGCCCGGCTTGTTGTGGATGCCATGATCTATCAAATCGCCAAAGGCATCGGCGCCATGGTTGTCGCGGCGGGTGGTACCGTCGAGGCCATTGTGCTCACCGGTGGCATGATTCGATCCGAGCGTGTTCGCAAGGGGCTGCAGCAACACGTGGGCCGCCTGGCGCCCCTGATCCTTTATGATCAGCCCCTCGAAATGGAAGCCCTCGCCTCGGAAACCCTCCGGGTTCTGGAGGGACGCATCCGGCCCCATGAATACCGCTGCAGCAACGCCATAGGAGGTCCATCGGCATGACTGACATCCAAAAACGGCATTGGGTTTTCCGCGCCCGGGTTCTCGACCGCGCTGGCGCCCTTACCAGCATTGCTTCCGCGTTCAGCAACGAGGGCATCAGCATCGATACCGTCGTCGGCCATGGTCTGGAAGCCCAGGCGGGCGTGGACGGCAGCGTTGTCATGACCTTCTGGTGCAACGAGGATGAAAAGGACATCATGGTACGCAAAGTCCGGCGGCTCAGCAAGGTGACCGGTCTCGAGGAGTATCCCTACCAGTCCCAGAACCTCCGCAAATCGGCCATTCTTACCGCCACCAGGCGCCTCGCCCCACACGATGTGGCTGGGGAGGNNTCCTGACCTGCGAACTGGTGAACAAAGGCGCGGATACCTGGACCTATTTTCTCGCCGGGTCGCCAAGCGAACTGGATACCGTCCTTAAAAAACTGGAAACGGAAAACATCGTCAAAGATATTGTGTATTCGGTTGTCGGGTTGTAATATTTTGTTTGGGTTGCCGTAGACGCGTAAGACCGGCAAGGATGGATAGGACAAGGGTAATATTAAATTTTCGGGTTAAATACACGGTCCTTACCCGTCCTACGGGTCCTAACTGTCCTATTTCCCAAAATCCGTCGCACGGAACGTTGGAAAATACCAATTATCCCCGGAAATCCTTTCCCCTCCGTGAATGGTTACGGCATGCCCTTGATTTTCAAACAGGACCGCGAAAACCAAGGTTGACTCCATAAACACAAGGATGTCATAATCATTTTAAAGCATGACATGCAAATCATAATCGTTTTATGCAGATTATAAGTCTTTTGGCGAGAAAATACAGCGCCTCAATAATTGTCCTGGTTGACTTTGCCAATTTTATAATGCTTTTGTACCGCCTGTAATTGGTTTCAGGAGATGTGTATGTCGGAACATAAGGAGGACCGCCCAGACCGGGTCGCCGGCTATGAAGCGCTTATCCGGCGATACACTCTTGACGTCATTCCACATTGGCATAGGTCCTTTGTAAGCGCTTCTTCCAGGCGAACAAAACAAGCCATGGAAAACGGAGTTGAGGAAGTTTTTCCATCCCAATACTGGCCGGGCGCTTCGCTGGGCGATCATCTTGAATTTGCCTTGAAATATGACGGCATCAACCTCGCCCTGCTCGCAAGCATATTCCAGGCGGCGGAAGAAGAGGAATTCCTGAAGTATGTCCGTTCCAGGCCTACGGGTAAATATGCCAGATGTCTTTGGTTCCTGTATGAGTTCCTGTTGAACAGGTCTCTTCCTCTTGAAGATTTGAAGCAGGGCAACTACGTGGATTTGCTTGATCCAAAGGAATACTACACCGTAGAGACAGTACGGAAGGTCCGTCGTCAACGCATTAATGATAATCTCCTGGGGGGTCGTTCGTTTTGTCCGCTGGTTCGACGCAGCGATGCCCTTCAACATGCGGAAATGGCGGGGCTATCCGAGAAGTGTCGGCGTATGGTCGCCGCTTATCCGCCCGAGTGANNACGGAGCGCTTTGTAGCGCTGCTGCAATTGGCGGAACGGGAAGATTTCTGCGAAAAGAAACGCCTGATTGAATTGCAGAACCGGACGGTTGATCCTCGCTTTCGGGATTCCGGCTATCGTTCAACCCAGAATTATGTGGGCGAAACCGTTGCCTGGCGGCACGAAAAGATTCATTTCGTCTGTCCGAAGCCGGAAGACTTGACTGGTCTTATGGAGGGTCTCATCGCTTCCCACAAACGCATGGAAGCGGACAACCTTTCGCCGGTGGTCCATGCCGCTGCCGTCGCCTACGGGTTTGTTTTTCTGCACCCCTTCGAGGACGGCAACGGCCGCATCCATCGTTTCCTGATCCACAACATTCTGGCCCGGCGGGGCTTCACGCCCCGGGGCATCATGTTCCCCATATCGGCGGCAATGTTGAAAAACGTCAATGACTACAATGCTTCCCTGGCGGCCTTCTCAAACCCCCTCATGTCCCTGGCGGAATACACGCTTGATGACACGGGGCGGATGACCGTTCATAACGACACGGCCCTATGGTACCGCTACATGGACATGACGCCGCAAGTGGAAGCATTGTTCCGATTTGTCGAAAGAACCATCGAAACCGAACTCGTTGAGGAATTGGCCTTCCTGGCCAACTATGACAAGACAAAGAACGCGATCCAGAAAATTGTGGATATGCCCGACCAGCAGATCGATCTTTTCATCCGCTTTTGCCTCCAGAATAACGGCCGGCTTTCCAAGCAGAAACGGGCCGGCTATTTCAGCGTACTGAGCGATACGGAACTTGTCCTCATGGAAAAGGCGGTTCAAGCGTCTTATGGCAATACGGAAAACACACGGTGATGATATCCGGTACGCTGATTCCAGCGGCCTGTTTCGCCGGGGCACCCGCCACAGTGTACCACTGCTATGAAATGGTGTATGGTGTTAACGTGTTCGTTTTTCCGTAGGCCGGGTGGAGCGGAACCTTTTGGCGTACCCTTGATTTTCAAACAGAACTACAAGAATACGCATACACGTTCTCCCTGTATAGGTTAAAGCGGAACCCGCCTTCACAATGAAAAGGCGGGTTCCGCTCTGAATGATTCATATAGATGGCGCAAGCGGAAACTTTTGGTCGCCTGTGATAACATAGTCCCGATTGTTTCGTTCCGCTCCACCCGGCCTACGATCTACGAACTGTTTTGAAATGATGTATGGTGTTCAGGCTTTAGCATGCCGAACGACCGCGTGTCGTGCCGCACGCTAAAAGCGTGAACAACATACAAAAATAACGCATGCAACAACAAGGATAAACACATGAGATATTATGCGATGATGGCTTGTGTACTGATTACCGGGGCATGTTTCGCCGTGGAATCCACTGCGCCTGCGGCCTCCACTCCGGATGAAACCGCAAACGGGATTCATCTGTTTAACGGCAAGGACCTGAACGGCTGGTATACCTATCTCAAAGGCCGGGGCCGGGATGTGGACCCGCTCAAGGTCTTTACGGTTACCGACGGCAGCCTGCGTATCTCCGGAGAGGAATTCGGCTGCGTAACCTCTGTAAATGAATTTGAGAACTATCATCTGGTTATGGAATTCAAGTGGGGCGAATTGACTCATGCAGGCAGGAAAGACAAGGCCCGCGACAGCGGCCTGCTCGTCCATTCCACAGGCGAGGACGGCGCCTATGGCGGCATGTGGATGTATTGCATCGAATGCCAGATGATAGAAGGCGGCACCGGCGATATTCTGGTCGTGGGCGATGACTCTGAGAAGNNCCTCCACGCGGGACGGGTGAACTGGTTCGGCCGCGACCCCGACTGGAAGGATGTCATAGGCTTCCGGGGACGGCAGGATGTGGAGAAACCCCTGGGCGAATGGAATCGGTACGAATGTATCGCCGAGGGCAACACGCTCACCGTGCTGTTGAATGGTACCGTGGTCAACAAATGCCTAGAAGTGCAGCCCCATAAAGGACGGATCCAAATCCAATCCGAAGGCGCCGAACTCTTTGTGCGCCGCGTAGACATTATCCCATTGGACTCGGATAACGCTGGATCGAGCGCCTCGCAACAGTAAGCGTCCAGCGTGGGCGTTGCCCGCAACCCAGTGATCCGCTCGTTGCCAAAGTCCAGTTGGCAACGGGCCCGTGCGCGAAGTTCTACTTCGCGAGTGCGGGAGGCGGATTCCGGCTACGCGTATAAACTGGAAGGGGCAAGACTAAAGAAAATTTCAAGGAAGATGGTGTTCCAAAATAGAATTTTGGAGCGATCATGTAGGACGCGTCTATACAATAAAGTAAGGACGGAAAGTTATGCGTCTGGCTGTATGCTACTGTTTTATGATTGCGTCTTGCAGCGGAGCTGTCTTGGCGGCAGCGCCGATGGCGCCGACGTTTCAGGAACTGATGGACCCTGCCTGGTTTCCCCATGCGCAACGGGGTATGGCGGTGGAAGCCGTCGAGGAGGACACAGCAGGGGTGCTCATACGAACAACGGGCGCGGAGATCCGGGTCCAATATACCTCAGGCGATATACAATTCAAGCAGCGTATCGGCCATGAACGGACCCTTGCCGTGGTGCATCTCGGCAGGCCCCTGGAAGGCATTTCCATCACCCACCGCGGTCCGGGGTTGGCGTGGATGTCTTTTGAGCATCCGAAGATCAGCCTGCGCATCAATGGGGATTCCCTGTGCATGCTGCATGTCCACGAGTCCCTTTCCGTATCCGTAGAAAGCAAGATAGACACGGCCTGGCAGGCATCCTATAAAAGCAACCATCTTATCGCCGATGAGTGGGGCGCCTTCGGGTTGTATACCTCCATGGGGGATGTCAACGATCAGTATGATCCCTATGCCGGGACCGTGGCCGTGTATCCGCTGGCGGCGGATGCCGTGCTCTGGGTGGCCTCCTGCCCGCCCAAAGCCTATGATTGGGAACGCTCGTTCCGGGACAACGTCGTGTGGCACTGGTCCAACGTGGCCGGGTATCCCGACGATGCCGCGCTCACCCGCTGGAAAGACGCGGGCAACATCGTACTGCTGCAGTCCGAGGTGATGTTATGGAAGGACTGGAATCTCGACTTCGTCCCCCGGTTGGGCGTGGAAGAATTTTCCCGTGTCCGCGAAACCCTGCACGGCCTCGGCATGCGGTTTATGGTCTATACCAGCCCGTATTACTTCCTGCGCGGCACGTCTCTGGAACCGGCGGCCTTCAACAGTTTTGAGGGCTTTACCAACTGGCCGCCGGGCACGCCGACAGGGGAAAACATGGGGCTTTTCCTGGACGCCATTCAACGGGTGATGACGGAGCATAAGCCCGACGGCCTCTACTTCGACGGGCAATATATCGAGAATCCCGCCGCGCTGTATGCCCTTGCCCGCAGCGCCCGCAGGAGTGTCGGGGAAACAGGCCTCCTGGAATGGCACTCCACGCATGCCCTCGGGCATGAAGGCTGTTATCTGCCTCCGGCCGATGCCTATGTGGACTTCACGCTGCGGGGCGAAGGCCAGGACCGTGTATACGGCGACACGGACTACCTCCGCTTTTTCGTTTCCGGCTACAACATTAATAATTGCATCGGCGTGCTGTGCAACAATGGTGCGGCGGTGCCCACCCCGGAACTGGCGTCGCGGGTGCTGGAGGTCAATGCGCGGTTCCACACCATCGCCGGCTGGCTGGACCGGCCGGACATCATGGACGTGCTCAGAGATGACTACCAGGCGCGGCTGGGACCGGCATATCGTGATGAAGTGGAGGCGCGTTTTGAGGCGCGCCAGCAAGAAACAGCCGCCCGGGCCGCAGCACGGCGCGCTGAATTTGTCACCCTGAACGGACCGCCCGCCTGGGCAACCCCCGTCTTCGCGCTGCAATTTTCAACACTTCCTGAAACGGACGCGTTCGTTTCACCGGCGAATCCAGACCCGTTCGCCATCGACAATGACACACTTCAAATCACCGCCCGGGCCCACACCCATGCGTTTTACCGGTTTCAATACGAACACCCCACCAGCGGGTTTGTGGTCAAATTGAAACAGGGCTCCGATGCCGGCATGTCCTGGGGGCCGGCCGTGGCGCTGCGCTGGCCGGATGGTTCTATGATTCGCGCCGGTGTGCGCAGCGACGGCCTGCTCCAGGCGGATATCCTCGGGCGGCAATTGCTGGACAAAGGCCATGTGCCTGACACTTGGGTCTGGCTTCGCGCACGCTGGGGGCACACGTGCGGTGTCCTGGAATCCAGCAGCGACGGGGAACAGTATACGCGGGTATGGACCTTCGAACATGGGGGCCTGTTCAACCATCCCCCGAGCGAACTCCTGGTCGGAAAGATTCCGTATAACGGTGAAGCCGCGGACCATGCCGAACCCGGCCCCGAGGGCGTCAGCTACATTGCGTATATTGAAACCTATACCGTTTCTGAACGAGCAGGTGTTGAATAAAGACGTTTTTCCTTTACAAAGAGATTTGGGGTATGATAATAATGTTGCACGGTATAGCCTTCAACAATCGTGGGAGTTCCCTGACATGACCGAAGCAGATTCTGATACCAAAAGCACACTTGCCGCCCTTGTCGCACAGGCCGTCTCTTATGGTGCTGATGAACTTGATATCGAGTATAAAGATGAGTACGAAGAAATCTGTGCCATGAAGAACGGCATGGGATTTGGGATTGCCCGTTTGGAATCCTCGGGGGAAGAGGCCTGTGACTTGCGCAAAGTTCTTTGCGCCATTGGCCGCAAGGGAAAGCATATTCTTGTAGATGGGAAGACATTCCAGTTGAAAGTTGCTTCCTATGACAGTTTTGGAGAAACGGCCTATCGTGTCAAAATCAAACCGGTTGCAGGGAAGTAAGGAATACTGGTACTTTACCTGTCCATAAGACTCAAAAGAAACAGGAAAAGGAACATAGCAAAGCCTCAGCATGCCGTTATTATGGGTAATGCCTGTATTTCATAGGTCTAAGGGGTTTGAACTTTTTTTTGCCACGGAAGTCACGGAATTGGACGGAAACAAGAATGGAGTTTATCAGTCATCTTGTGTTTTCTCGCGAGTACCTGTTATCACGGTTTTCTTTCCGTGTTACTCCGTGTATTCCGTGGTGAGAAACATCTTGCACGGAAAACTTTTGTGGAACCATCCTCATAGTCTTTTTCAGTTACCCTGCCAACTAAATAGCCGGATTCAGCTAAACATAAGTGCTTGTAAAACCACTTCCGATTAAGAAATGACCCCACCGTAAACATGGTATTCCTGACGTGTTATCTTATGTTATTCACACATGGATTCTGGGCCGGGCAAAGTTTGATTGGAGTCGCTTATGCTCAAAAATAGTATTGTCTTGCTTGGTTTTGTGATTCTTGCCTTCAGCGCGCCCGCGATAAGCGCCCTGCTGTCCATGTCCGGGCCCGACGCGTGGTATGCGGACCTGAACAAACCGTTGTTCAACCCGCCGGGCTGGGTGTTCGGTCCCGTCTGGACCATACTTTACCTGACCATGGGCGTCGCGGCCTGGCTGGTCTGGCGCAACGGCAATGCCGCCAGCCTGGTGTGGCCGCTCGGGCTGTTCCTGGTGCAGCTGATCCTGAACGCGCTCTGGACCCCCTTGTTCTTCGGGATGCACCGCCCCGGCCTGGCACTTATTGACATCGCAGCCTTATGGGTAGCTATCGGGGCAACAACCGTTGCTTTTTATTCCTCCTCCAAAACAGCGGCGGCATTATTTATTCCCTATTGGCTCTGGGTCAGTTTCGCGACCGTGTTGAACGCTTCCATATGGTGGCTCAACCGGCCCTGAAGGCTTTATCCGAGTATCGGCTCATGGCCGCTACAACGAACAACTGCTGAATAAACACGCTTAGAAAAGTGGGAGTCTTCCCTCCGCGACTTAGATTTGATTGTTTGTGGATAGGAACGCAGTGATACATGTTTTAGACTTTGGGTCGGCGTAAAACCAAGTGGCCGGAACGGTCCCACATTTTTGTTTGAAACCCGGTCCCGGTGCCGCCCGCGTTGCTTTTCTTGAAACCTATTACATGGAACTCCATGACCCGCCGGAAGAAATAAAAGACCCCTCCTCCAGTGTTGTGCCAATAGTATGTGTATCAAAAATAAAGCACTGTCAAGGAAAACGAATCCGCAAAGGAAAAGGAATAGATCATGAATACATCGACATTAAATAAAAGCCTGCTTGTAATCGGTCGCATTCTGATGGGCATCATCTTCGTGGAAAGCGGTTTTGGAAAAATAATGGATTTTGACGGTACGGCCGCCTATATGGCGGCAAAGGGTATGCCGATGGTTTCACTCCTGCTCCTGGGTGCCATTGCCGCTGAGATTGGCGGCGGGCTTTCCCTGATCCTGGGATTCAGGGCACGGCTGGGGGCATTGGCATTGTTTCTTTTCATGATTCCAACGACCCTGATTTTCCACAAATTCTGGGGATTGGAAGCCGCTGAAAGCGCCATGCAGCAAATCCAGTTCCTGAAAAACCTCTCGGTCATGGGGGGGCTGCTTGTGGTGTTTTCCTCAGGACCACAACAACCCGGCCTTGACAACCTGCTTTGCGGTTGCTGTTGCAGCTGCGCGAAGGAATCTCCGGAGGATACGGTAACAGCATAACATGGCGCCGACTTGCATGTTTTAGCGCAGGACTACGATACAAGACCAGCGCAAAGGGGGAATAAAGGGTGGCCCGATACTCATGATGGTCAGGGCTTTTCCCTGTTGTATCTATTCGGAGCAGGACCTCTCCGGTGGAATCACGGCAAAATCCCGGGTAACATTGTGGTATTATCAGAAGTGTTTTATATGAGTGTAGTTTCGGGGTAAAAATACCGCCTAAGCAAGCGGAAGGTCGGGGAGGTGCCTGTGGTTACAACGCTGCTCATTTGTGTGGTCCTTGGCGCACAGGACGCGCCCCTTCCGCGGGAGGCGCTGGTTATCCGGGGGCGTGGCGATCATCCGTGCGTCACCCGTACCGCCGCCGACGTCAACGCCGCAAGGCAACGTATCGAGAAATACGCGTGGGCCCGCGAAGAATACGAAAGCATCCTGGCCGAGGCGGATGCCTGGCTTCGCGAATCCGAGGACTATTGGCTGGGCTTTCTGCCAAAGCCCGGGGCTTGTTATGCCTACGGGTTTACGGGATGCCCCATCTGCAACGGCAAGACGGGTACCTGGGAAAAGGCCAACTGCAGGTGGGATACTCCGGGCCGGGTGAAATGCGATGCGGGACATACCCTGCCGGACGCGGAGCATCCCGATACCGGGGAGGGGTACCGGGCGCCGGACGGACGAATACACTATTTTGTCGGCCAGTTCAATGCGTGGGTGACCGAACAGTGGACGCTGCACGCGCTGCCGAGCCTGACCCAGGCCTATGCGCTGACAGGCGAGGAAAAGTATGCCGCCCGCGCCGCGTTGCTGCTGGACGCGCTGGCTTCCGTCTACGCCGAGTCCACGTCGGGGTCATGGGATTACCCGAGTACGCCGCCCAGCGGCCGCTTCGCACGGCCCTGGTACCAGGTGGCCCGCACGCTGGTGCATTATGTGGACCACTACGACCTGCTTTACGCCAGCCCGGCCCTGGAACAGCCTTCGCTGCGTCCCGGCATGAAACGGCGCGAGAACATCGAGCGCTATCTGCTGGAAGACGGCGCCTATTATTGTTACGGCCATTGCTTTGACGGGGTATTGCACAACGGCCACGCCGATTATATGCGCGGCGCCCTGGCCGTGGGATGTCTTCTGGACATTCCCGAGTACATCCGAATCAGTGTGGAAGGCCCCTATTCCATACAAAGTATGCTGTCCAATAATATTGATCGCGACGGGCGGTACTATGAAACCTCACCCGGCTACGCCATCCACGCCCGCCTGCTGTACCTGACCTTCGCAGACCCCCTGCGCAACCTGCGGAGTGCCGAATATCCGGCCGGCCTCAATTTATATGACGATCCCCGTTTTGTCTCGGCGGTCCTGCTGCCGGAATCGCAGTTGCTGTGCGCAGGGCTGCTGCCGAACTTCGGCGATATGGCTCCGAATGTGCGGCATACGCCCCCGCCGGAGCGCCCAAGTTCAACGGTGGACGCCAATTTCCTTGAACGGCTGTATGCAATGACATCAGATCCCGGGGTTCGCGCAAACTACGGCGCCGCCTTGTTGTGGCTGGTCGGCGGCGACCTTGACGCCCATCGCAGCGCCGCCAAGTACCGGAACTGGCTTTTCTGGCATGCCGCCGGCCCGCCGGATACGGTGGCAGCACCGGCGCCGGCGTTGGAACGCCGGGTCAACGGTTCGTGGGTGGCCGGTATGAAGGGGCTGGCCTTGCTGCGCGACGGGCGGCAGACCGCCCTGTTGCGGTATGGCCCTTCCCTGAACCACGGTGATCCGGACGATTTGGCATTGCAGTATTATGCCGATGGGTATGAATGGACCTATGATCTCGGGTACGGCCTGGGCAGTACCCATTGCCATGTGGGCTGGGCGTCGAGCACGGTCAGCCATTGCCTGGTCACGGTGGATGAACAGAACCAACTTGGGGCGGACGGCTCAGGCGGGAGCCTGCACTTTTTTGCGGACCTGCCCCGGCTAAAAGCGGTGCAGGCATCGAGCGAACTGAGCTACACAGAACAGGGGGTCACCCGTTACCGGCGCACGGTCGCGCTCGTTGACGGCGCCTACCTGGTCGATATGTTTGAGGTGGGCGGTGGTACCCGGCATGATTATGGTTTTGCCGGCCTGGGAGAGCAGTTCTCGCCCGTGGGCGTTCCGGCGCTGGAAAACCGGGAGGGAAGCCTGGCGGAAGGGGTGGCCTGGGGCCAACAGGTAGGCGCGGACGGGGATATCAAGGGATACCCGAACAAGCCCTACTGGAACCCGCCGCCGGGCAACGGGTACGGCTTCTTTTATAATGTACGGCAGGGACAACCAGAACCCGTGTGGGGCGGCCAGTGGGCTATGGCAGGCAAGCATNNGATACGGCCGAGGCGGTATTCGCCACAGGCCCCGGACTGTATCCCCGACTTCCCGAGGCGCAGTGCCTGCTGGCCCGTCGAACGGGAGAGAACCTGCAAAGCATTTTCCTCGCGGTCTATGAATCCGTGCCGGAAAAAGAAACGCGCCAGGTACTGTCCGTGCGCCGCATCGGTTCGACCTGCCTTGAAATAGAACGCACCGATGGCCGCGTTGACGTGATCGCCACAGGGGCCTGCGAGGCGGACAGCGCCCTTGGACAACTAGCGTTCTCGGGCGATTTTGCGTACCTGACCGGTACGAAAGGCGCCGCTACCGAGGTCCAAACGGTCGGTTGCGCTTCCCTTCTCCTTGACGGCGCGACAGTGGACGAGGGTCCGGGGGAGTTCACGGCCCAGGTTGACGCCGTGGATGCCGATACCTGTACCGTTGTGCTTGACCAAGAGGTACCGGACATCGGCCCGGGGGATGTGGCGGTTTTTTCCAATCCCCTGTATTCACGCACCACGGCCTACCATGTGCTTTCGGTTGACGGTAGGCGGCTGGTGCTGCAGGCAAGCACCCTGAATCTCGGTGCCGGACGCGTACAATCGGTTCCCGATGCGCAGACCCTCCTCAGCGACATTCCCCATGAATATGCCCGTTCCGTGAAACGGCACACAACGCAATTTTTCGACGGGAAAGGCATTCAAGGCGAACAAGGCGGCAGCGGGCGGATTGTCTCCACGGAACACGGACCGCCCTTGAAGCTTATCGTCGATCCTACGAAGGCCTTTCAGGTGGGCGAGCGTCTGGTCTATCGGGATATCATGCCAGGCGATACCGTCCGGATCCCCCGCATACAATATGCGCAACTTCAGAC
>MTKX01018485.1_pt1 | contig 12211 bp, 11 predicted proteins | sample 1042771 | NCBI WGS metagenome assembly MTKX01 (sample SAMN06212183, study PRJNA360534) | anaerobic digester metagenome | biome: Wastewater treatment plant; material: sludge; isolation source: anaerobic digester fed with sludge from wastewater treatment plant | place: Denmark: WWTP Randers ... | reverse complement strand
GCAAAACATGAAAATCCATGAAAGACCCGTTTTTATTGCGCTCAACGGGATATTCGTACCCGCTCACATTGCCCTGGTCATCGTAAAAGAAATGTTTTTTTCTATAGTTTATGTATTTGTAGTCATTTCTGGAGGATACAAAATAGACCCGGGTCGAGGCGCTCCATGTTGGTTTTTTGACGGTGAAGTGCAGGAACTCATCAAAAGTCAGGAAGCTGCCCGCTCCCTGGATGAAACTGAGGGAAATCCCATCCTGTTGCGGAATCGCACTGGAAAGGGCTATAGCTCCGCCCAGTCCGCCCGAGGATATTGTCACTGACCCGGGCCCATGATAAAGATCGGCCTTGTCAACGAAATAGGAGGGAATGGTTGAAAAATCCACCATCCCCAGCATGGGAGAATTGATCTTCATCCCATTCCATGTGACCTGTGTATGGGACGGGGAGGTGCCCCTGAAAGATGCGGTGGACAGGGTGGCCCGTCCGTAGTGCTTAATGAACAGCGTACTGGTCCGCGTCAGTACCTGTGCCAGGGATCCTGTGATATCATTGCGCAGCTCCAATGAATCCAGAGAGGTCTTTTGCACCCCCATGTCCCGGAGCCTTGCCCGGGCTGTTATGCGGATGGAATCCAGTTGGCGCACTTCAACCGAATCCTGCGCATGGGTAGTGAAACCGGACAGGAGCATCATGAAGGCCGGGATCAAAAACCTCCTCATTTGATAAGATTATAATCACTGATAGAGCAAATCTCGGTTGATATTTCTCCCAGCCATGCTGATTTCCCCTGCACCCCGGTCTGCACTTTGACAAAATCAATGAAACCCATTTCAACCGGGTCTCCCTTAGGGGTTACGGCATCTGCTATGCGGAACAAATCCTGGTCGTTGTTGTCTGCATAGCCCCAGCCGTATGGAGGACTGATCCATGAACCGCTTTGGGAAAGGTAATTGCATGACTCAAGACACGTGCCCGTAAGGGTGTAATAATCCCTGTCAATCCACAGTGGATAGTAACTGTCCTGGCTGTGGAACGACCCCAGGTAATCTATGGTCCCGGTATTACCTTCATTATCGATCCAGTGTACCGGGCTTTCCGGTTCGCGGGGACGGAAATACGTGACTGCATAATTCCTCCTGGTGCTGCTATTGCTGTGTTCGCTTCCCTTAAGCTCATACCAGGTATCATCCGGCAGGCCGTTTCCGTTGCTGTCCTGCATCACCCATACGATTCCTGGTTCCGAGGAGTTCTCGTATGCGTTTCCCGTTATCTGCAGGTTGTACCCTCCATCATTCACTATACTGTGATCGAAACCCGCGACCAGGTATCCCCCAAAAGCCCCAAGGGATACGAATAAACCTTCTTTCAACCGCTTTTCTGCATACCGTATGGATCCTTCGCGCGTGTTCTCTCCCGAAAATCCTCCCGTTTCCAGCTCGTTGATGAATTGTCCAGGAGCCGGGGTGTATTCCAGGACCGCACTCCAGTGTGCATGGCTTTCCTGGTTGGAAGGACGGTAATACTTGTCCGAGGGCAGGGGCGGATCATCCGTAGTGCCGGTATCACCACTTCCGGGCAAGGTATCCGCCACATTGACCCTGAACAGGATTTCATCCGCTCCGTCTTCATTGACAGCACTGAAAAACACATCATAATTTCCCTCATAGGATGATGTGAAGGTATAGATGCTGTCCCGGCTCACTTCCACCTGGTTAACTTTCCACAGGTATTCTGTATTTTCATTGTTTTCCACTATGGGTCTTATTGTAAGAGAGGTGCCCGTAAGGACGGAATAGCCGTCAACGGGGACGGCCAGGAAGATATGCGGGTGAGCTTTCCTGATGACATTTATCCGTACCTGTTTGCTTACGGTTATGTCAGGTCTTGTCACCTTAAAGGTCAGGAAGTAAGTTCCGGGCTCCTGTGCACTGAAAGTAAAATATTTATCTGTTCCGACTGTTATTCCGTCAAGTTCCCATGTGTAGGAGGCCCCGGTATCATAACTGATCTGCGGCATGATAGCCAGGGTTTGTCCTGTTTTCACCGTGTATTGACCGTCAGGGACATCAAACGTTATCAGAGGGGCAGGCTCATTGTACAATTCCCTTCCCATGTTGCACCCGGCGAGGAGAAACAGGCTAATGCACAGCAGCAGGTTATGTTTTCTGTTCATGTTCATTTGAAACAAAAAGATCCGGGGTTGATTCCAGTGGTAAGTGTGTCCACCGGTTCTCCCCCGGGATTGAAACGGTAGACTTTTCCTGGCTGGACATAGTCCAGGGCATCGGCTACGTATATATCGGATGATACCGGATCAACGGCCAGACCATAATATGGCCTGTCATCCAGCACTATGAATGGCGTATTGCCTGTAGTAGCCTGGTTTATGGCCATACGCCACAGGCTTTTATTCAGGTAATACAGTGTGTCGGAGAACGCGTTGAGGGCAAGATGGGTACGGGCTCCGTCAGCCCGGAGCGGGAAGATCTTTTCAATATTCCTGCTGCGGGCATCTATGCGGTAAAGATTCCCGGCTGCGGCACACCAGATTTTTCCGTTCCTGTCCAGCACCAGGTCAGTCGGCTGGTGACCCACCTCCAGCGAATCTGTTATCCGGTCTGTNNTCCGGTCTGTAGCGGTATCGATGACCAGTATTTTATTATCATAAGACCAGCAGGTTACAAATACATAATTTTCCCATTGGACCATTTTTTCCGTGGAACGGTGCCCGGGGGTGGGAATATGACCCGAGATGCGGAACGCCTGAGGATCAACTATGGTTATTTTCTCCTGGTAAAGGTCTGTCACATACGCTTTTCGTGCATCTATGAAATGAATATACCTGGGTGATATCAATCCCGTAATACTTCCTTTGAGCCGGAACGTGTCCGGGTCAATGACAAAGATCACACCAGAGTTGTTCACCACAATATACCCGTTGTCTCCATAGATTGACATGGATTGGGCTACGTCCCCCAGGTTAATGCCATTGGCCCGAATGAAGACTTCGTTCTCTGTCTTTCCCGATCCTGGTATGTAATAGGTGAGCGAAGCATTGGCATACATGAAGTTACCCTCGTTTATGATAAACATTCCTTCTCCCGCGGGACCGGGCAGGAAAGTCTCTGTCTGCGATGGCCCGTATTTCATGCAAGAGCCCACCGGCAGCATCAAGAGAAGCAGTCCCGCAGTGATCAGGAGGTTAAATCTTTTCATATAAGGAGCGAATATTCACTGAAGATGATATTGTCCATACAAAAGTAAGCAGGCGTGTTCATGCCCCAGGGACCGGAATCGGAGCTCTCCATGCTGAATGTCAGTTTATGGATATTTCCAAGGGAAGACAAATCCACTTTTTGCCAGGTTGTGAGAACCCCTTCTGCTGCGGGTGTCCGGAAGTCGGCCAGGTAACAATCCACCGTTCCTTTTACCTGTCCGTCTTTTCCGTGCCCGGTGAAGGTGAGTTTTAACCAATCCTTGTCCTGGTAGGAGAACATTTTACAGAACATGTCTCCATGCAGCATGGAAAGTGCTGTGTAACTGCTGTTGGTAACGAACAGGGAGTGTATGACCATTTCTTTTTCAGGATCATCGAAAGCTATCTCTGCATCTGTGCCGAGGTAAACCACGGCAAATGTGGACGATTTACTATGACCACCGGTGCCGGTCTCGGAATCCTTGTAAAAAACACTGCACTGGTTCGTAAAACCTGCTGTTTCCATATCGTTCCACCGCGATGGGACAATCCCATTCCAGGTGGTATACGCATATNNATACGCATATCCGTCATATTCAAATGATTCGAAATCATAACCAAAACGCAATCCGGTAAGCGTGTGCGTATAAGGCACGAAAGACTGGTCATAAAGGTTATCTCCATAGGCTGAACTTGCCAGCGAGACAGCAGGGACATCTTCAAATGTAACCACATAAGGATCCGGCTCTCCCGGAACACACGGCTGGCAGCCCGAAAGAAGTACTGTCAGGCACAATGCACATAAAAAAAATAAATGTTTCATATTCAGGAAAATTAGTTAGTTCTCCGCTAGTCTTACACCGGCAGGTCTTCTGACTCATCCCTTATCTGTCGCCTTCCCGAACCGTTAGGTCAGTGGCAAGATTGACAGATCCTTTGGAACTTCCGTTCCTGGGATTCACAGCAGCGGGAACTGTTGCCGATTTTCACGGCATTCCCTTTTAATCTTCCGGGCCGTTTTCAGGTCCTTCAGAACCGTTGCAATGCAAATATAGGTCGTTTTGGACAATATTGTGCTAATTTTGTGAAGAAATAAAAAAATGCCGTGAAAAAAATCCCTGCTTTATTGATTCTGAATGTCTTGTATTTTTTACTTCCCTTGACTTCAGCGGCCAGGGGCAAATACGTGGTCGACTCCATGGAAAGTGCCATCCTGGGAGAAATGCGTCACTTTGCAGTATATCTTCCCGAAAGCTATGACAATGATACCGTCAGGGAGTATCCGGTCCTTTATTTGTTGCATGGAGGAGGAGGTTCCTGGGGTGACTGGGGCCGCGTTGGGAACATGGTCCGAATAGCGGACCAATTGATGGCCGCCGGGGAGTCCCGGCAGATGATCATTGTCATGCCGGACGCGGGTACGACCCTTATGACTTATTTCAACGGGGGAAGCTGGAATTTTGAGGACCACTTTTTCAATGAATTCATGCCCGTGGTGGAAAACCGTTACAGGATACGTGCAGAAAAAGGATCACGTGCCATTGCCGGCTTGTCCATGGGAGGTCAGGGTTCAGTCATGTACGGATGCCACAGGCCGGACCTTTTCTCGGTTGTTTATGCCATGAGCGCCTACCTGTACAGAATGGAAATTGCCATGTTCAGGGAAGATAATCCTGTGAACAGGGATATCCAGCAAAGGGTAGAGGATCATAATGCCGTGAAATACATTGAAGGGCTTTCCCTGGATGAGGTGTCCCCGTTACGCTCTGTGACCTGGGTCATCGATTGTGGTGACGACGACTTCACTTATGCCGCCAACGTGGAATTCTCCCTTGCCATGAAAGAGAAGGGCATTCCTTTGCAGGTAAGGATATTCGACGGGGCACATTCCTGGGAATACTGGCAGGCAGCCTTTCGCAGGGCACTTCCCTACATCTCGGCAATCCTGTAAATAAGAGGAGTTGCTTCAGCAGGCGGGAGGATGTCGAATCCATCCTTAAGCTCCAGTTTCCATCCGGGAGCCTTGTAAGTGACGAAAGCCGCAGACCAGTCTGTAGAGATCAGACACCCGCCTTCAGTTACCTCCAATATTCCAAAATCCCCGGTAATCCGGATATTGGGGTACAATGTCCCCAGCTGGCCAAGTGACTGCACATTGACAGGGGTGAATCCCATGTTGAATTGCCTTAGGGGAATGGCCAGGACGGTATCCCGGGTAAAAGCATGGATATAGGCATCCCGTAAACGTATTTTTTCCTGCTCCTTTTCGTTTTCTGACGCGACTATGGTGTCGTATCCGTATTGTCTCAGGATAATAGAATCATTGACCGGGGATTCTTCCCCAAAGGTAGGCAGTGCTTTTTCCAACATGTCGGGCAGGGAGGAGTCTTTATTCAGCTCACTCCGCCAGGAAACATCATAACGGTCCAGTAAATAGCCGTATGCCAGTCCCGAATGGTAGGCAAAGGCATATACGAACGATTCGTTGTTCCAGTGACGCTTGCGGCTCTCCAGGATTTGTCGCGCCATACTAACTGCATCATCGCAGCAAAGCTTGTAGGAGGTATATTCGGGAAGACCTTCCAGGATGATAAAAGCGTCTTCATTGAGCCGTGCTTCTGCAGGGAATTCCGACAGGCGGTTGTTCCTGAAATGCAAAGCCTGGCCAACAGCTTGAGCAGCAGATTCGGGGTCTTCTTCCCTGATGGCCGCGTCCAGGGCGTTCCATTCCATCTTAAGCCATATCCTGGCAGAAGTGTTCTCCATGTGTTCACAAAGCCCCAGCCTGGAATCCAGCCCCAATTCCGGTTGCCAGTAATGAAATGTTTCATGGACCAGCAATACGTTCCTTTCAAATTCACTTTCCGGCAGAGGCCAGATTGCCATCACCCATTTCATGCCGCCCAGTTCTGCAGTTGAATTGGCCGGATTCATTTGTTCCGGCAATGTACCGGTCCATATTCCGTCAAGTGGTTGCAGCAGCCCCTGTTCGTCCTTTCTGTCGGCATAGATGACTTTAGTTTCCGGATGCACAAAGAAAGTAGGCGCATACATAGCAGATCCCCAAAGAGCTCCGCCGTCCTTTTGTAAAACGGACTCCAGCGACTTGAAAGAAGAAAGTGCTACAGCTGTTTCTTTAGGCGTTCTCTTGCAGGAATCCGCAGAGAACAGGCATAGTAATAAAGTAAATAGTATAAAACGATTCATACGCTGACTTGTTAATAATCACAAAACTATAAAATAATAGTATATTTGCGCCTCAAATTCAAAACATGGAATCAACCCGCCAAAGAATCGTCCGTTCTGTCAGGGCTGCCGCCCCGGGTGCATTGAAGACTGCATGGTGGCTGGTGAAGATTATGTTTCTGGTTTCATTTTTAATCACCCTGTTGAAGTATCTGGGTGTGATTTCATGGTTGTCCGGACTCCTTACACCCTTTTTCTCGAATTTCGGATTGCCTGGTGAAGCTGCACTGGCTTATGTGTCGGGTTATTTTGTGAACTGCTACTCGGCCATTGCCGTAATGACCTCACTCAACCTGGACGCCAGGGCCATAACAATCCTGGCGGTCATGGTACTTTGTGCTCACAACATGCCCATGGAAACAGCAGTTCAGCGCAAGACCGGAACCTCGGCAATACGTGTGGTTTTTGTAAGGACTTTATGTTCTCTGTTTCTGGGGTGGCTATTAAACAAGGTCATGCCCGGAGAAAATGCCGCATATGTTGCCCCGCCGGCCATTAAGGAACAGATAACCTTCTGGCCATTAATGGGGGACTGGATACTGGATACGCTTAAAATAGCGATACCTATGGTGTTGCTCGTATTCCTTCTGACCATCATACAACGGTTGTTGTCGGAATTTGGAGTAATACGTTATATTGCCAAATTCCTGAGACCGGTGATGTTGTTTTTCGGATTGCCGGCCAAAACAGCGTTTTTATGGATTGTGGCCAATACTTTGGGACTTGCCTACGGGGCTGCTGTTATGATAGATGAAGTGAAGGAGGGAAAAATATCGGTCAGAGATGTGGACCTGCTGAACCACCATATATGTGTTTCCCACAGCAATGTGGAGGATCTTCTCCTGTTTACGGCTATTGGTGGAACGCTGCCATGGATGTTGCTCTCGCGCTGGGCCATGTCGCTGTTTCTTGTGTGGGAAAGAAAACTTGAGCGGCTGATAAAAAAAGTCGGGGCGAAATGACTCGAACATTCGACCCCTTGCACCCCATGCAAGTGCGCTAGCCAACTGCGCCACGCCCCGCTTTTTCAGAGCGACAAAGATACGGTTTTTTTTGAAATTTGTAAATTTATAGGAAAAATAACACTATGGAAACCATTAAATGCCTTATTGCCGGAAGCGGTCCTGCTGGTTACACAGCTGCCATATATGCCGCCAGGGCCAACCTCCAGCCGGTTCTTTATGAGGGAGTGTTGAGAGGCGGACAGTTGACAACCACAACAGAGATCGAGAATTTTCCCGGGTATCCGGAGGGTGTCCAGGGCAGCCAGCTCATGGAAGACATTCGCAAACAGGCTTTGCGATTTGGCACTGATTTCAGGACAGGGATCGTCACTGAAACCAACCTGAGCGAACCTCCTTACCGTATCAGGTTCGATAACGGGACAGAGGTGCTGACACAAGCTTTGATCATTGCTACGGGTGCTACGGCACGCTACCTGGGGCTGGAATCGGAACAGAAATTCAAGGGCATGGGCGTCTCGGCCTGTGCAACATGCGACGGATTCTTTTACAGGGGTAAAGATGTGGCGGTAGTGGGCGGAGGGGATACTGCCTGTGAAGAGGCAATATATCTTTCTGCTTTGTGCCGCAAAGTCTATATGATCATACGGCGCAACGTACTCAGAGCATCCCAGGTGATGCAAAAAAGGGTCCTGTCCACCCCAAACATTGAAATACTCTGGGAGCACCAGACGGCTGAAATACTGGGAGACGACTCAGGTGTCACAGGAGCGCGTCTTGTCCATAAATCCGGTCGTGAGAGAATCATCAATGTACCTGGATTTTTCCTGGCAATCGGGCATCATCCCAATTCAGAGCCTTTCCTGCCCTGGGTGGAAGTCAATCCCGAAGGGTACATCATAACGCAGCCAAAAAGTACGGAAACCAATGTGAAGGGAGTCTTTGCAGCGGGTGACGTGCAGGATTCCAAATACCGGCAGGCGATTACAGCAGCAGCGAGCGGTTGCATGGCGGCTATCGACCTGGAACGTTATATGTCTATGCAATATGGCCTGTAATTTGCTAAACTGTCGTATATTTGCAATTGATGATCTTGATGAAAAAACATTTCTTAACCTTTGTCCTCCTTTTGCTTACGGTTGCACCGGCCTGTGTCAACCAATATGAGGTGTTACTGCGCAGTACAGATTACGACCTGAAATTCAGGAAAGCCATAGAATACTTCGAGGCAAAAAAATATTCAAGATCACAGCCTCTTCTAGATCAGTTNNTAGATCAGTTGCAAATGGTGTACAGGGGAACGGTCCAGGATGACACATTACAGTATTACCTGGGGCTGAGCAATTACCACCTGAACAATTTTCTGGTTGCCGAAGATAATTTCAAACAGTTTGTAGAAATCTTTCCGCGCAGTCCGTTTACAAAGTCGGCCCGCTTCATGAGACTGGATTGCCTGTATCAAAACACATACCGCTATGAACTGGATCAGCAACCAAGCCGGGTTGCCATTGCTGCCATTGAGGAATTCATCTATGATTATCCCGGAAGCGAATACCAGGAAGTGTGCAGGAAGATGCTCGGGGATCTCTACCAGCGGCTTGACCGCAAGGCGTTTGAATCGGCCCGGCTTTATTATACCATAGAAGATTACAAGGCGGCAACGCATGCGTTCAAGGAGACCCTGAAGGAAAATCCCGAAAGCATGTACCGTGAAGAAATCCTTTATTACATTGTAGCCGCTAATTACCAGTACTCCAACAACAGCCTGCCCGAACTGCAACGGGGGCGTTTCCTCAATGTTATAGATGAGTACTATAATTTTGTCAGCGAATTTCCCGATTCAAAATACCGCAGGGAAGTGGACAACATGTTCCGCAAAGCCCAGCAATTCACAACTAAACAATAATTTTAACACTATATGGAAAGCAAGAAACAACCTATTCCCGATACAACTGTTACCCGAGATCTTTCCAAATTTTCTGAAAAGACAGGTAACATTTATCAGACCGTAATGATCATTGCGCAAAGGGCAAACCAGATTGCCTCAGAGGTCAAGTCAGAATTGAACAGCCGCCTGGAAGAATTTTCAAATTTCACAGATACACTGGAAGAAACGTTTGAAAACCGTGAACAGATAGAGATTTCACGTTATTACGAACGTCAGCCAAAACCCACACTGCTAGCCATTAACGAATTTGAGGAAGGAGAAACATATTACAAAGTGGTTGAAGAACCTAAAGAATAAGTTTGCTTTACTCGCTGAGCATAACCAATTATGCCCTGATCAATATCCTGGATATTGAGTTTTCAGAGGGTCTGACTATCATTACCGGGGAGACCGGTGCTGGTAAATCAATCATATTGGGTGCTCTTTCACTGGTTTTGGGACAAAAGGCCGATGCCGGAATTCTCAGGGACCCTGGCTCCAACGCTGTGGTGGAGGCCTGTTTCAGGATACCCGGTAACGATAATGCCTTAGAACAGCTTTTTTCCGCCGATGAGGTCAATTATTCCGGGGAGCTGATCATTCGGCGCGTGATATACCCTAATGGAAAAAGCCGTTCCTTTGTCAATGACCAGCCTGTCAACGTTGCATTTCTCAGGTCTTTGGGTAATGCCCTGATCGATATTCATTCCCAGCACGAAAGCCTGCTCCTGGCCGATACCGATTATCCGGTCAGGGTAGCCGATGCCTTTGCAGGACAGACACAGCTTGCCGATGAATACCGTAAAAAGCATGCCGAGGTCACTTCCCTTGCCGCCAGGGTACGTACGTTACGTGATGCCTGTGATCAGGCAAAGAATGAAACCGATTACCTGTCTTTCCAATACCAGGAACTGCAGAAGGCCAAACTGTCTCCCGGAGAACAGGAAGAGCTTGAAAAAGAATTAAGCCTGCTGGAACATGCAGCAGAGATCAGGCAATATTTGTTCCAGCTCTCTTCTTTATTGGAAGAAGGTGATTTTCCGGTGCTTACCGGTCTAAAGGAAGCAGTTAGGGTTTCGGCTCAAATAACGGAGAAAAATCCCGGTTTTTCTGATGTCTCTGACCGGATGGAACAAGCCAGGATAGAATTGAAAGACCTTGCCGGAGAATGTGCCCGTTCGCTGCAACAGGTCAGGGTCGATCCCGTCCGTATGGAAGAAGTTTCCGGAAGGCTGGACACCATCTATACCCTGCAGGGTAAACACAACGTTCGGACGGTGGAAGATCTGCTGATACTGGAGAAAGATTTCGGAAGACAACTGGAAGAAACGGTGAACGATACCACGCGCCTGGAGAAGCTTGAAAAAGAACTGGAAGCTGCCATTGCCATCAGGGACCAGCTGGCAACAGACTTGCACAAAGGGAGGATGGCCTGCCTTGACGATCTGTCCCGCCAGTTATGCACCCGGCTTGCCCTTTTGGGCATTCCCGATGCACAGATAGAGTTTGTTATAAGGGAAAAAGCCACCTATGGACTGTTGGGCAACACCGGCATGGAAATTATGTTTTCGGCTAACAGGGATATGATGCCCAGGGAATTGAGCTGCATAGCTTCGGGCGGTGAAATGTCGCGGCTGATGTTATGCATCAAGTCAGTCATAGCACAACACTCGGGATTGAGCACCATAATCTTTGATGAGGTGGACCTGGGTGTTTCCGGCAAGATAGCAGACCGCATGGGAAATATGATATACCAGTTGTCTGAATACATGCAGGTACTGGCCATTACCCATCTGCCCCAGGTCGCTGCCAAGGGGAGCACGCATTACCTGGTCAGAAAGGAGGTTGTGGAACATGTTACTGAAACCAGGGTACTACCCCTGCATGGAGATGAAAGGGTCATGGAAGTGGCCAGAATGTTGAGCGGGTCTGCCATTACCCCCGCAGCCATACAAAATGCCAAAGAGTTGTTAAATAATATATCATGAGAGTACTGATACTGGAAAATTACGATCGTCTTTCTGTCTGGGCAGCCAGGTATATAGCAGAAAAGATCAATACCTACAAACCGACCCATGACAATCCGTTTGTACTGGGGCTTCCTACAGGCTCCTCACCCCTTGGCACCTACAAAGAGCTCATAGCCATGCATAAAGCGGGAAAAGTTTCTTTTAAAAATGTCGTGACCTTCAACATGGATGAATACATGGGCATTCCTAAGGATCATCCACAATCCTACCATTATTTCATGCAGGAAAATTTTTTCAGGCATATTGATATCAATCCCGTGAACACCCACGTTCCTGACGGGAATGCGACAGATCCGGTTGCTGAGTGCAGGAACTACGAAGAGGCCATCAAGCGCACGGGAGGTATACGTCTTTTCATGGGTGGTGTAGGCGTGGACGGGCACATTGCCTTTAATGAACCCGGGTCCTCACTGGCTTCCAGGACCAGAATCAAAACACTGACATCAGAAACCCGGATGGCCAATGCCCGGTTTTTTGACAATGATATGGAGCGCGTGCCAAAAACAGCCCTGACTGTGGGAATCGGAACCATCATGGATGCAGAAGAGGTGCTTATCCTGGTCAGCGGGGAAAACAAGGCAAGGGCTTTGCGTCATGCTGTTGAAGGAGCCGTGTCCCACATGTGGACCATAACGGCGCTTCAGATGAATCCCGGTGCCATCATTGTATGCGACCAGGCTGCTACAGCAGAGTTGAAAGCCGGGACGGTGAGGTATTTTAAGGATATTGAAAAAGACAATCTCTGATCAGGGAAGTAATTCAATGGTGAAATCGGGACGATAGCGTACAACACGGGTTCCTGTATTGGAAAACCCCCCTCCGGCTAAAGTCTTTACAAAGGTAAACCTGTT